>Ga0315534_1000509_pt1 | contig 27009 bp, 20 predicted proteins | sample SalMarSW160240MG_FD_203094 | JGI IMG/M metagenome (GOLD analysis project Ga0315534, IMG submission 203094) | Salt marsh sediment microbial communities from the Plum Island Ecosystem LTER, Massachusetts, United States - Salt Marsh Sediment SW1602-40 ...
TTCCGGTTAGACAAGGTGCTGTCAAGATTTACACTGTGCTTGATCTCCGCGGTTCCATCCCCATATTTGTTGATATTACCGAGGGTTTATCTTGTTAACTTTATATCGAACTTACGTTAATTAATATATATTATTTTTTGTATCGGAAAGGAGATCCCTCTGGCAGGATTAATTCTATGGCATATTTATTGTGGCAAATTAAAGAATGACAATACAATGTCAGCACTTGTTTTCAGATTTTTACTAATTTTGAAGAATAAAAGAATGGAGAATTAAATACAATTAAACCAACCGAGATGAAAGCAAAAGTATTCTTAGTAATCCTGTTATCTGTCTATAGTTTCAGCATAATGGAAGGACAGAAGAAGAACACAAAAATAACCATTACTGGTACAGTAGTTGACGCCAGACAATATCCTGTTGCCAATGCAATAGTTATGATCGACGGACAAAATACCAGCTCAATAACTGATTCTGAGGGGCATTTCAAGATCAAAGTCAAACAGAATGCTAATACAATAGGGATTGTCTCCTTTACCAACGGTATGGTTGAGGAGGCAATAGATGGCAGGAAAGTAATAAATATTAAATACGGTGGTGAATCTATTTCCCGACAGATGGATCAAGGGGTACCTCAGGGTGAAGAAGGTGTCAATACAGGTTATGACTTCAAAAAAGATAAGGATATTACAACACCGGTGAATCAAATTGATGGAACAGACAGTAAATATAGAACTTATTCCTCTGTATATGAAATGATTACACGGGAAGAAAGTGGAGTAAGGGTTAACGGAAGCAGTATTATAATTCATGGTTCCAAGGACTTATTTGGCGATGTTCCGGCTCTTCTTATTGTTGATGGTGTTCCTGTTAGTGATTTTAACGGAATTGCACCTTCCTCAGTCGAATCAATTTCCGTGCTTAAGGGTTCGTCAGCTGCAATATATGGTACTCGTGGATATGGAGGGGCAGTTGTGATCACAACAAAAAAGGGAAATAAGTAAGATTCCAGGAATAACCTCAATGTCCACGTAGTAACTCTTTATGAAAATATTCATTACCGGAGCAAACGGTTTTTTGGCTAGTAACATAATCAGGGAACTGCTTACCAGAGGTCACGAAGTTGCAGCCTTCATAAAAACCGGTGAAGATATTTCCACCATTAAAGACCTTGATATCAAGTTTTTTTATGGGGATATTCTTGATTATGCTTCAGTTCTTGAAGCCGTTGATGACTGTGATACGTTGATACATACAGCGGCGAACACTTCAACCTATCCTAACAGATCCGTAATTCAATATAAGGTCAATGTTGATGGCACACTTAATGTAATGAAGGCGGCGCTGGAAAAAAGAATTCAAAAGGTGATCTATATTGGAACCGCAAACTCATTCGGATTTGGAACAAAAGAAAAACCCGGAAATGAGTTTATACCCTTCTCTAGCAGCAAGTATAAGCTGGATTATATTGACTCGAAACTTGAAGCACAGAAAAGAGTGCTGGAGCTTGTAAAATCAAGGGATTTGCCGGCAGTGATCCTTAACCCGACATTCATGATTGGTCCCTATTGTGGGGAATATGGTTCGGGACAAATGCTCATGGCTGTGAAAAACAGGAAGTTGCCAGGTTATGCTCCGGGCGGAAGGAACTTTGTTTATGTTAAGGATGTTGCTGTAGCAGTTGTAAATGCCCTGACCATGGGAGAAACAGGTGAGTGTTATATCCTGGGTAATGAGAATCTCTGCTATAAAGAAATTTTCGGAAAAATGGCGGAAGCTTCAGGAGTGGCTCCACCGGGGATACTGATACCGAAATTTGTTGCCAGTTTGTTCGGATTGCTACTTTCAGCTTCTGCAAAGATTTTCAGGTTCACACCGTCACTTACATACAGGACAGCTATTGTATCAGGTGATTTTAATTATTATTCATCTGAAAAAGCTGTCAGAGAACTTAAAATGCCACAAACTCCAATAGAAATAGCAATTAGAGAGGCATATGACTGGCTCTCTTAGCAAAATTGACATACTGCTCAATGAAAGACAAATATTTTAGGGATAAGGTTATAATAATAACAGGTGCACGCCAGGGCATTGGCAAAGCACTTAGTTTACTACTTGCAGAAGCTGGTGCCAGACTGAGCATTAACAGCAGAAATGCAGAAAAACTGGCTGAACTGAAAAACAAACTCTCCATGAATGGCTGTGATGTGACAGAGATACCGGGAGATATATCTGAAGAAGAGGTGTGCAGGGATATTGTTGAAAAGACTATTGAGCGATTTGGAAAGATAGATGTGCTTATTAATAATGCAGGTATTGCCGGCGCGGGTACTGTTGAAGAGGCTGACTCAGTAGTTTTTAGAAAACAGATAGAGGTAAATCTGATTGCCTCCCACAACATGACAAAGTATGCTTTGCCTCACATAAAAAAGACTAATGGAAGCATATTGTTTGTTTCCAGTCTGGCAGGTCTTTTCGGTCTTCCGGGTTACAGCGGTTATTCTGCTTCAAAAATGGCACTTACTTCACTTGCACAAAGCCTTAAGAATGAGCTTCATGGCAGGAATGTACATATAGGTGTGGCATATGTCGGTTTTACGGAGAATGATCCGGCAAAGGTCCAGTATAATGCAGAAGGTGAACTGGCACCGCTTCCCGACAGGAAAGTAAAAAGAGTATCTGCTGAAAAGACAGCATCATTGCTAATTAAACAGATCAGGAAAAGGAAATTCAAATCTGTCCATTCTTTTCTTGGCAAAACAGAATATGCAGTATCAAAGTTCTTCCCCGGCCTTATTGAGACGATCCTCAGACAATCACAAACACAGGACAGGATTATCGGCAAATGAAGAATCTCTATTTTACCGATGCCCTGAAACTTAAAAGGCCCACAGCTTTCCAGGTCATGCTGAAGCCGGTTGGAGCATCGTGCAATCTCAATTGCACATATTGTTACTATCTGGAGAAAAAGAGACTTTACCCCGGAAAAGAAACTGTAATGACTGAAACTCTTCTTGAGGAGTTTACCAGGCAATTCATTGAGGCTCATGAAGTACCTGTCGTAACATTCACCTGGCAGGGAGGTGAGCCCACACTGGCTGGACTCAGTTTCTTCAGAAAAGCAATTGAATTCCAAAAGAAATATGGTGAAGGAAAAAGAATAGAAAATGCCTTCCAGACCAACGGAACAAAGCTTGATGATGACTGGTGTAAGTTCTTTGCTGACAATAATATACTTGTTGGTATCTCAATTGATGGTGAAGAACATAATCATGACCGTTACAGGAAGACATTTTCGGGCGGACCCACTTTCAAAAGGGTTATGAAGGGAATTGAATTGCTTCAAAAACACAAAGTGGATTTTAATACCCTGAGTACAGTAAATGACTATAATGTCCGCTATGCTGGCGAGACATACAGGTTTTTAAAGAAAATAGGGAGTGGTTTTATGCAGTTCCTGCCGGTTGTTGAAAGAATAAAGAAGGATTGTAATAAGGATGATTTGAGCCTTGTTGCTCCCGTGCATGGTGAAGCTGAGGTTACAAGCTGGTCGGTTGGGGCAATGGAATACGGGCAGTTCCTTATAACGATATTTGATGAGTGGGTTAGGAATGATGTTGCCCGCTGTTATGTCCAGATATTTGATGCTACCCTGGCAAATCATGTCGGAGAAAATCCGGGACTCTGTGTATTTGCGGAAACATGCGGTGATGCCCTGATATTAGAATACAACGGCGATCTTTATTCATGCGATCATTTTGTCTATCCTGAGTACTTCCTGGGTAATATTGCGGAATCTTCACTGGTCGATATGGCAAAATCTCAGCGACAGTTTGATTTTGGCATAGATAAAAGGAACAAACTGCCGGGCTATTGCCTGAAATGTGATGTTCGCTATGCGTGCCATGGAGAATGTCCGAAACACAGGTTCATGTTCACACCCGGAGGCAAACCGGGACTGAATTACCTCTGTGAGGGATACAAGTTGTTTTTCAAGCACACTGAACCATACATGGAATACATGGCTAAGGAGCTGAAAAACAAACGACCGCCGGCTAATGTAATGAACTGGATAAAAAACAGGGAGCAGCAGGTTGTAAAAGCGGCAATTCCGGGAAGGAATGACCCATGCCCCTGCGGCAGTGGTAAGAAATTCAAAAACTGCTGTGCCCTTAAAACTCCATGGTCCGGGTGACAATGATCTGAAAACAAAGAGCTTCAATTTAATCCAAATACCCTGCTCCTGCCGGTATTTCAAAGTCCCGATCAATCTCTTCATTTTATAGGTTAGTGTCTAATTAATTTACATCAATTAGTCTAATAATTTTACAATATTAATATTATTATACTTTATATTAGACTGATTGTTAGTTAAATACAATAATGGCATGATCTTTGGCACATAATATAAATTAATTGTAATTATAGAAATGAAAAAGAGTATCTGGATAGTATCAATTTTTATAATTTGTTATTGGCATGAGAGTGTCGGGCAGGATAAAAAGTGGACACTGGAGGATTGTATCAGTTATGCTGTTGAGAATAATATTGGTTTGAAACGACAGCAGCTCCAGACTGAAACATACGAAGCCAACTTATTAAAATCACGTATGGATTATCTTCCGTCACTTAACTTCGGATCTGATGCGCAGATGGGATTTGGACGATCAATAGACCCGGTAACGAACCTTATTACATTTGAGCAGAACATAAGTAATTCATATTCAATAAGTACAGGCTTAAACCTTTTTAACGGTTTTGCCACAATTAATACCAGTAGAGCCAACAGGTATATGTATATGGCGGGACTGGAATCAGAGAAGATTGCGCGAAACACACTTATCATAAATATTCTTGGACAATATTACCAGGTGCTGTATGCAAGAGGGATTGAGGAGGCTTCAAAAATGCAGGTTGAGCTTTCTGAGAAGCAATATTTCAGGATAACAAAAATGGTGGAGACAGGCAGAGAGGCATTATCAAGGCAATATGAGATAGAAAGCCGGCTTTCGGATGACAGGCTCTCTTATACCATTGCTCATAATAATGCCAGCCAGGCAATAACCACTCTTAAACAGATGCTTCAGCTTGACCCTGAAATAGAATTTGATATAATGATACCGGATCTTGATAATCTGCCTGTTACTGACGATCGCTACAGAGCTGACAGTATCTATCAGGTCGCTACCCGGACTCTTCCCCGTCTCAAAGCAATTGAATATGAACTTGAGGCAAACAGGAAGCAGATATCTGCTTCGAAGGGTTATCTGGCACCAGGTCTTTCCATAGGAGGTGCTGTATTTACAGGTTATTACAAAATTCTCAGCGATGATGCACCAGAACAATCCTCCTTTTCAACACAATTGAAAAACAATAACAGCCAGGCTATCTACCTTTCACTTAACATCCCGATATTCAACAACTATACTACCGGCAGGAACATCAGAAATGCCAGGATAAGAAAGAATGATACGGAACTGAGGCTCGAGCAGGAAAAGAACAGCCTGTTTACTGAAATCGAGAATGCCTGTCTCAATTATACAAGAGGCAGGGATGAATACCTGGCAGCAAAATCAAACCTTGAGTTTAACAACAGGTCATTCAGCGCTGTTGAAAAGAAATTTGAATCGGGTCTCGTTGATGTAACCGATTATTCAGCAGCCAAAACAACACTTTTCAGGGCAGAGGCTGAAGCATTACGAACAAAACTCCAGATGCTTATAAGGAAGCTCACCATAAGTTTTTATGTAACAGGAGAATACGAGAAAATTATTTTTAATTAATACGATTAATACAGAACCAGCATGGATACACCTGTTGAAAGTATGGACAAACCTATTGCGAAGAAAAAAGGTCTACAAAAGAAGCATATAGGATATATATTGGGCGGTATAATAATTCTTGTGTTGTTTTATATGGCTTTTTTCACCGGCCATGTCTCAACATATAAGGTGGAGAAAGATAAACTCATAATAGAGTCAGTTATCCAGGGCCAGTTTAACGATTATATTACTGTTCCGGGTACCGTGGAACCCATAAGCATAATTTTTCTCGATGCTCAGGAAGGAGGACGGGTTGAGGAGATACTTATAGAAGAGGGCTCGATGGTCAGGAAAGGAGATATCATCCTCAGGCTCACAAATCCTGACCTTCACCTGAATATACTTGACAGTGAGGCACAGCTTGCTGAGAAGGAGAACTTCCTGAGAAACACCCAAATAGCCATGGAGCAGGACAGGCTGCAGATAAAAAGGGAGCTGCTGAATCTTAAATATGATATTGAAAGAAAAGCGCGCAATTTCCAGCAGAATGAGATCCTGATGAAAGATAACCTGATATCCAGGGAAGAATACATCAGATCAAGGGAGGACCTGGAGATGGCACGTCAGTCCAGGGACCTTTTTATTGAACGCCAGAGTCAGGATTCGATATTCCGGTCGGTGCAGGTCGACAATATGATCAACAACCTTGATAATATGCGCCGCAACCTTAACCTGGTGAGGCAGAGAGTCGAAAATCTGAATGTACGGGCCACTGTTGACGGCCAGTTGGGACTGCTGGTGCCTGAGATCGGCCAGTCTATCTCACGTGGTGCCAACATGGGGCAGATAAATGTCCTGACGTCATATAAGGTCACTGCACAGATCGATGAACACTATATTGACAGAGTCAGAACGCAGCTTACTGCTACACTTGACAGGCAGGGCAGTCTGTTCAACCTGGTTGTCAGAAGGGTTTATCCTGAGGTCAGGAACGGGACATTTGAGATCGATATGGTCTTCACTGACACCATGCCGGATAATATACGAACAGGACAGACTTACTATATAAGCCTGCAGCTGGGACAGCCGAAAGAAGCTTTGTTGGTGCCTATCGGAGGATTTTTCCAGGAGACAGGCGGACAATGGATATTCGTACTTGATCCTTCCGAATCGTTCGCTATTAAAAGGAATATTTCAATCGGGAGGAAAAATCCGAAATACTATGAATTACTTGAAGGACTACAACCCGGAGAAAAAGTTATCATTTCGGGCTATGAATCCTTCGGCAAGAATGAAAAACTGGTTTTCAAAAATTAAACAACAACTAATACTTAATGCAATGATTCAAACAAATGACCTTACCAAGATCTTCAGAACTGAAGAAGTTGAGACAACAGCTCTCAATAAAGTGACCCTTACTGTGAAAGAGGGTGAATATGTCGCAGTCATGGGACCATCAGGATGCGGCAAATCAACACTTCTAAACATCCTTGGATTACTCGACAATCCGACTGAAGGAAGCTACATCTTCAATGGAACTGAAGTGGCAAGTCTGAAGGAACGTGACAGGACTGTCTTTCGGAAAGGCAACATTGGGTTTGTCTTCCAGTCCTTTAACCTTATCGATGAGCTGAATGTTTATGAGAACGTCGAGCTGCCTCTTATCTATTTGAAAATGAAGGCAAGTGAGAGAAAGCAAAAAGTTGAGGAGGCGCTTACCAGGATGAAGATCACACACAGGGCAAAGCATTTTCCGCAGCAGCTCTCAGGAGGGCAGCAGCAGAGAGTGGCAATTGCACGGGCCGTTGTGGCAAATCCAAGGCTTATCCTTGCTGACGAGCCGACAGGTAACCTCGATTCAAAAAATGGTATCGAAGTGATTAACCTGCTTCTGGAACTTAACAAGGAAGGTACCACTATCGTAATGGTCACTCATAATGACAGGGATGCAGGATATGCTCACAGGATTGTGAACCTGTTTGATGGCAAAATAGTAAGTTAGTAAGATCCGGGGTCGATTTTTCTGAGCTTATTATAGAGTGTCTGCCTGGTTATGCCAAGTTTTGAGGCTGCCACGCTGATGTTGTTTCCATGCCTTTTAAGGCAGTCAAGTATCAGTTTCTTTTCCATCTCAGCAAGAGTGATCTCCTGAGGAGAAATGTTTTTTGCCTGTGGCCTGAACTCAAAATCCGTGGGAAGCAGGACATTTGAGTCACTCATTATAACAGCTTTCTCAATTGCATGCTGCAACTCCCTTACATTACCAGGCCAGTTGTAATTGGCCAGTTTTTCCAGGGCGTGTGTATTTATTCTCACAGAATCATCCCTGTTATATTTTTCACAATAAACCTTTACAAAATAATTTGCAAGAATTGGAATATCATCAACCCTATCGCGTAAAGGTGGTACGTCAATAATTATGGTGTTTATCCTGTAAAGCAGATCCTCACGGAACCTTCCCTCTCCTACCATTTTCTCCAGATCGCGGTTCGTGGCGCATATCAGCCTTATGTCAACCAGAATATGCCGGTTCGAACCAACCCTGACAACCTCCCTGTTCTGGAGGGCATTAAGCAGTTTTGATTGTGACTGAAGTGAAAGATTACTTATCTCATCCAGGAATAATGTTCCGCCGGAGGCAAGTTCAATTTTCCCCTTCCTGTCTTCCCTGGCATCCGTAAAGGCTCCTTTTACATGACCAAAAAGCTCACTTTCGAAAAGTGTTTCGGTGATCGACCCCATGTCAACACTTATCATCAGCTCTCCTGCCCTGCCTGAGAGATTATGTATCTCTCTGGCAATAAGTTCTTTCCCGGTCCCGTTCTCGCCGGTTATGAGAACATTGGCATCTGTGGGAGCAATCTTACGTACAATGTTCAATACATTGATCATAGTTGGCGACGCCCCCGGTAAAAGCTTATCAGTTCTCATTTTCAATTTAAAATAAAAAACAAATATAGGGAAAAATGTCTAATTATTAGACATAAAAATGCAGGTACTCACTAAGGGTGTGAGTACAGGAAGGATAGGAATTAAGTAAAAAAATTATTTTTTCATACTTAATGCAACTTTCAGTTCCGATCGCCGTCTTTATGATGAATATTTAATGACTGATTTGAAGAAAAACACTTAACACCTTTAATAAACATGACCGTAAAATTATACCCCAACGAAATAGTCCTGAAGGCAGGAGATACCAACCAGTTTATTGATAAACATAAAGTTGATGGTAAACTTATTGTAACAAACCAGCGGATATATTTCAAACCGCTGGATGAATTAAAAGAGAGATTCAATTTCGAGATATTATTCGAAAATATCCTGGAAGTTATTTTCTATAACAGGAATTTGAGTTTTGTAAAAGGGATCAATGTTGTCACCAGGGACGGAAAAAGCCATTCCTTCCCTCTGAAAAAACGCGATGAGATCGGACAGCTAATAAATAAGATGTATTAGGATCTGATTCTTATAAACAAGAATGTTGGCATCAGATAAAAATCAACATAACTTTAATCGTAACCTGAAGTTAAAAGACTTTCCCTATTATTCATATCTCAAAGAATCCACTGGATTCCTCATGGCAGCCCTGTAACCCTTCACACTGATAGTCAGAATAGTTGCAGTTATCATAAGAAACGCTGATAACAAAAGGATACCTGCATTGATATTTACAAAATAATCCCAGATGCTGTCCATTAGTGACAGTGACATATAGTATCCGCCGGCACATCCAAGAACTGACGCGACCAAAAGGACAATAAGGAATTTTTTGCTGACAAGAAGCATGATAACAGATAAGGGTGCTCCCTGTATCTTTCTTATTCCCACCTCTTTTGTTCGTTTTATTATATCCAGGGAAACCAGGTTGTACATACCTATCAATGACAATAGCGTTGCTACAATTGCAAGGAATACATTTACTTTAAGGATGCTTCCGTTTATATCCTTCTCTTCCTGCATAAGATCCTCCTGCAGCCTTCCGCCGAAGATTTGGTTTGTTCCCATTGCCTTCCATTTCTGACTTATAAAATCCAGCACATCAGGGAGATCCTCAGGATTAGCCTTTACGGCCATTGTATAAAACTGATCGTTGTCAGTTATTCTGAGCATTGCTGGCTCTATCTCCTGCCATACTCCCCCAATTTTAAAGTCCTCAACTACACCAATTATTTTCAGGATTGTTGTATCATAAAGAGTGACTGATCTGCCTACAGCTTCGGGCCAGTCGAAATCCTGAACCAGTTTGCTGTTAACAACTATTGAATGGTTCGTCCGGTCAGCCTCCGCCCTGTTTTTGTCGAAAACCCTGCCGGCAATAAGACGCAGTCCCATTGTCTGGGCATATTCAGGACCTATATCCATTACATCAACTTCAAGTTGTTTTTCGGCATCCTTTATCGGCCTCCTGTAGTTTCCCCATCCAATATGGTTGCTTGTCCCCTCAGCTGCAATTATTTTTGGATTCATGATAATCTCATTCCGGAATGAGGTAAATAATTCCGGAGAAATCGGGACTACTATCAGTTTATCCCTGTCATAGCCTAGATCCAGGCTTCTCTGATACTCTGCATTTTTGGCAAAGACAATTCCCAGTACAAGTGCCATTACAGATATTGCAAACTGGATTGTCAGGAGAATAATGGAGAGTCTTCCGGAGCCCCTGGAGAAATTCAGCCCTTTAATGACATTTACAGGACTGAAAGAGCTGACATGTACTGCCGGATAGACTCCTGAAATAAAGCCTGTTAAAAGCAGCAGCAGGATAAGGAATGCCCAGAAGAATGCATATCGGCTGAAGGTAAGTTTGATAGACATGTATGCCCAGAGGTTACTATAGGCAGGCACAAGCATTGATGCAAGCGCTATGCCGACAAGCAAAGCTAGTGAACATATGATAAGATTCTCAAACATGAATTGTGTCAGAAGCTGACTTCTTAGTCCTCCGAAGGTCTTTCTTAATCCAATCTCTATCAGTCTCCTGCTGAGTGTAGCTATTGAGAGGTGTTCGCAAAGTTGAAGCAGGCTATCAGCAGAATGAAAATTGCCATGACAGGTGGAGATATCAGAGCTGCAGGATGTAATGAAGGAAAGAGACCTGAAGACCATATATTTCGGGAGTTAGAGCCTACATCTTTAAGTGGAACAAGAGTAAACCTGTTTATACGGAAATCTTCTCGAGCCCTGTTTTGCACGGGCAGGTACTCTTTCAACGAATTTGTTATGGCTGGTAAAAGTGATTTATCCGGTACCTGGATAAAGACCACTGTTGTCCATAGCTTCCAGTCAGCATCACCAACATTCCACATCCGGAGGAAATTATCATAATAAGAAAGAATGTCAATCCTGAAGCTGGAATTATCAGGCAGATCTTTAAATACAGCGCTTACTGTAAATGCAAATTCCTGATTTTGGTCATTAATGATCGAGATAAATCTGCCTATCGGGTATTCATCATCGAACAGAGTCTTTGCCATTGTCTCACTTACCAGCACACTCCCGGTTCCGGGTATTGACTTTGTATCACCATGAACAGATGGAAAGGTAAATATCTCAAGAAACTCGGGATCGACATATGATATCTGTGCCGGGAAGACATCATCGCCCACCTTTACAGGAGATCCAGTCCTTTGTAACCAGGATGCTCTCAGTATTCCCGGAATATCATTTTTAATATGTAACCCGAGAGTCGACGGCGCGATCCCGTATTCCTGCTCCCTACCCTGCATATCCCTGAAACAGTTGACCCTGTAGATCTCATTAAAGTTTTCGTGAGTCCTGTCAAACTCATAATTGAACATATGATTGAAGAAAGCGACAATACACACAGACAATCCAATACCCGGTCCGACTATATTTATCAGGGTGAATATCTTGTTTTTCAGCAGGTTACGGAATGTTACCAGCAGGTAGTTCCTGAACATGAAATATATAAGGTATTATTCGTATTTAAGCGATTGTGCAGGATTTACCCTTGCCGCTCTCATTATCCTGTAGCTCACGGTAATGAGAGCTATACATATAGCAATAATCAGTCCGGACAGGAAACTTATAGCACCAGGACTAATCCGGAAATAGAAATTTTCGAGCCATCTGTTGGCAATAAAATAGATCAGAGGCCAGGCAATTATTGCTGATATGGAAACGAGAAGAAATATTTCCCTTGAAATAACATAATAGATCCCTGCCACTGATGATCCCATTGCTTTACGTACTCCTATTTCCTTTGTTCGCTGTTCAACTGTAAAGGAGGTAAGACCGAATAGTCCGAGAGCTGCAATAAAAACCGCAAGTATTGAGAATATTACTGCAAGCTGAGCGTTCTGCTTTTCCTGAATATACATCTGTTCGAAATCCTCATCAACAAAATAGTACTGAAGGGGGTCATTGGATGTAAACTGCTGCCAACTCTTCTCAATCTCTGTTATGGTGTGCTGATAGTTCTGTGCAGAGAGTTTCACAGTTACGTAACCCCAGAGGTTATCATCTCCTTTGAAACAGAATACATATGGTTGAATTGGATTGCGCAGTGATTCAAAGTTGAAATTTTTAACGATGCCTATCACCTGTAAATAGGTAAAATTACCCTGCTCTTCGGGTTTAATAAACCTTGTACTTTCAATATCAGTAATGCCGAAGTTCTTTGCAGCGCTTTCATTTATTATGCATGCCTCTCTGTCGGTAGTGAATGATCTGTCAAAGTTCCGGCCTTCGGTCAGAGTCATTTCGTATGCATCCAGATAGTCATAGTCGATCCAGTTTGTTGTCATAAGAAATGATTCTTCCTGTCTTCCTTCAAGTCCGTAACCGTTAAGGTTGTTGTTCCGACCCGGAACAGCAGTGGAGCTTGCAATGTTTATCACACCGGGGATCTCTTTCACAGCATCCTTGAACGCCTCTACCCTGTTTTCCAGGGCTCCCGCCCTGTTAATGACAAGCATCTGCTCCCTGTTGAAACCTACATCCTTATTGATCATATAATATATTTGCCGGTACATGATAAAAGTACCTGTAATCAAAAGGATGGATACCGCAAACTGAAACAAAACCAGTATCCTTCTAAGGGTCCCGTTATACCTGCTGCCGCGCACATTGCCTTTGAGAACTTCGTAAGGGCTGAATGATGAAAGAAACAGTGCAGGATAGCTGCCGGCCATTAAGCTTACCAGAAGTGTGAAGAGAATCAATACCGGTATAGTGTACCACCCGGCAAAGAGATCCAGCTTCAGATCTGCTCCGAGCAGGTTATTGAAATATGGAAGAGTGATCCATATGATTATCAGGCCTATTATCAGGGAGATGAATGCAATAATAAATGATTCGGAGAGAAATTGTGTTATCAGTATTTCGCGTGTAGAACCTCCTATTTTCTTTATACCCACCTCTTTTGATCTTCGTGAAGCCTGTGCTGTTGCAAGATTCATGAAGTTAATAGCTGCAATAAGCACAATAAGTATCGATATGCTTCCGAATATTACCAGGTATTTCGGGTCGCTTGCAGCTTTGAATTCCTGCTGGATCGAAGGGTCAAGGTGTATATCGGTAAGATTCTGAAGAAAAAACATGTATTTGTTACCCTGCGCGGCAAAATCTTCAAGAGTTATTCCCATGAATTGCTGAACTTCGGGTCCTACATATTTTTCTAGCATTGCAGGTATCTTCTCATCGACAGTAACATAACTGGTATTTGGTTTCAAAAGCAGATATGTACTGAAGCTGTTGCTCAGCCATATCGGGCTTTGCGACCGTGGATTGGTCATGAATGATGTAATGATATTTGCCTCAAAATGAGAGTTTCCGGGAATATCCGCCATAACTCCGGAAATAATATACCTGGCTGTATCGTTCCCGATCATTATTGCTTTGTCTATCGGATCCTCGTCACCAAAGATCTTCCTTGCAGTTGATTCCGAGAGGACTGCTTTCCTTGGTGCATTGAGCATATTCTTTGGATCTCCCTTTATTACGGGAATTGAAAAAAAATCAAAAAAAGTGGAGTCCGCTTCAACCACATGATCATCTGTAAAGGTAAGATCCTTATATTCAACGACAGTGGGTCCGCGGCCCGTCATCCTTAGGAAATTCTCTATTTCAGGGAACTCATTCAACATGGTAGGACCAATAATAGCACAGGTAAAGGCTCCGACAAATTCCTGTCCGCCTATTTTACCATTAAGCACCAGCCTGTATATCCTGTCTTTTTTGAGGTTATATTTGTCGTAGCTGGCCTCATTTATTACGAAAAGTGCAATAAGCAGACTGCAGGCAATACCTATTGAAAGGCCAAGGATATTTATTATTACGTAAGCACGCTGCCTTTTAAAAGAGCGTAGACTGTACTTGATCAGGTTGCTAAGCATATTAATAAGAAATAATGGTTATAAATAAATGTGTCAGACAAATATAGAATTATTTTCATTCAACTTTAAGCGCAATTGCCGGATTAATCAATGAGGCTTTGAAAGCCTGGAAGCTGACCGTGATAAGTGCAATAATCATTGCTCCAAAGGCTATCAATACAAACACCATTGACGACAGATCGATCCTGCTTGCAAACTCTTTCAGCAGGTTACCTGCAATTATCCAGCCTGCCGGAAGAGCGATTATGAGTGATATAAGAATAAGAGAAAGAAATTCTTTTGCCATGTTCCATTGTATTGTGGTGATACCGGCTCCCATCACCTTCCTTATCCCTATCTCGTTAGTCCTCCTTTCCGTCGAATAGGCAGAAAGGCCGTAAAGACCCATGCATGCGATTATCACTGCAAGAATTGTAAAATACCTTAATAATTCAGTAAGACGGATATTTGTACTGAAAAGTTTCTTATAATCTTCATCAATGAAGGAATAGTTGAAAGGATATTCCGGAAGTATATTTCCCCAAACCCTCTCTGCAGCCTTCAGGGCATCAGCAGTATTCCCGGGATTTAGCCTTATGAGGATACAATTAAACCAACCAGTTTCAGTGAGGGCAAAAGCCATCGGTTCAATAGCCTGGTCAGCACCTTTAAAATGAAAGTTCTTCAATACTCCTGCAATCCTGCCTTCGAGACCCATGAAGTGAAATCTTTTACCTGTAGGATCGTCAGTTCCCATCATTTTTGCAACCTCTTCATTGATCAGGAAATTACCTGTAGTATCTTTTGCTAGATCGGAGACATATTCTCTTGAGAAATCCCGGCCTGATAAAAGTTCCATTTTCATTGTTTCAAGGTAGTCGTAATCAACTGCATTGGTACCAATCAATACATTCTTTTCCGGATCCTTCCCTTCCCAGTCTGCTCCTCCTGAATTACTGCCCATCCGTACAGGATTGCTCATTGATGCTGTTACTCCCTCAATGAGAGTCTCTTTCAGAAGCTCGTTCTTCAATGAATAGTATTTGGGTTTCATATCCTCGGCCATTGGGATGCACAAAAGGTTTTCCTTGTCAAAGCCAAGCTCTTTATTCTGCAGATGCTTCATCTGCAGGTACATTATTGTTGCCACTATCGCAATGAGTATTGAAAGGGTAAACTGGATCACAACAAGAATACGCCTGAGCCTTCCGTTGCCTTTTCCTGATACTGTCTCTCCTTTAAGCACTGTAACCGGTTTAAATGAAGAGAGATAGAGTGCAGGATATATTCCGGATAACAATCCTGCGGCAACTCCCACAATAATGATGCTGATAATAAACCTGAAGCGTAACAAGTCGGAAAGAATAAAATTCTTTCCTGAAATACTATTGAACAGCGGAAGTGCCAGTCCGACCAGGATCAAAGCCAGTACCAGTGCCATTATAACCAGAAAGAAAGATTCAAGCATAAACTGAATTATTAAAGTCTTCTGACTGGCACCGGCCACCTTCTTGATCCCTATTTCTTTAGCACGGCCTGCAGCTTTGGCGGTTGCAAGGTTGATGAAATTGATGCATGCAATAAGAAGAACAAATACCGCAATAAGGGCAAAGATACTTACTACAATTACCGGACCTTTACTGATTTCAAATCCAAACTGGCCATGGAGATGAATATCCAGGAGAGGGAACAACATGTATTTAGTGATTGTCTCCGGAATATACTCAAGCACAACATCGGTCAGCTTTTTATTGACAGCATCAATATCAGCACCCTTCTCCAACTGTACAAATGTATATATGGAATTACTGCCCCAATGATCACTTATTGCTCCTATTTCTTTGAGGAAAGAATAGGGAATCACTGCTTCAAATGTAAACATTGAATTTCGGGGTAAATCTTTAATTACACCAGTAACCATGAATTGCATTCTATTTTCAAGTGTAAGTGTTTTTCCAACAGGATTTAATTCCCCAAAGTATTTCTCAGCTAATTTCTCAGTCAGGACAATAGAATTAGGTTCGCGAAGTGCAGTTTCAGGATCGCCCAGTAAAAAAGGCAAAGTGAAGATTCTAAACAAACCCGAATCTGCAGCAATAATGGAAGATTCATAAAATACTGTTTCATCCAGGCGGAACAGTATCCTGGGAAGCCTGAAGTACCGTGTCTGTTCCCTGATCTCCGGGATCTTTTCTTTCCATACCGGTCCGCTCGGATGAGGCGTCACTGTTACATGATATCTCTCACCTGAATAGAACTGATCCTCTTCAACCCTGTAAATGCTTTCAGCATTCAGGTTGAATTTTTCATAGCTCAGTTCATCCTGTATCCAAAGAAGGATCAGTAATGATGCAGTAAGGCCGATTGCCAGACCGGCTATATTGATAAATGCAAAACCCTTATGTTTCAAAATGTTACGTAAGGACAGGCGTAGAAATTTTCTTATCATATAAATGTTTTTGAATCATATAAAAGACGTTTTACTGCCAGATTTGTTGCATTCTGATAGAAATAATGTCTTTAGTTTTGGTTGCTTATTATTTGTTACTTGTTTAAATGTTAATGTTAAGTTAATCTTTTAATAATAGAATGAGCATCGAAAAAAAATAAATTAAATTTATTTTTTTAGAAACTAACCTTAAAACAAATGTTTAAAAACCTTCTCAAAACAGCTGTTCGCCATATTCGCAAACATTTTGGTTATAGCCTGCTAAATATACTGGGGCTTACACTGGGTATATCCAGTGCACTATTTCTTATAATTTATATCTCTGATGAAATTAGTTATGACAGATTTCATGAAAATGCTGACAGGATATACCGTGTATCATCAAAGATCACGGAGACAGATGACCAGTTCACATGGAATGTCGCACAGATACCCTTTGGACCACAGGTCGTACAGGATTATCCTGAAGTACAGTCATTTGTACGGTTCATTAACATGCCGCGGGCGCTTTATAAATATGAAGATAAGGAGTTTGTTGAGGAAAATTTCTATTATGTAGACTCCACCCTGTTCGATATCTTCAGCTATAAGATACTCAGAGGTGAGGTAAGATCGGCAATTAAGGATCCGGGTAAAATAGTGCTTACAGAGACTGCTGCAGCACGCTATTTCGGAGATGATGATCCTGTAGGAAAGACTCTTACCACCGGGGATAACACTTTTGAAGTGACAGGGGTGATCGGTGATGTTCCCTTCAATTCCCATTTCAGGTTTGACGCTGTTGCTGCAAGAAATAACCTTCCGAAACAGATAGGGAGCTGGGGTAATTTTGGTGTCTTTACATATCTCCTGATGCCTCACGAAGTCGATGTCGATGCATTTGAAGCCAAAATGCAGGACATGTATGATGCTCATATGAAGACGATATTCGGACCTTTGGAGATTAATATTGAATATATTATGGAGCCGATCACCAGGATCCATTTGTTTTCAACAAATCCAGGAGAACCGGAACCAACAGGCAGCATCACCTATGTATATATCTTCGGTATAGTTGCCCTGTTCCTGGTACTGATAGCGGCAATGAATTATATGAACCTGTCAACCGCCCGGTCCTCCGGACGTGCGCGGGAGGTTGGAATGCGAAAGGTTGCAGGTTCACGCCGCGCTCCGTTGGTGGCACAATTCCTGTCCGAATCGCTTATTCTGACAATTATCTCTCTGATAATAAGTGTAATATTGCTACTTGCTCTTCTTCCGAAATTCAACTTGCTGGCTGGTAAATCATTCGATGTTTCAATACTGTACAGTCCTGTTGTAATCATCTCAGCGATAGGTGTTATACTTATAGCCGGCATAATCGGAGGAAGCTATCCTGCATTTTTTCTTTCGAGATTCAGCCCCGTGACAGTTCTCAAGGGGGAGATAACACAAGGTTCGGCAGGAAGCCTTTTCAGGAAGATCCTTGTAATTGTCCAGTTTACAGTATCAGTGGTAATGATAATATGTACACTCGTCGTATTCAGGCAGCTCAATTATCTGAAAACAATGGACCAGGGATTTAACCAGGAGAATGTATTAACTCTCCAGCTTAACAGAGGTATGGTGAATAAATATCCGGTGCTTAAGCAAATCCTTCTTGAAAATGATAATATTAAGTATGTTACTTCTACCAATACTCCAATGGGCGAGGGTTCGGCAAAGGTAATATTCAATGTTGAAACCGACCAGGGAATGGCACAGCGGGGAGTAAATTTTGCTATTGTCGATCATGATTTTATTGATGCGTTGGGAATAAAGATAATTGAAGGGCGTGATTTTCAACTGGATATGCCTTCAGACACTCTGCTCGCGGTTGTGGTTAATGAGACTTTTGCCAGCAGGATGGGCTGGCGTGAGCCAATTGGCAAAAAAGTAGAGGTGGGTGATGAGAATACTCTTCGTGCAAGTGTTATAGGGATGATGGCTGACTACCACCAGACAGGTATGTATAATGAAATAGAATCTTTAATGCTGCTGTATCGGGAATTGGGTAATATAATTTATGTTAAGCTCAGCGAAAATAATGTTGAACAAACAATAAGTTTCATCGAAACAAAATGGAAAGAGGTTTTTCCTGATCAGCCCTTTTCATACACATTCCTCAAAGAGAGATTTAACAGACAGTTTGAGGCAGATGAAAAACGGGGTCTCATATTTACATTGTTCACCATACTGGCAATTCTTATTGCCTGCCTCGGACTGTTCGGCCTTGCCTCATATATGGTGGAGCAGAGAACCAGGGAGATCGGAATAAGAAAGGTATTCGGTGCTAATGAAGGTGTCATTATAAGGTTGATATCAAAGGACTTCCTTATACTGGTGACTATTTCCATAATAATTGCAGTTCCTGTAGCATATTATTTCATGAGTAACTGGCTGCAGAACTATGTATACAGAACGAAGATAGGTGTACTGATTCTGATACTGGCAGCACTGCTGACAATTATCATTACATTTATTACCATCAGCTACAAGGCATACCAGGCGGCAATCATGAATCCGGCCAATTCAATAAGGACCGAGTGAAAAGATGCTTTTATAGCAATGAATTCACCCTTTATTTTTGCATGTTTGATCAGGAAAAAAGTGTGTAAATATTTAATATATTGTAATTAAATATGATATATCAAAAAAAAAGCGTATCTTGCGCCGAAATTATAAAATAAAATTATGAGTAAAGGAACAGTAAAATTCTTTAATGAATCAAGAGGATTTGGATTCATTAAAGAGGAGAATTCAGAAAAAGAGTATTTTGTACACTCTTCAGGATTAAAGGATATCATTTCAGAAAATGATGAGGTAACCTTTGACGTTGAACAGGGAAAAAAAGGATTAAATGCAGTAAATGTTAAACTTGCTTAGTTTATCTATATTAATCATTTAAGATTTTTGGTCCCGCCAGAAGCGGGACTTTTTTTTGAAATGCGGATCTTGGAGTACAAAATCAGCCAGAGAGTTATCAGATCAATACAAGGGTGATACAGGCAAGAACACTCGCAGGATCAAATAATTAATTATTAATGAAATGAAGAATAACAGTATTTACGATAAAAAACAGCCAGCATTTAAATCTCCTGACCTCAATAAGATGCAGGTAGTTGTTATTGACCACAGAACTAAAATTTATATTGCCCCAGACGCAGATCCTGAGGAGGCAAGGGCCCGATACCTGTCGCGGCGCAGCCAGACTAAATCATAAAACAGATGCTTATCCTGATAACTTCTGATCAGGTCATTTAAATATCTTGCCAAAATTACCCTGAATGCCCAGCGACACAAGTCCCGGCTGATATACAAAATGGATATTATCGGAATTAAGGGGATAGGACAATCCTATTTGCCCAACCGCCTTTATATGGTCCCAACCCAATTTTGCTGTTAGTGCGGGTTCGAACATTATGCCTGTATCTTTTTCGGAGTCCTGGTTAAAAGTAACCACTACAAACCGTGTTGAGATGCCCAGATCAAAAATCTTTGAAGTGACACCAACCGTTGGCTGAAGAAAAAGCCTGGTACATTTGACTTCGACCCGGGAATTCCATATTTCATTTTCATATTCAGCATTTATTTTTCCAAAGCCCACACCTCCGTATGTTCCAAATTTAAATCTTGATGATCCAAAATTGGTATAATAACCAGGGCCGAATTCGAAAAAACTATGCTTATGGTAAAAATCAGAAGTTGAGGATGTATCGGATGTCATATCCAGGAAACTTGCATTGAGCATTATTCCTAAATGATTTGTAAATGCATACGCGAACTGGGGATTAAATCCTGACGTGCCAAAATGAATAGCTGCCTGTATCTCTCCCTGGTTGGTAAGCATAGGCGCATTAATAACATTAGGCACGTAAGCTGGAGCACATGAATTAATTAAGAAAATCGCAGAAGCAAAGAGAAGAATAGAAAATTGCTTTGTTTTCATTACAATTAAATTGATTTACTATGAAAATCTTTGATAATGCAATTTAAGAAAAAATTTCTTTTTAGTCTTTATAGCCATAATGCCTTGATAATGTTTTGAATATAAAAAATAAAACCCAAACATTAGCCCCGGAGGTGGTTCCGCCAAAGATACCCTCATGTTTTGCAAGATTTCTGGCTGTCATATAAGCATGTTCATTCGAAGCAGCTATTTATTACAATCGGTTGTAAAATATGCATTCAGGCTGCCGACACTGTAAAGCGATAAACCAGATGGCGGCGGAAAAGGTGTGGTCCATACACAAACCTGATACAATGATGGCATATGTTCAATACTCAGTATGTATAAAGAGGTGTTATGGGATAGATCAAGCGTGGTTATGTTATTGTATCCGCAATAAAGTGCGCCCAGATAAGTGTTATTAACCAGATCAAGAGTTGTGAGCTGATTTTGAAAACACAAAAGTTGACTTAAAGAGGTATTTTTGGAAACATCAAGCTGGGTAAATTGGTTATCAAAGCAATCTAGTTGGGATAACTTTGTGTTAAATGAGATATCCAGACTGGCTAATTGATTCCCGCCACAATTCAACCTGGTCAATTCTGAATTATTTGAAACATCAATAGAGGTCAGCTGGTTATTACCGCACCATAAGGTCTTCAATGAACTATTATTACTAACATCCAGGGTAGTTAAACTGCAACCACTGCACCCTAAAAATGTTAAGGATAAATTATTTGCCACATCGAGCGATCCTAAATGGTTACCACTGCAATTTAATTCTTTGAGATTATAATAATCAGAGACAGTCAGAATTGACAACTCGTTATATTTACAATCCAGGTATTCAAGGGCAGCAGGGGTATCAGGTAGATTTATAACACCTATTTTATTATCATAACATACAAGTTCTTTCAGTAAGAGGTTTTCAGAAATATTAAGATTAGCCAGCTTATTTTGTGAGCAATCTAAAAATATCAATGCCGAATCTCCTGTGAGTTTTAATTTGATTAGCTGATTTTCGTTGCAGTACAACTCCTCCAACTTGCTATTGTAAGATACATCCAGGCTGGTGAGGTAATTATACTGGCAGTCCAGTATCTTCAGATTGAAAAAATTCTGTACTCCCTCCATATTCGAAATATTACAGGAATCAATATACAGGTATTCGATGGCTAAAGCTTCCAGAGAATCGATAACTCTGTTGCCGTCAGCATCAAAACCTCGGGCAATGAGAGCATCCAGAAAATAACCATCTACTATTTTGAATTCCTCAGGTTCCGGTTCCGGTTCTGGCTCCGGCTCTTCCTTTTTGCACTGAATCGCCAGGATTACAGCAAGGATTAATAATATAGACCTAATGATTGACCGCATAATGTACAGATGATAAATTTTGAATATCTGCAAGTTATTATATTTAAACGATAATGTCAAGATGAAGGACGGTACAAGATACACAGTACAAGGTGCAAGGTGCACGACGGTGTAAGGGACTGGTTAGTGGGTCTATAGACAAAGAAGCCTGGTTTGTACTTGTAAATGATTTATTCACTACAATCTGTTGTAAAATATACATTGGGACTCTGACCAACTGACAGCATTAAACCGGCAGGTGGGAAAGGCATTGTCCACACACATACTTTAAAAAGTGTCGACATACGGGATAATGACAGGTATGTTAAGGCACTGTTATTGGAAATGTCAAGGGTGGTTAACCGGTTCCTGGCACAGTTCAGTTCTGTTAATGAAGTATTATCCGATACATCAAGCGCAGTTATATTATTTGATTCACAATCAAAACTTGTCAGCGCAGTGTTCTTCGAGATATCGAAACTTGTTAGCTGGTTAGATCCGCAATCGAGATAAGTAAGGGCTGGGGTATTTGACACATTCAGTGATGGTAACCTGTTTGAATAACAATACAACTCGAGCAATTGAATATTATTTGATATATTAAGATTTGTTAACTGGTTATGACTGCAGTTAAGATATACCAGAAGCGGATTTCCTGACAAATTCATGTTGGTTAACAGGTTCTCAGAACAATCTATCTCACTCAATAAAGCACTTTCGGAAATATCAAGGCTGCCAATACTGTTCTTTGAACAATGCAATTCTGTCAAATTAATATTTTCAGTTACATTCAGGGAAGACAATTGGTTGTCAGAGCAGTACAAGCAGACCAGTTGAGGAGTATTCGTGACTGTTAACCTGGTAAGCTGATTATTATTACAATACAATTTCTCAAGCTTATTATTATAAGAGACATCAAGGCTGGAAATTTTGTTATATTGACAGCTTAGTTCCTTCAGATTGATAAAATTCTGGATGCCAGACATATTTGTAATACTACATGAATCAATATACAGGAGCTCGATAGCTAATGCCTCTGCAGAATCGATAATCCTGTCGTTGTTTTTATCATAACCCCTGTCAACGAGAGCGTTTATAAAGAAACCATCAACTATTCTAAATTCCTCCGGGGGGTCAGGTTCATTTTCCGTTTCTTCCTTTTTACATTGAAAAGCCACAATGGTAGTTAATATTAACCACACCAATCTGAAAATTAATTTCATAATACTCAAACTAATTAATTTTTAGTAGCTCAAAATACAATATTTTAACTACAAAGCATTATAAAGGAACGATCCAGGTAATATGATGGAAAGATTATTTACTGCAATCAGTTGTAAAATAGACATTCGGACTACCGGTTGTAAGAAGATAGAAACCATCAGGCGGGAAAGGTGTTATCCATACACATACTTTATACAATGAGGGCATGTTTTGGAGCTCAAGAGTCGTTAATGAAGAATTTTGCGAGATATCAAGGGTTGATAAATTATTATCTCCACAACTGAGGCTTACTAGTTCATAATTATTGGTGACGTCAAGAGATGTAAGCTGATTGCCATAACAACCTAAACTAGTGAGGACGGTATTATTTATAACATTTAAAGCAGTAAGATTGTTCCTGTGGCAACCCAGTATATGCAGAGCAACATTGGCAGATATATCAAGGGAGGTTAACTCGTTATCACCGCATGAAATTATTCTAAGGGCAATGTTATCAGATACATCCAGGCTGGTTAACAGGTTTATTTCACAAACCAGATGTTCTAATGCTATGCAACCCGATACATTAAGTGTAGTTAACTCGTTACCATCGCAAGTCAGGCGAATCAGGTCCTTACATTTAGAAACATCCAGGGAGGTTAAAGGGTTCGCTCCGCAATCGAGCCATGTAAGGGCGGTATTATTGGTTACATCAAGCCCGGATAGTTGATTATTCACACATTCCAGTTTTGTCAGCATGTTGTTTTTTGAGACATCCAGGTTTGATAAACGGTTGGTCGTGCATTCCAGGTGTGTAAGTACAGGATTGTCTGCCAGGTACAACGAGTATAACTGGTTCCAGTGACAGATCAGCTCATTGAGATTTCTGAAATGTGATACATTAAGATTAGCCAGCTGGTTATGATGGCAATCCATATTTTCCATGGCACCGGTGGTGTCAGGCACTATAATACTACTCAACTGATTTTCATAGCATTTAAGCTCTTTCAATAATAGGTTATTGGAAATATCAAGCCTGGGCAGTTGATTTTTATAACAATGCAAATATACTAATGAGGTATCTCCTGAGAGCGTTAATTTTTTTAGTTGGTTATCGTTGCAATATAAGGTCTGTAGCGAAGTATTATATGATACATCTAGAGTTGTCAGGTTATTGAACTGGCAACTCAGATATGATAAATTAATAAAATTTTCTATGCCGCTGAGGTTAGAAATTCCGCAATCGTCAATAACAAGGTGTTGTACAGCCGCTGATTCTAAAGTATCTATGAAATGGTCATTATTTATATCAATCCCCTTTTCAATAAGGGCATTTAAAAAGTTACCATCTACTATTTTGAATTCCTTTGGAGGTTCCGGCTCTGGCTCCGGTTCGTCCTTTTTACATTGAATCACCAGGATCACAACCAACAAACACAGTATTGATCTGATTATCAACTTCATGACAAACTGAATATATGATTATTAATCTGCAAGATACAAACTTGAAGAGTTAATATCATGTTTATATAAAGGTAATTATATTCAGGTTGCTGGTTCCTGAGTCCTGAGTCCTGAGTCCTGAGTCCTGAGTCCTGAGTCCTGAGTCCTGAGTCCTGAGTCCTGAGTCCTGAGTCCTGAGTCCTGGCAACTTAGGTTAATTATTTAAAATCACTTATAAGAATGAAAATCAAAGCAGATATTTCACCTCTTCCCTTTCCCTGACGGAAGGGTAAACCTGAATGTGGATCCTTCCCCCTGTCGTGAGGTGAAACAGATGTCGCCGCCCAGAAGTTCTGCATAGGCTTTTGCGATGGCTAGCCCCAGACCGGTGCCTCCATAGCTTCGCGTTGATGTGCTGTCGCCCTGGTAAAACCTGGTAAAGATATTCGCCTGTTGTTCAGGGGGAATGCCAATACCGGTATCGGACACCTGAAACTCAATATACTTCTCCTTCACGTTGTACCCAAACTCAACGCTGCCCTCACTGATAAACTTGAGTGCATTACTGACAAGATTCCTCAGTATCTGTGTAACCTTGTAACTGTCAGTGTAAATACATGGATCACTGCCTCCGGGCATAATCACATAATTGAACACCACTCCCTTTTCTGAGGCCAAAAATCTGTATTGGTCGTAAACAGTGCGGAGCAAATTATTTATATTCACCTTCTCCTTGCTTATTTTTACGGTCTTTGCTTCAATTTTTGAAATCTCCACTATGTCGTCGATGATCTCCAGAAGATGATCGGAGCTCCTGGATATTATATCGAGATACTCTCTTCTCTTTTCCGGACTGTCAGGAGACTCCTCCAGCAGTGTGGAAAATCCGACAATGGCATTCAAGGGAGTTCTTATTTCATGTGAAATATTATGAAGAAAGGCAGCCTTCAGGCTTTCACTGTCATCAGCTCTTTTGCGGGCTTCAACAAACTTCTCAAGTATATGCTTTCTTGTAGTGTCATCATATAAAATACCCATGGCGCCTGTTATCATGCCAGTTTTATCATCGATCAACGGGACCGAAGTATCAAGGATCCACTTCTTACCTCCCCCTGGAAGCTTTACAAGAATCTCAGCCCGGTAATTCTTTATCTCGCCATTGATGAATTTCCTGCGTGACATTAAAAGATCAGCCGGAATATCATCTGAAAGAGGAACAACTTCTTCAATCATATCATGGAAGGTCTTTTCAGTAAAATCTTCGGGCGAGATCCCTAGAAGCTGTCTTACCCCAGCCCCCTTATTGAGATAAATTCCTTCTCCGATCTGCTGCCCGAAGATTAACTGAAAAGGTACTCCATCAGCATTTTCACTTACGAGGAAATCAAATGTTCCGGTATCGCTGATTTTTCCCTCCTCTCCCCTGCTGAAGTGATAACCATGATCGTATTGTGACTTTGCAATCCTCATTTCAGCTTAATTTTTTTTCTTCGCTTCTATTTTTTTAATCCGGGAATATATAAATACCTTACCCCTCCCATTTCCATGAAAACGGTAAAGCACTCTATATTAGATACATGTAAAAACATGTTCCTGTCTCTATAGGTAAAAACATAGTTTAATCTCGATTGGCACGAAATTGTTACCCTGGAAAAGCAATTTTATTTTGGTTTGAATGAAAAAAACCATAAATTTGGGATGCTGTTTTTTGCCCCCGCAAGAAATATCAGCTTTTGTGAAAGAGTATACCGACAGCGAAATCATCGAATGTCTGCGTAACCGTCAGAGCTACGTGGTACTTTATCTGTCTGACCAGTACCTTCCCATGATCAGAAACATGGTTACTCATATGGGAGGCAGCTCAGAGGATGCTAAGGATATTTTCCAGGAGGGTCTTATGATTATCCTTGAGAAGATCGACAGCAGGGAGTTTGCACTTACCTGCAAATTCAAGACATTTCTTTATTGTATCTGCGAAAACCTCTGGAAATCAGTGCTCGACAGAAGGCACTCTGCAACCAATTACCTTCAAAGACGTACCGAGACCGAAGAAGATCCCGATTTTTCTGAACAGGTTGATGATGATCTGTACAGGGAGATTTTTATGAAGTCATTTAAAAAACTGGATAAATCAGGCAGAAAAATACTGAAACTGTACTGGAAAGGCTACTCCCCTCAGGAGATCGCCGAAAAACTGAATTACAGCTACGGCTATGTGCGGAAGAAAAAAAGTGAGTCGCAGGCGGAGCTTATTGAAAAGGTGAAGAGTCATCCGGAGTACAGGAAGATAATGGAATCGGAGGAGATTGTTAAAAAGGTGATATATTAGATATGTAAGTTACGAGTTATGAGTTACAAGTTACAGGTTGCGAGTTTTCAGCGTATTTAGTGTAAAGTATATAGAATAATTGAAGAATATAATTAAACGGATGAGCGGGAATAACGGAAATATGACAGGTAAATCAGGAAGGAAGAGTGAATGGGATGATAATTTAC
>Ga0315534_1000510_pt1 | contig 26991 bp, 23 predicted proteins | sample SalMarSW160240MG_FD_203094 | JGI IMG/M metagenome (GOLD analysis project Ga0315534, IMG submission 203094) | Salt marsh sediment microbial communities from the Plum Island Ecosystem LTER, Massachusetts, United States - Salt Marsh Sediment SW1602-40 ...
AGCCCTAATTCTATTGTTTTTTAAGAATTTTCGCCGGGAAATATTGAGTTCAACCAGACAAAGCCCCAACCGCCACCGGCTCTTATATCTCTCAAACCGGGCTTACGCCGGCGCTGGTTCGGTTTTATTCAATTTTGCCATTTTCCTTGGTAGCCATCCGGCTTTGGTTGACGCTATCCAAAGCTTCAAATACGTTGTGATTTTTCTCGCCGCTTGGCTGATTTTAAAAGAAAGATTTGGGGGGAAAACGCTTTTGGGAAAAATTCTGGCCACCATATTTATATTCTTGGGAATTTTCCTTTTGGGAATTATAAATTACGCCAAAAACATCCCGGTTGACGCCCAAAGAAACATAACCTGGGGAATTAGCTATTCTGCCAAATTCAGCCGGCAATTGGGGCTTGATTGGCAAGAAAATTACGAAGCGATTTTAAATGAATTAAACCCTGAAAAAATTAGACTTGTTATTTATTGGGACCAAACAGAAAAAGAACGGGGCGAATTTAATTTTTCCGAAACCGACTGGCTTTTGGACAAAGCGCGAGAATATAAAACACCGGTAATTCTTACTCTCGGAATGAAAGTGCCGAGGTGGCCGGAATGCCACTTACCGGAATGGGCAGAAGAAATGCCGGCAGAAGAAAAAGAAGAGTTTCTCCGTTACTATCTTAAAGCCGTCGTTTCACGCTATAAAAACAACCCAATTATTGAAATGTGGCAGGTTGAAAACGAACCGTTTTTATCTTTCGGAGAATGTCCGGACCGCAACAAAGATTTCCTTGAGAAAGAAATTGCACTTATAAAATCAATTAACCCTGAAAGGCCGGTTGTTACGACTGACGGCGGCGAATTCGGGCTTTGGTACAAAGCGGCGAGAAACGGCGACGTTTTCGGGACCACGATGTACCGGAAAGTCCATATAAAAGCATTAGGCTGGTTTTTTGAAAACGTTGAATATCCGCTCGGTCCGGAATATTTTCGGCTTAAAGAAAAAGTTGTCCGTTTTTTGATTAATGATTTTACAAAGAAATTTATCGTAATTGAACTTCAGGCCGAGCCCTGGAGCCAATTCTCTCTTCAGGAAATTTCCCATGAGGAACAATTGAGTCTTTTTGATTTTAATTATTTTAAAGAAACAATTGAATATGCCGAGGAGGCAGGTTTTAACGAATACTATTTTTGGGGAGCGGAATGGTGGTATAATTTAAAACAAAATGACAACGACGGCCGATTTTGGGATTACGCTAAAACAATTTTTAACAATTAACCATTATGGGAAATAAATTTTATCTGGGGATTGACGTCGGCGGGACGAAAATCAGGGGAGTTTTTCTGTCCGCCGCAAAGAATGATTATGTTTTCGCTTTTGAGAGCCGGACGCCGAGAACCAAAAAGAAATTCTTGAAAATATTGACCAAACAAATCCAAAAAATAATTCAGGAAAAAAAGATTGCCGGCATCGGCGTCGGTTTACCCGGCATCGTTGATATGAAACGCGGTATTTTAGTTAAAGCGCCGAATTTGAAGTTCTTAAACGGCTGGCAGGCAAAAAAATTCTTTTCAAAATTCAGAATCAAGACAAAATTTGACAATGACAGCCGTTGTTTTCTGCGCGCCGAAGCTTTAATCGGCGCCGGAAAAAAGTATAAGGAGATTGTTGCTTTGACTATCGGTACCGGTGTCGGCGGCGCCGTAATTATTAATAACAAAATCATCTACGGCAGCCATAACAGCGCTGGAGAATTCGGTCATATGATTCTCAACGACGGAAAAAGTTTTGAGGAGCTCGGCGCCAAAAAAGCGTTTTTAAAAACCGGCAATACGAGTAAAATCATAGGCCTTGGTAGTGCCAACTTAATAAACGCCCTTGACCCTCAAATCGTGATTTTAGGCGGCGGCGGAATCGTTAGGGGCGGTGTGAAATTTGAAACGGTCCGAAAAATCGCCAAAAGATATATCGTATCACCCTTAGCTAAAAAAACTCTTATTCTCAAAGGGAAGCTGGGAGAGAATGCACAAGCTGTCGGCGCCGCTCTGCTTTTTCAGCATAAAAAAATTTAATTTATTATGTCAACGTTTCTAATTTCACTGCCGATATTTCTAATAGTTCTCTGTGGCTGGGCTTTAAAAAAGGCCGGTGTAGTCAAAAACGAGTGGGTTCATATTTTAAACTTGTTTGCTTATTATATTTCCTTGCCCGCTCTAATCATTGTCAGTTTCTGGGAAATTGATTTTTTGAGTCAGAAATCATGGCAAATAATCGGCTGGAGTTTTTCGGGAACAATTTTATTTTCTCTAATAATCTTTCTTTTTCTCACAATATTAAAAATCAATAAAAAGCTTGAGGCGACCATTCTTTTGGGGTCAACCGTCGGCAACACGATTTATATCGGGTTCCCTTTGATTGAAACCGGTTTCGGCAAAGAGTATTTGCCGGCCGCGGCCTTAATCGGTTCCATTTTTCTTATTATTCCGCTTCTAATAATCATTTCTTTGGTTCAATATTGGTATTGCCGCGAAGACTGCTTTAAAAGAGAGTTGATTAGTTTTCTGAAAAACCCGCTTGTACTTTCCGTTTTTGCCGGCGTTCTTCTGAGTTTTCTAAAATTTGATTATCCCTTATTGATAAACATTAAGAAAGCCGTCAGTATGCTGGGCGCCACTGCCTCGCCCGTTGCGCTATTTGCTTTGGGCGGATTCCTCTATGGGAGATTTTCAAAAATAAACGTAGGCTGGGCATTAACGGTTTCATTTCTTAAATTAATTATGTTTCCCTTAATTGTCGTCTGCGGTTTTTTGTTGATTTTCAAGGGCGCTGCCGTATCAAATATGCCTTCCGTTGCCCAAATTGTAATACTGCTTTCTTCCATGCCGGTGGCAATTACAACTTTCGTTATCGCCGAAAAATTCAATTTGAGCAAAGACGTAATCAGCGGCGCAATTTTAGTTTCAACGATTGCTTCTTTTATTGTCGCGCCGCTGATTATTTTTCTGCTTTCTTAAAATATGAATATTACTAACTTCAAAAATTTATCCAAAAACTCTCTTCGTAAAAAAGCGCTTTTAATTGCCGAAGCCGGCTATCAGGCGATTAATATCACAAATACAGTTAGGCAAAAAATAAGTTTAAAAAACGGCAAATTGTCCGTTTTTGACACTATGACGCGTCATAGTGTCAAAAAATATTTGGACATTGACTTGAATAATTATAAAAACGTTTTCGTTGTCGGCATTGGCAAGGGCTCGGCCTTGGCATCTCTGGCGCTGACTAAAATTTTAGGCAAAAGATTAAGCGCTGGAATCGCATTAGATGTTCAAAAACCAAAATTAGAAATTAGAAATTCGAAATTAAAAATTCTTACTGGTACCCACCCAACGCCTTCAAAGCAAAACGTTAAAGCCACCCAAAAGATTGTTAAATTAATAAAGAATCTTAAAAAGAATGATTTGTTAATCACTTTCATTTGCGGCGGCGGGTCAGCGCTTCTATGCGGCTCACAAAAAGAATTAAAAAGTTCACAAAAAATTTTCAAGGAGCTGACCAAAGCCGGCGCCGACATTTTTGAACTAAACACCGTCAGAAAGCATTTATCCGGGGTTAAAGGCGGCGGCCTGGCAAAAATGGCCTACCCCGCAACGACCGTTTCCTTAATTGTTTCTGACGTTTTGGGAAACGATTTGTCTATGGTCGCTTCAGGCCCGACTGTTTTTGATAAAACAACCAAAAAAGACGCAGAATTTATTTTAAAAAAATATAACTTACCACCCAGAACTTATGACCTACAACTCAGAGAGACGCCGAAGGATAAGAAATATTTTAAGAAGGTAAAAAATGTTTTGTTTGTCTCCAATCGCGAGCCAATTTTGGCTATGGCGGAAAAAGCCAAAGAATTCGGCTTGAAACCGAAAATTTACTCTTTAAAGATTAAGGGCGAAGCTAAAAAATCCCTTTTGCCGTTAATTAAGGCGGTAAAGAAAAAAGAAGTTGTTCTGGCCGCTGGCGAGACAACGGTTGTCCTACAAAAGAAAACAGGAAATATTAAGTATCGAGCAGTAGGTAAAGGAGGGAGAAATCAAGAAGCGGTTTTGGGCGCAATTATTAATTCGCTTAATACTAACTACTTGATACCTAATACCATTGTATTATCTTTTGCCAGCGACGGCCGCGATAATACCGAGGCGGCCGGTGCCATTGGAGACGGCCTGACTCTTAAAAAATCCGCTAAATTGAAATTAAATCTCCAGAAATATTTGACGCATCATAATTCCTTTAATTTATTCAAAAAAACCGGCGATTTAGTTTTTGCGAAATCAAAAACTTTCAATGTATCTGATTTTATGATTATAATGAAATCAAATTGAAAATGATTAAAAAGTATGGATAAGTTCCCCCCGCTTGAAAATCGTCCTTTACCTCCGGCTCCGCCCTGGAGAAAAGTTTTGGGGGTAGGTCTGATAGTGATGGGTTTGGTCGTGGGAACCGGCGAATTGATTATGTGGCCCCATCTGGTAACCAAATTCGGGCTGGGCATCCTTTGGGCCGCTTTTCTGGGCATCTCATTCCAGTATTTCATAAATCAGGAAGTGGCGCGGCACGCTCTGGCAACCGGAGAAAGTTTTTTCACGGCTTCGGCCCGGATTTTCAAATGGTTTGTACCCTTTTGGTTTCTTTCGGCTTTCATTCTCTACGTTTGGCCGGGCTGGGCCAGTGCCCTGGGAACTACACTGCGCGAACTTCTTGGCTTTGGCAGTCATATTGTTTGGGCCTGGCTTTCACTGGCCTTGGTCCTGATTTTAACCTTCAGCGGCCGGGTGGCCTATTCAATTCTTGAAAAAAGTCTGAAAATCATCATACCTATTTTCTTTGCCCTGCTCCTGATTGTAAGTTTTCTAAATCTTAAGCTTTCACATTTAAAACAAGCGTTTGCCGGATTGATTAATTTCGGCTGGGTTCCCGCCAACATTGATTTTAGCGTCTTTTTGGCGGCGATAGTTTTTGCCGGAGCCGGCGGCTTGCTAAACCTCTGTATTTCTCTCTGGTATCGCGACAAACAGGCTGGCATGGGTAAATACGTCGGCCGTATCGCCAATCCAATCACGGGAAGACCAGAAGCTGTTTCGGTTACCGGCCATAACTTTGACGCTCAAGGCGAAAATTTAATAAATTGGAAGCATTGGATGAAATTAATCAGGATAGACCAGGGAATAATCTTCTGGTTTTTGGGATTGATAACCATTATCCTAATCAGCCTGAACGCTTATGCGGTTCTTACTCCAAAAGGCCTGGTCCCCGAGGGCCTTCAAGTGGCCGTTACCCAAGCCAATATTTTTGGCGAACGATGGGGCATCTGGGGATTTAAAGCATTTCTTTTAATGACTTTTTTGATGCTTTTTTCAACAATGTGGGCGGTAATTGACGCTTTCACCAGAATAATCAGCGACGTCATTCACGTAAATTCGCGGGTTGGGCCTTTTAGGAAATTTCTCTCCGGTTTTAAAAACATCTCTCTTCATCGTCTATACTACGGGTTAATCGTCATCTTAATTATCATTCAAGCAATTTTAATTCCTTTTAAAACGCCTTTAAGTTATTTAACTATCAGCGCCGTCCTGGGAGGGATAACGATGACCATTTACATTCCGGTCCTGTTGTATCTCAATAATCGGCGCCTGAGCAAACCCCTCCGGCCAGGCTGGATTACCAATATAATTTTGTTCTTTGCCTTTGTTTTTTATCTTATCTTGTCAGTCCAAATCATAATCAATTAATCCTTTAAAAAAGGTCTGTTTAATGATAGAATTGAAGAAATATTATTATGAAGCCTTTTATTAAAAAATTAAATCAAATCGGAATCAAGGACGTCTCCGAGGCAGGCGGCAAAAACGCTTCGCTTGGCGAGATGCTTCGCAATTTGACGTCTAAGGGGATAAAAATTCCCGGCGGTTTTGTGGTGACCGCCACTGCCTACCGCCATTTCTTAAAACAAACGGGTTTGGAAAAATTCATTAGACAGGCCTTAAAGGGATTAAACACTAAAAATCTGGCTGATTTGGCGCGACGGGGAAAATTAATCAGAAAGACTATTAAAAACGCCGAGCTTCCTGGAAATCTTAAAAAAGAAATCATAAAAAATTATCAACAGATGGAAAAAGAATACGGCCAGAACGTTGACGTGGCGGTTCGTTCCAGCGCCACCGCTGAAGACCTGCCGGGCGCTTCATTTGCCGGTGAACATGAAACGTTTTTGAATATTTGCGGCAAGGATGAAGTCCTTGAAGCGGTTAAGGCATCTATGGCTTCGCTTTTCACTAATCGGGCGATTTCCTATCGCGTAGACAAGGGCTTTAATCATTTTAAGGTGGCGCTCTCGGTGGGCGTTCAAAAAATGGTGCGTTCTGACGTGCCTGCCCGCCGAAACCTTGGCGCAGGCGGGGGATGTTCCGGCGTAATGTTCACCTTAGACACCGAATCCGGCTTCCCCGGCGCGGTTTTAATTAACGGCTCCTGGGGCTTGGGCGAAATGATTGTTCAAGGAGAAGTAACTCCCGATGAATTTTGGGTATTCAAAAAAACCAACGCGGTCATTGATAAAAAATTAGGCCTCAAAAATCAAAAAATGATTTATTCATCCGGCCGCGGCATAAAAAAGACGAAAATAATCAGTACGTCGCAAAAGGAGAAAGGGTCATTTACCTTATCCGACGCCGAAATACTCCAACTGGCCAAGTGGGGAGTTTTAATTGAAGAACACTACAGTAAAAAATATAAAAAATGGACGCCAATGGATATGGAATGGGCCAAAGACGGTAAAACCGGTCAATTGTTCATTGTCCAGGCGCGACCGGAAACCATTCATGCCTTGCGCGATTTTTCCAAAATAAAAGAATACAGACTTCAAGAAAAAGGAAAAGAAATTATAAAAGGAATTTCTGTCGGCAGTAAAATCGCCGTGGGCAAAGCCAATGTAATTTTAGACGTAAAAGGCGTTCATCAATTTAAAGCCGGCGAAATCCTAGTGACCGATATGACCGACCCTGACTGGGAACCGATTATGAAAATCGCTTCAGCCATAGTCACCGATAAAGGAGGTCGCACTTCCCATGCGGCCATTGTTTCCCGCGAACTCGGCATCCCCTGCGTTGTCGGCAGTGAGAGCGCCACCCGAAAAATTAAAACCGGCCAGACCATTACGGTTGACACTACCGGCAGTGAAGGATTCGTTTATAACGGTACCCTGAAATTTAAAATAGTTGAGCAGGACGTTAAAAAAATTCCTAAACCCAAAACCAAAATAATGATGAATCTTGCCACGCCGGAAACGGCTTTTGAAAAATCATTTTTGCCCAATGACGGCGTGGGTTTGGCCCGGGAAGAATTCATCATTGCTTCCGATATCGGCATTCACCCAATGGCGCTTATAAACTACAAAAAACTTAAAAACTCAAAACTGGAAACCAAAATAGATAAAAAAACAATTGGCTATAAAGACAAAACTCAATTTTACGTTGATAAACTGGCTTTTGGCATTGCCAAAATCGGAGCGGCCTTTTACCCCAAAGAAGTGATTGTCAGATTCTCTGATTTTAAAACCAACGAATACCGGACTCTCTTGGGCGGCGAATTATACGAGCCGCTGGAGGAAAACCCAATGATCGGCTGGCGGGGCGCTTCACGTTATTATCATCCGAATTTCGCCCAAGCCTTTATTCTGGAATTAAAAGCCATTAAAAAAGTCCGCGAAGAAATGGGTTTGAACAACGTGGTGGTAATGGTGCCGTTTTGCCGGACCGTTGAAGAAGGCAAAAAAGTGATTGCCTTGATAAAAAAATTCTTAAAGCCTCTAAAAACTTATGTTATGTGTGAAATTCCTTCCAATGTGATTTTGGCTGACGAATTCTTGAAAATTTTTGACGGAATGAGCATTGGTTCCAATGATTTAACCCAATTGACCGTGGGTATTGACCGCGATGCCTCGGAATTGGTGCGCGGGGTGGCTAATGAGAAAGATGAATCGGTTAAAGAATTAATCAGCGAAGTCATTAAAAAATGCAAGGCACGCAAGAAATATATCGGTATCTGCGGCCAGGGCCCGTCGGATTATCCGGACTTTGCCGAATTTCTGGTTGAACAAGGCATTGAATCAATGTCTTTAAATCCTGATACAATTGTCAAAACAACTCTTAAAATCCATAAAAAAGAAAAGGGACTTAAATAATTAACTCTATCTTTAATACTAGTATTAATACTAGTATTAAAACGGCGTTGATTTGAAAACCATGGCCAGGAGAAAATTAAGCCAAAGGAATACCCGCAATATCCAGCGCTCGCACGGGACTTACTATGTTAACATTCCCATTGAGCTGATGCGGTCTTTGCGCTGGCGCGAACGCCAGAAAGTCGTTGTCAAACTTCAAGGCAAAAACAAAATTATCATCTCTGACTGGAAAAAATGAAAATCCTTAATGCCAATCTCAAAATAATTCCGGATTCCCGGAAACAGAATACGTTGGAAGCAACTCTTGAAGCGGCGAATATTTCAGTTAAAGCCTCTGTGCCCTCAGGCAAAAGCATGGGCAGGTATGAGGCTTTTGTTTTAGACCCGGAAAAGGCAATTAAAAAATTCGGAGAGGTCAGGTCGCAAATTCTAAATCAAGACTTTGAAACGCAAAAAGAATTTGATGAATTTTTAATCCAATTAGATGGAACCCCTTCGACAAGCTCAGGGCAAGCTAAAAAAAGTCTCGGCGGGAACCTGATTTTGGCTTGTTCTCTGGCTTTTGCCCGTTTAATGGCCAAATCACAAAATCTTGAACTATACCAATACATTAAGTCTTCATCCCAATTATCCAATTATGCAATCAACAAACCATCTTGCCCCGTCCCCATCTTTAACGTGGTTAACGGCGGCGCGCATGCCACTAATCCGCAATCCAAACTTGATTTTCAGGAATTTCAAATTATCCCCGAAGTTAAAGATTTCGGCATGGCCTATGGCCTGGGTAAAGAATTTTACGAGAAATTAAATGAAATTTTAATTAAAAAATTCGGCAAAGAAAACGTTTTGCTGGGGGATGAAGCCGGATTTTCCTGCCCTTTTAAAAATAATGAAGAAGCGATTGAAATTATGGCGGATTTAATCGCCAAATATAATTATCCTTTAAGGATTGGGTTGGATGTGGCGGCCAGTCAGTTCTACAAAAAGAATCAGGAATCGGGAATCGGGAATCAAGATGTCTATATGGTTGATGGGAAAGGGTATTCTACTGAAAAACTTAAAGATTTATATTTAAGACTGATTGAAAGTTATAATATTTTATCCATTGAAGACCCATTTGACGAAGAAGCTTTTGATGATTTCTCCATACTATCACGCGTGATAGTGCCCAAAAATGTAAAGGTTATTACCGATGATTTAACAACTACCAATCCCCAAAGATTAAAAACCGCCATTGATAAAAAAGCCGGCAACGCAATTCTGGTGAAACTTAATCAAATCGGCACCCTGACCGAAACCCTGGAAGTAATCAAGCTCGCTTACGAAAATAATTGGCAGGCCGTAGTTTCCCACCGCAGTGGCGAAACAATGGACGACTTTATCGCCGATTTGGCAGTCGCTGTCAATGCCTGGGGCTTGAAATCCGGCGCCCCGGCGGCTCCAGAAAGATTGGCTAAATACGAAAGGGTTTTAAAAATTAGAAATCAATAATCTTAACAGGCTTTGCCCTGTCATTTCTTTGGGCTTGGGGAGACCCATTAATTCCAAAATCGTCGGCGCCACGTCGGCTAAAATGCCGACGCTGTTTTTTTCCGAATAGTCAATCTCTTCTTTTGTCTTTGTTCTCTGAAATTCTTTGGCCACCAAATAAATCGGCACTGGATTTGGGTCATGTTGTGTTTCCGGCAAGCCCGTTAAAGGGTCAAGCAATCTTTCAATATTGCCGTGGTCTGCGGTAATAATCAGAACGGCGTCGTGCTCAATGACCGCTTTGACGATTTTGGCGATTTGCTCGTCAATTATTTTAACCACCTGAATACAGGCCTCATAATTACCGGTATGAGCGATAATGTCAGAATTGGCGTAATTGACCAAGATAAAATCAAAGGCCTTTTCCGCGATTGATTCAATAACTCGCGTGGTAATTTCCGAAGCCATCATTTCCGGATGCTCTTCCTGGTGGATAATAGCCCTTGAAGGAATGAGGACGCGGTATTCATTTTTAAAAGGTTTCTCCCTCATGCCGTTGAAAAAATAGGTGATGTGGGGATATTTTTGGGTTTCAGCAATACGAAACTGAAATTTTCCGTTATCCTCTAAAACTTTACCCAGGCAAACCTCTATCTTTTCCGGCTGAAAAACCACCGGCACATTGAGGCCTTTATCGTATTTGGTCATCGTCGTTACGTAAAGGTTATTGAATGATTTAACCGGAAAGTTTTTAAAGTTTTTATCAATAAAAGCCGCCGCCAACTGCCTGATGCGGTCTTCCCTGAAATTAAAAAAGATTAAAACGTCATTATCCTGAATACTCCGTTTTTCCGGGCCCAAGATGACCGGCGCCAGAAATTCATCCGTCAATTTACGTTCATAACTTTCTTTGGCGTATTTTTCAATATCGTCAATCACCGAACCTTCGCCTATTAAAACTGAATAAGCTTTTTGGGTCCTGTCCCAATATTTTTCGCGGTCCATCGCATAAAAGCGGCCGCTTAAAGTGGCAATTTTTATTTCCTTGGGGAGCCGGGCCAGTAATTCCATCAGCGAATGCGGCGGGCTGTCGCGGCCGTCAGTAAAAAGATGTAAATTCAATTTGGTGATTTTTTCTTCCTGGCTGAACTTTATCAGGGCGAGCAAGTGTTCCAGTGAAGCGTGAACGTTGCCTTCACTCAACAAACCCATAAGGTTTACCGTTGAATTGTATTTTTTGGCGTGCTCAAAGGCATTTTTTAAAGCCGGGTTTTTAAAAAAACTGCCGTCTTTAATTGACAGGGTAATGCGGGGATAATTTTGGTAAATTATTCTGCCGGCGCCCAAATTAAGATGACCAACCTCGCTGTTTCCTTCCTCTCCCCAAGGCAAGCCAGCGCTGATTCCCGAGGCCTGCAAAAGACCGGCTGGAAAATTCGCCTTCAGGTTAGCAATGTTTTGGGGATTAACGACGTGAATAGGATTGGATTCGTCCTTCTGCCCAATGCCCCAACCGTCTAAAATGACCAAGATAATCGTTCGTCTCATTTTTTGACAAATTATCTGCTTTCGTTTAACATTATAACACATAGTAAACGGTTCCTACCAATTCAGAATATCAACGAATAAACGAGTTGGTACATTCGTAGAATTCGTAATTCGTAGATTTATGAAGAAAATAGAGAACAAATTAATTTATGATTTATCAAAGTCCAATCTTTTGGGGAGCTTTAATCACCCTCGGTTTGGTGGCGGGCTATTTTATCAGGCAATTAATCGTCGTTAGACAGGCGAACTCCATAGAGCAGAAAATCAAGAAACAGATTGAAGAAACTAAGTCAAAATCCAAGGAAATAATTCTTGAGGCCCAGGAAAAAGCCACCGCTCTCTTGGAAGAAATCAAAAAAGAAGAAAGAGAGAATAAATCCCAGCTTAGCCGCTTGGAAGAAAGGTTAATTAAAAAAGAAGAGCAGGTAGAGGAACAATCTCTTTCTCTAAAAAAGAGGGAGGGCCAGCTCACCCAAGACGTTGAAAAACTAAAGAGCCTCAAATCCGAAATTGAGGATTTAAAACAAAAAGCTGTCTCCGAGCTGGAAAAAATTACCGGTTTATCAAGTGCCGAGGCGCGGGAATTTTTACTGAAAAATATACAGGATAAATACCAGCAAGACCTGGCAACAACGCTCCAGAAACTAAACAAGGAGAGAAGGGAAGAAATTGAACGCCAAAGCCTGAATATTATGACGACGGCGATTCAGAGATATGCCCGTTCCCACGTCGGGGAAATCACGACAACGGCCTTTGCCTTAAATGACGAAGACTTGAAGGGAAAAATTATCGGCCGAGAAGGCAGGAACATCAGGGCGCTGGAACGAGCCACCGGGGTTGAACTGATAATTGACGAAACGCCGGACAGCATAGTTATCTCTTCCTTTGACCCGGTGAGGCGTGAAGTCGCCAAACTAGCCCTTCAAAAACTGATTAAAGACGGCAGAATCCAGCCGGCGAAAATTGAGGAAAAGGTTGAAGAAGCCAAACAAGAATTAAGCAAGAAAATAATGGAGTTGGGCGAGGCGGCCGCTTACGAAGCCGGAATTTACGACTTATCAAAGGAAATAATTCAGTTATTGGGACGACTCCATTTTAGGACCAGTTACGGGCAAAACGTTTTAATCCATTCAATTGAAACCGCTTATTTGGCCGCTATGATGGCTTCTGAGCTTGGCTGCAACGTTGAAGTAGCCAAGAAAGCGGCCCTACTTCATGATATCGGCAAGGCAATTGACCACGAAGTCCAGGGCAGTCATGTTGAATTGGGCCGCAAAATATTGAAAAAGTACGGCATTGGCGAAGAAATCATTAAAGCAATGGAAGCCCACCACGAAGAGTATCCTTTTGCCAGTCCTGAAGCGTACATTGTCGCGGCCGCCGACGCTTTGTCAGCCGCCCGGCCGGGAGCCAGGCGGGATACGTTGGAAAATTACCTAAAACGGCTTGAAGACTTGGAAAAAATAGCTTTGAGCTTTGAAGGCGTCAAAAACGCCTATGCCATTTCCGCCGGCCGAGAATTAAGAATCTTTGTTACGCCGGAAAAAATAGACGACTTTAAGGCACTGCAATTAGCCAGGGAAATTGCCGCTAAAATAGAATCCGAACTGAAATATCCGGGAGAGATAAAGGTTAACATTATCAGAGAAGTTAGGGCGGTTGAATACGCCAAATAAAGCCAGAGTCTTTACAAAACGCCATTAATTACCCCTGCAAAAGAAGTGGATAACCATCCTTGTTTTTGCTAGGTTTTTCCTATATAATTTAAGAAACATTAAACCAAAAGGTCGAAAAAAGAGTAGTCGCTAATAATGCGAATTGTTAGGCGAATAATGCGAATCTCCGTAAATTAAAATGAACAATAATGCTTTTATCGGCATTATTGCTTAAAAATTCGCATTTTTCGCGAAAACTCTATGAATAAAGTAGGACTTACGGAAACCGTAATGAAAGCCGCCGGGATAGAAGTGAAAAAGCAGGCGGCCGCCGCGGTAGATGCCGTTTTTGACACCATCGTTAAAACCTTAAGCACCGGAGAAGAGGTGGCGATTACCGGATTCGGCACTTTCCGCGCCTCTAAAAGGGCCGCTCGGATGGGCGTTAATCCTCGCACGGGCGAGAGAATACAGATTGCCGCTTCGGTCAAACCAAAATTTCGCGCCGGCAAGGTTCTAAAAGAGGCGGTAAAATAAATAATTTTAATCCATAAAATAAAAATAACCCTGTAAAAACGGGTTATTTTTATACTTTGATATAAATACTGAATTTAATTCTGGTCTTTTAATAATATATCTATCTGGCAAAGAATTTCTTCGGCCGTCTTTATCTTTTCCAGGGATTTTGCCAAACTACCGCTTTCCGAGCTGGAAGCTGATACCTCTTTCAGGTTATCGGCCGCTCTTTCCAGCATTAATTGGATACTTGATATGCTGGCCGGGTCAATGTCTGACTTACTCTCTAAAAGGTATTTAATTTCGTTCAAACGTACCTGAATGGAAGCATTGACCTCGCTGGCCCTGACCACTAAATCGTTTTGGTTCAGTGTATTATTTACGTAATAAACACCTGCCGTCATTATGATTAAAAACGCGGCTATTCCGGCTGCCAGCGCCGGTTTATAAAAAGAGAGTCCCCTTAAAACATCGCCGAGTTTGGGCCTTAAAACAACTTCGGGCTTAACGTCAGCGCCCCTCGTTGAACTGAGAATGAAATTTTTAGACCGCGCCGAATAACCGGTCTCTGGACTAATTTTCTTCATCTCTTTTAAAATTTTAAAAAGTTTTTCATCCATAATTACTTTTGATTTAACACTCTCTTTAATTTTTTAATAGCCCTATGCTGAAGTAATTTTACGGCCGTCTCGGTCTTGTGCAGGATTGAAGCCGTTTCCGAGAGAGAAAGGTCTTCAATAAACCTCAAAATAATAACGTCTTGCTGATTCTGGCTGAGTTGCTGAACCGCCGCCTTAACTTTCTCAATCTCGGAATCAGTATCTATTTCTTCAGAAAAACAAGTTTCCATTTTCAATTCAGTAATACTTTCCAGGTCCAGATTGATTTTTTTTGTACGATAATAATCAATAATCTGGTTGCGAGCGATTCTATATAGCCAGGCGGAGAAAGGGAATCCTTGAAAGTTATATCCCTCAATACTCCCCCATGTTTTTAAAAATACCTGATGGGTAAGGTCCTCGGCTTCCTCACGGTGGCCCACTTTAAGATAAATAAATCGATAAATTTGCGGTTGATACTTATCATAAAGGAGGCCAAAAGCCGAGGCCTCACCCTTAATGGCGCGTTCAATTAAGTTTTTTTCGCCATCTATCATAGAAAACGAATGAAATGCAAATTAGTTTCTCTGTTTGAAGATTTTGCGGAATTTTGAGCGGGCGAGGAGAACCCCGTAGTATAAACTTTGTTTAACTACGGGGCAAGTCGAACCGCTTTGATTCTGGAGCGGGACACGAGAATCGAACTCGCGCCTCGACATTGGCAATGTCGTGTACTACCACTATACTAGTCCCGCATTTTAACCACCCTGTCCCGTACAAAACCTTGTTTTTGTTCGGGGTATACTACGCCCGCATTTCGGCTATCCGTTTCCTATTAAATCCCTTGTTAATCGTCTTCCACCCGATAATTCGGTAAAATAATTATAAGCAAAATAAAAAATAAGTAAAATTTGGAAAACAAGGACAAAGATAGCGGATTTTCTAACCACTTGTTTCCGTCACTTCTCCCCCGGGAAGGATTCTTCTAATTAATAACGCACTTGCCAATCCGATTAGGGCGCCAAGCACTATATCCGATGGCCAATGAACCCCGGTGAAAATCCTGCTCAAGCCCATCAACAAAGCCGCCGACAAAAACCATTTGCCCAATTTCGGATTGAGATAGAAAACAGCCAAAGCCAGAGCGAAATAAGCCGCCGCATGACCCGAAGGGAAAGAACCCGTTAGATCGTGGCCAATCAACGGTGTGAATTGCAGAACCGAGAATGGCCTCGCCCTATAATAGAAAAATCTGATTGCTTCCGTAATTATACCCCTGGCCAAAATTACCGAAAGAAGTCCCAAAGAGAAAAGGTAAATTCTTTTTCGCCATCCGTCTTCTTTAATTAAAAGAAAAGCAAAAACAAAGACCAATAAATAACCGAGGTAGTCGGCAAAAAAAATTCCCAGCCAATCAAGCACCCACCATTTGCCCGCCAAAGAATGTATGGAGTTGAAAATAAGAATGTCCGCGCTCATAGTTTATTGTCCATTATTCATATTTTTCTACGGCTGGTATATTACCTGCCTGACCATCGTTGTTTCTCCCCCTAAAAATCTCTCAACCTTAAATTCAATCCTGTTAAGCCCCGGCTGGAGGAAAAATTCCTTTTCAAAAGTTCCGTCTTCGGCCGCCAAAATTTCCTCCCCATAAATCGTCAATTTATCATTGCGATTTACTTTACCCGCCAACTTAATTGAAGGCGTGTTGACGATAAGATTATCGGCTGCCGGACTAATAATTTCTATTCTGGGTTTTCCCAGAAAATCGTCAGCCCGCCAGATTATAAAGGCAATGACCAAAACTGCCGTTAATCCGACCGCCAACAAAACTCTCTTACGGTGCGAACTTTTAAAAGTAAAACGATTAGACGGTAATTTATCTTCAGCCCCCGAGGCCTTTAACGACCTGAATGAAACCTCCTGTTTGTATGTTTTCAGAAGAAGGTCTTTGTCTATCCTCAACGCCTCGGCAATCTTTGTCAGATAGCCGCGCACGTACGGGGCGGCGGGCAGTTTTTCAAAATCACCGTTGGCCAGAGCCGTTAAATAGTGAATTGGAATGTCTGTCAGTTCTGATATTTTTTTTAAGTCCAAGCCTCTTAGCTCCGCTACCCTGTCAAGAATCTCGCGCAAATTGTACCCTCCTTCAAAAAAATTATCTTGATTTTTATTTTGGTTGCCTGTCATAGTATTTTATTAATCACTGGTCATCCGCCGTTTCCAAATATACTTCTCTGGGCTTGGCGCCTTCGCCCGGGCCGATTATTCCCTTGGATTCCATTATGTCAAGCAGACGGGCGGCTCTGGCATAACCGACTTTAAGCCGGCGCTGAAGCAATGAAGCAGAAGCTTTCTTCGCCTGCCTGACCACCTCCACTGCCTCTTCAAATAAATCATCCTCTTCCCCGGAATAACCATTAAGAGATTCTTCGGAAATCGGGCCGACAGTTGCGGCGCCGTTTTCAAAATTAAGGGGTTCCGCAGTTTCCCAAAAATTTTCGTTACTCCCTTTAATAAAATCCGTTACCTTTTTGACTTCTTCCTCGGAAATATAAGCTCCCTGGATTCTTTTTGGCTTGGATGATTCCGATGAAATAAAAAGCATGTCGCCGCCGCCCAGCAATTTCTCCGCGCCGGCGGCGTCAAGTACGGTTCGGGAATCAATCTGGCTCGGTAATTGCAGGGCAACCCTTGAGGTAATATTGGCTTTAATCAAGCCAGTAACTACTTCAACCGATGGCCGTTGCGTAGAAAGAACCAAGTGAAGGCCGGTCGCCCTGGCCATCTGGGCTAAACGAACAACCGCTCCTTCAATTTCCCTGCCGTAAGCAAACATCAAGTCTGCCAACTCATCAACTACTATCAGAATGAAAGGCAATGGCTCTTCGGGATATTTTTTGTTATAGCTTTTCACGTCCCGTGAGCCGGCTTTTAAAAGCAATTCGTAGCGCCGCTCCATTTCTCCAATCGCCCAACGGAAAACCGCCAATGCTTTCTTTGCTTCCATTATAACCGGCGAGACTAAATGAGGTAAACCGCCGTAAAGAGACAGCTCCACTCTTTTTGGGTCAATTAAGATTAACCTTAATGTTTCCGGTGAATTTTTGTAAAGCAATGAGATTAAAAGCGAGTGAATCATTATTGATTTGCCCGAGCCCGTTGAACCGGCAATTAATAAATGCGGCATTTTGTCTATGTCGGTGAAAACCGGTTCTCCATTGACGTCCCGGCCCAAAACAAAACTCAGTGAGCCGGGGACTGCGAATTCCGGATAAGCCATTAAATTTCCCAACCTGACCAAGGCACTGGCTTTATTAGGCACTTCAATGCCTACCAAAGCTTTTCCCGGAATCGGCGCCTCAATCCGAATCGGATGCGCGGCCAGAGCCAGGGCTAAATCCTGATTTAAAGCCATAATGCGGGAAAGTTTGATACCCTCAGCCGGTTTCAGCGTATAACGCGTGACTTTCGGTCCGATGTTAACTTCCCCCATCTCAACGGCAATGCCGAATCCTTCCAGCGTTCTCTTTATTATATTCGCATTGGCCCGCAAATCGCCGGCCGTGGGCTTTTCTATGGAGGACTTTAAAAGTTCCAGTGGCGGAGCCACGTAGCCCTTGATGCTTTTTTGGGCGATTATTTTCGGTCTTTTAAAAATGCCGGCGGTTTTTTCCCTTGACCCTTGAATCTCTTCCGGCTCACTTGGTTTTTCCCGTTCATTTTCCGTTTCTTCCGGTTCGGTTGTTTGTATTGGGCTGACTACTTCTCCGCTTACCCTCAAGGGTTCTTCTTTTTTGAGAGTTTTTTGCGGCCGCCTTATCTTGATGGGCAGGTTGAGAGTGATAAGGAAAGAAATTGTGATTATAATGGCTAAAATGACGATAGAGGTAGCATAGCCGAAAGGCATCTCTAAGAGCCCGACTGAATCTCCTATCCAGCCGCCTTTTTCAGGAAAAATAAGGTCAATCAAACCCAATCCCGACAGGATAAAAAGCCCGGCTCCCAAAAAAGTAATTTTATAAATCCGCTGGCGCTCTGAGGTTAGAAACACGCCGCTTAAAATCAGAAAAATCAGCGGCAAGAGATAATAACCCCAGCCAAAAACTTTTTCAAAAAAGTCGTAAACGAAATTGCCCAAAGGCCCGGCGCTCGCAAAACCAGCTAGGACAAAAACAACGGCCACGCCTAAAAATATCAGAGCCCAAATGCTTTTTTTTGTATCAGGGTGAAGCAGGGGTTCAGCCGATTTTCTATAAAATGATTTCCTTGAAGATTTTTTCTTAAAATTCTTATAGCGGTTTTTCTTGGACATTTTATATCATTTTAGCGGTTTTTCGGGATTAATCAATTTTCTAGACTCTCAATATTCACCCCAAAATCCCAATTAATTTCGCTGTAATTTCTAAGCAATCTACTAATATAAATTCTCAATTCGTCATATTTCTCCTGCGTCCGTGCTTCAAATTTAACGGTTAAATAAGGACCATTCTGCGAATAACGGACCACAAGCATTAAATCAGTCGTTTCCAAGCGTACGCCATCACCGGCTCGTTCATCGTCAATGATTTCCGCCTGAGAAAAATCCTGACGCAATTTAGCGGCAATTTTCCCCATTAAGCCAACCTTTAATTCATCCGGGCATCCTATTTTGATTTCCGGACTGGAAATATATTGCGGTAGTGAAGCTACGGCTTGAGACAGCGTTTGCCTGGTGCGGGACAAATAGCCCAATAGGGCTAAAGTAGAATAACAGCCGTCGTCATGGGGATAGAACCTGTCTAAAAAGTAAAAATGCCCCGACAACTCACCGGCAAAAACCGCTTTTTCCTGCTGGGCCTTTGCCTTAATGAAAGAATGGCCGGTGCGCCACATAATTGCCTGACCGCCTTTTTGATTAATAACGTCCTGGACAGCCTTAGAGCACAGGGTGTTAAAAACGATTTTTGCTCCGGGGTTGCGTTCTAAGGCGTCAGCCGCGAAAAGCGCCACCAGAATATCGTTCCATAAAATTTCACCATCACCGGTTGCCACGCCAATGCGGTCGCCGTCGGCATCGTAGGAAAAGCCCAAATCGGCTTTTTCTTCCAAAATTTCTTTTGACAACCTTCCCGCCACTTTTTCCTCTGTCGGGTCTGGCGTGCCCAAAGGAAAAGACCCATCCAATTCACAATGGCTGCAAATTACTTGGCAACCAGCTTGCCGTAATAGCTCCGGCACAAAAGCGCCTGGCGTAGAATGGCCCGGTTCAACCACTACTTTAAAGTTAAAGGGGGCACTGCTCTTTTTAATTAAATCCTCAAAATACTCTTTTTTAACGTCTTTTTTCTCCAATCTGCCCCGTCCTTGAACAAATTCTCCTTTTTGAGCTATCTTTCGTAGTTCCTGAATTTCTTCGCTAACCATGGTAGCGGAAAAGCCCGTGCCGAATTTAAAGCCGTTATATTCAGCCGGGTTATGAGAAGCCGAAACCAATACGCAGCCCGGCGCTTTAAAATAATACTGTGCCCAATAAATGTTGCCCGCCAAAGCCAAACCAATGTCAAACACGTCAATGCCCGCGCCCAAAAGTCCCTTAGTCATCGCTTCGCTGTAAGATTCGCTGCTTAGGCGGCAATCATGCCCGATGACGGCTTTTCTAATTTTTCGTTTAGCTAAAAAGGTACCGTATGTCCTTCCCAAATATTCTACGATTTCCTGATTTAAGTCTTTATCAACTAGACCGCGCAGGTCATAACCGCGAAAAATGTAAGGGTTAATTTTCATACTGTAATTTTAACGCGAAATCATTTTGCTTTAAAGACGTTGATTTCTTTGTTTTTTATTTCCAGTTTTATCGTTCCGTCATTGTCCGTCCGAAAAATTTGGGCGCCAACCGAGGCCAAGCGGTTTAAAACTCCCGCGGTCGGATGACCATAAGAATTTTTCCCCACCTCAATTACCGCCACTTTGGGCAAAATTTCAGACAAAAATCCCGCGCTTGATGAATATTTTGAGCCGTGGTGGGCTACCTTTAAAACGTCAACGTCTAAATCGTATCTCTGTATCAAATAATTCTCTGCTTCGGCGCCGATGTCGCCGGTAAATAAAACTTTTGCGCCTTGGGTTTTTAAAAGAGCCACCAAAGTAGTCTCGTTCAAATCCGAGCTTTGAATAAGATTTCTATCCGGCAAAAGAAAATTAAATCGGCTGTTAAGGTAATCAATTTTGTCGCCAGCCGCCAAAATTATCACTGGAACTTTATTTTCCTCAACTGCTTTAATTAATTCCTGCCAAGATGAAGCAGTGCCGTTACGGCCGTTAAAAATAAAAGCGCCGACCTGATAACGTTTTAAAACATCAACCAAGCCGTTAAAATGGTCTGTTTGGGAATGAGAAAGGACAACCAAGTCAAAATAGCGGTCAAACGGCTTTAAAATTGAATCCAGCTGGCTGAGAAGACGGCTGTTCGGCCCGCCGTCAATCAAAACCTTTACGTTATTTGGCAAAATAACTAATTCTGAATCGCCCTGCCCGACGTCCAAAAAATAAATTTCGCTATCTTCAATGGGCTTGCTAAAAATGACCCTGCCCCAGACAAAAACGTCAAAAATAACCAGGAATAAAATTATCAAAATAATCCAGCTTTTTGATTTCATGCTTAATTCATTAATTTACGCGAGCCCTTTTGCCGGAAAACAACGCAAAACACAAAAATTATTAGAATAAGATAATAAACAAAGGCCAGAAAGCCGCTAAAATAATCAATCTGCAAGAAATCCAGTTGACCGAAAAATTTGATGATAAAAACTTCATAAGAAAGAAGCAGGTTAATGAACCAGCCGAAGACCAAGGAAAAATAATAGGATACGAAGCCGATGGCGCCGAGAATGAACCCTAACGACATCGTCAAAGGAATAACGCTGAGAATTAAGATGTTGGCCAACAGGGAAACAGGGGAAAAATTTCCAAAGTTTAAAACAAGAATCGGCGCCACCGCCAATTGGGCGGATAAAGTAGTCAAAAAATTTTCCCGCCAAAAAAGAAATCCCGCGCTTTTGTTAAAATAAAAAAATCTTTGGATTGCCGGCAGTAAATAAACAATACCCAATAAAGCCAGAAATGACAATTGAAAGCCGGTGTCAAAAACCAGAACGCGCGGGTTTGCCAAAATCATAAAGAAAGCGGCCAGAATAATGGCGTTGCGTACGCTGTATAACCGACCAACCTGACCGGCTAACAAGGCGATGAAGCCCATTATCGCGGCCCTGACCACTGACGCTTGAGCGCCGGTCATCAAAACAAAACCAAAAATCACCAAGGTTGTCAGAACAAAAGTCAGACGGCGTTTTAGAAAGCGATTAAGCAGGGCGAACATCGCTATTACGATAACCGAAATATTATAGCCGGAGAGAGCGACTAAATGAGTGGTGCCGGATTGACTCATTGCCTCTTCAAATTCTTTGGAGAACTCCGCTCTTTCCCCCAAAGTAATGCCCGCCAAGAAAGCGGCCTTTTCACTCGCCAAACTTCTTTGAATAACAACGAGTATTTTTTCTTTTAACTTAAAAAGTTTGGATTTTAAAAATGACCCCTGGTTTTCGGCGACTAATTCCGCCTGCGGATATTCAAGTATCCCGAAAATTCCGTTTTTTGCCAGATAATTGGCGTAGCTCACCGGCGCCGGGTTTTTAATCGTCCCTTCAAAATTAATTAAGTCGCCGTAATTAAATCTCGGATTAGCCGGAGTTTTAACAAAAACTTTTCCTGCGTACGGAGGTTTAAGCTCTACTGCAAGTTTTTGCTGACTGCCGCGTTCGGGATAACCAACCACTATTCCTTGAAATTCAATTTTTTCGTTAAAGACGATACTGATATTTTTAATCTGATGGTTTACCCAGTTAAAATAATAAAAAGCGCCGGCGATAATCAGCAGGGATAGGCCGGCGAGCCAGAAATTCTGCCGTCTTTTCGTAAAACAACCTAACAACAGGAATACAGCGGTTGCTAAAATGGTTACCAATATAACGACCGATTTATTCAGGCCGATACCGGCCGCCAGCACGCCCAAAATAAAAAAGCCGGCCGCGTAAAAAGCAATGTCATGAATTTTCATTAAAAATCTATCCCTTTTTTAGCAGTTTGTCCTTTTTTGAACGGATGTTTAATCTCTTTCATTTCCGTTGCCAAATCCGCTTTTTGAATGAAGCTTTTTGGCGCCCCGCGGCCAGTCAGAATAATGTCAATGTCTTTTGGGGCGAGTTTTAAAATTTTTAAAACATCGCCGGCTTTAATTAATTTTAAATTAACCGCGATATTTATCTCATCAAGGATGATTAAATCCCATTTTTTTCCGCCAGCTGGCGGATTAATGGCTTTTTGCGCCAGTTTTAAGGCGTTTTGCGCGGCCTTTTTGTGAACCAAGAGTGGTAATTTGTCTCCCAAAATTTTTACAAATCCTCTTCCAGCTGGAATTATTTTAAATTTTGTCCGCCAGCTGGCGGATTTGAATTTTTTTAGAAATTTGTGTTCGCCGGAAATTTGGCCGCCTTTAATAAATTGAATCATTAAAACTCGCTTGTTTTGACCAAGGGCGCGCATTGCCTGGCCCAAAGCCGCGGTTGTTTTTCCTTTTCCATTACCGGTAAAAATTAGAAGCATTAATTATATTATAACTCCGCCGCCTAATAATTCGCCATCTTTAGAATAAAAAACCGCTGATTGGCCGGGCGCGATGAATTTGACCGGCTGGTCAAAATGAAGCATGTAACGTGAAACATGAAGCATAATTTTTGCCGAAACTAATGGTTGGCGATATCTAGTTCTGACCAGGATTTTTCGCAGTTGCGGCGCAGTGCCGCCAATCCAATTTACGTTTTTCAATTTGATTTCTTTATGAAATGATTTTTTATTATTTTTACGGACGACGATTAATTGGTTTTTCTTTGGATTTTTTGAAAAAACATAATAGGGTCCAACGCCACCTATGGATGCTCTTTGACCAACAGTATAAAGAGGTAAACCATTGTGGCTGCCGATAATTTTACCATCAGTAGTTACAACTTCACCTTTCTTTAATTCTAAATTCTTTCTTAAAAATTCTCTGGCGCCAAAGGGTAAAAAACAAATATCCTGACTTTCTTTTTTGAGATAGGGCAAATTTTGCCGCTCGGCCATTCTTATCACCTGTTTTTTGGTGAAATCGCCGAGAGGAAATAACAATTTAGCTAATTGCTTCTGCGTCAGGTTATAGAGAAAATAACTTTGGTCTTTGTTTTTGTCTCTTGCTTTGTATAATGAGTATGCCGTGGGCCCGGGATGATTTGAACTCGGGGTTGGTACCCGAGTCTCCGGGGTTTGATTCCCCGCGGGTCCACGGCCTTTAAAGTTATCCACAGACATGTTTGACGAGTTAGAAATCCCTGCTAATCTATTAATAGGTACCAACTCCGAGCATTTTGGATCATTCCGAGATTCGTCAATAGCCCCGTTTTTAACGGGGTTTTTGATTTCTTTCATTTGTATATAATGACCAGTTGCTATAAAGTTGGCCCCCATTTTTATAGCCGCCTTAAAAAAGAGACCGAACTTAATTTTTTGATTGCAGACCACACAGGGATTGGGCGTATCGCCGGCCTGATAGGTTTTGAGAAAATAATCAATTACTTCTTTTTTAAATTCTTTCCTTAAATTAATTATTTTAAGAGGTATACCAATTTTTTTGGCGACTTTTTTTGCCGCATCAAGAGCTTTTTTATAATTGGCCTGTCCCAGATTCAAAAACACACCGGTCACATCGTATCCTTGTTGTTTTAAAAGTAAAGCCGCCGCACTAGAATCGACCCCCCCAGACATGGCTACCAGTACAGTTTTGCCATTACCATTTTTCACGTCGCCAGCCTGTCCTGTAGCATCCAAGAGGAATTGCTTCGGGGACATCGCCACAAGAACCTTCGGCTTTTCAATTGATTTATGAGTCATTTTATATAGCATTATAACTGTTTTCAGCCCCTATTGACAAAGAAATGTTTTGGGTATATACTCAAAATAGACGGTTATTAATTTAAAGGTCGGCTGTCTTAATTAAATCATTTAACTATGCCAAGATTTGATGGAACAGGTCCTATGGGCTATGGTCCCGGAACCGGTAGGGGTCTCGGTCCCTGCGGAGCCGGCATGAGACGAGGCTGGGGTTGGGGCGGATACGGTTATGGAGCCAGAAGGTTCATTTCGCCCAAAAACGAACTGGCCGCCTTGGAAGAGGAAGAGCAAATGCTTGAAGCGGAATTAGAGGCGATTCGCGAAGAAAAAGCCGCCCTAAAGGGCCAAAAAAAATAAAAGGCCGTTTGTCCGGCTCCTCTCTAAAAAGAGAGGGGCCGGTGGAGCCTTCTTGTTTAAATATAGATTCAAACTGCTTAAATTTCAATAATTTATGACGAGACCGCGACTTTGTAGAAGAATCAGGTTTAATCCAAGCGTAATTTATTTTAAACCGCAGGGCATGCCGATGAGATTTTTGGAGGTGGTTGAATTAACAACTGAAGAAATGGAAGCCATAAGATTGAAAAACGTGAAGGGCCTAGACCAGATAGAAGCGGCTGAAAAAATGAATACCTCCCAAAGTACTTTTCAAAGAATTCTTTCTTCCGCTTATAAAAAGATCTCAGAAGCGCTGGTTTGCGGAAAAGCAATTAAGATTAAAACGCTGTAAATTCAATTCTTTTTCGCCCGTTCGTCATAAATACCCGTTTGGGTATTTACTCTAATAATGTCTCCTTCGTTAATAAAGAGAGGCACTGATATTTTGGCGCCGGTCTCAATAATAATAATTTTTGTGCCGCCCTGCGCCGTGTCGCCGCGAATGGCCGGCGGGGCATCCACTACTTCATAATCAACTTTTATCGGCAATTCAATGCCGATTATTTTCCCCTCATACTTCACCGCCTGAACCTCAATGTTCGGCTTCAAAAACTGCGCTGAATCTCCTAACTCTTCCATTGTAAGCGAAAAGCGGTTGCGCGGATTATCGGGTTCATTAAACCAATACTGGCCGCGGTTCTCATAGAGAAACCGCGATTTTAATTTTTCCAGTTCAGCCTCTTCAAATTCATCGGCTGGTTTGAAATTTCTTTCTAAAACCTGACCGGTTTTAAGATTGCGGATTTTTGTCTGAACGCTCGCTCCGCCTCTTCCTATGTGCAGGTGCTTCACCGACATCACTACATAAGGCTCCTGACCAATCTTTATCAATGTTCCATTTTTAAGGTCGTTAATTGAAAGCATAGCTACGCTTTATAATGCCAATCTACGAATTTATGCGAATGCCGCTAATAATTTATTCGCATGCGCCTATTCGCTAAGGCTTTCGCATACTATTTGCAGTATTCGCAATCGTTCGCATTTTTAGCATTATGTTTATTAAAACAGTTTTTTTTGCGGTTCTGTGTTTTCTTTTTCTTCTTCGCTAAAAATTTTTACTTTACCGTATTCACCGTCATAGCCGGGCCGGATTTCCAATTCCCCTTCGCGAACCGCTTTAACGGCCTGACCGATTTGATTGCCTGCCGCGTTTTCAATTTCTTCACCACTAATCTCCAAAAGGATTTTTAATTCGCTGCCGAATTCTTTTATCAAATCACCGTATTTCTCTTTCACTTTTTTACTGGCCGCCCCTACGCCGTAAGATTCGGCGATAATTTCATCAAGCTGAATGAGGTTATAATATGGAACGCGGTTCTTGCAGCTTTTATAATACCCCTTCGTTTTAGTTTCTGCTGTCGGCCGATCAGCTAATTTTTCCACGCGATTCATTACGCCAATGGTCAATTTCCTGCCGCATTTTGGACAAATCCCATTATGTTTTTTTGTCTCTTCCGGAGAAAAAATTACGCTGCAGTTACGGTGACCATCATAATGATATTTGCCTTCTTCGGGAAAAAATTCAATTGTAGCAACGAATTTTTCTTGCCCCTTGTTTTCTTCTCGTTTTGATGGGGCGCCGCTTTTTATCGCTTCTATAATTCCGTTATAAGAAAGTTCCGTATCAAAAATATTGGCTTCCCGGCCGATTCGCTGTAAAGAATGGGAATCTGAGTTGGAAATCAGAGCAATTTTGTCCAGTTGGGAAAGCCGCCAGTTCATCGCCGGGTCGCTGGATAAACCGGTTTCGCCGGCGAAAATATTTTTGGCATATTGACCAAAACATTCTTCAATGGAATCAAAGCCCGACATTGAGCCGAACATGCTGAACCACGGCGTCCAGATATGAGCCGGGACAACATAAGCTTCGGGGCTGGTGTTAAAAACGATTTTTGCCAGTTCACGGGCATCCAAGCCCAGGATCGGCCGACCGTCTGATTTTAAATTACCTATCCAGCCCAGCTGAGCATTAATTTTTTCCACGGTTTCAATATCCGGCGCAAAAACGAGATTGTGAATCCGGTAAACTCTTTTTACTCCGGCTGGCGACTGCCTTGAATAAATACTGGAAATTTCAGTGCTTAAAAAGAATCGCGTCTCGGCCAATGTTCCTTTAATTGTTTTTCTCTTATATTGCGGTTTTAACTTAAAAAGCCCGGGTTCTGCCGGTTCCAATTTTTCTTTAATTTCTTTAAACCATTCCGGGTGTGTAAAATCGCCGGTCGCCATCACCAAAATTCCTTTATCGTCAGCCCAGCGGTCTAATTCTTCCAGGGTCATATCTTTGGATGTGGCGCGGGAATATTTTGAATGAATATGAAGGTCGGCAATAAAACGCATAAAATTATATTAATAAGATGCCCCCGATAAGCTCGGGGTACTTCGCCTCGCTCGTTAGGGTGTTTACACCGAGCGAGCATAGCGAGTCGAAGTGTGGGCGCTGGAGGGATTGAACCCCCGGCCTACTCGGTGTAAACGAGTCGCTCTACCACTGAGCTAAGCGCCCGATAACCGCATTATAAAAAAATCCCAGCATTAATTCAAGAATTAATGCTGGGATTAATGCTGAGATTTTTGAGCTCTGTGAAT
>Ga0315534_1000512_pt1 | contig 26926 bp, 25 predicted proteins | sample SalMarSW160240MG_FD_203094 | JGI IMG/M metagenome (GOLD analysis project Ga0315534, IMG submission 203094) | Salt marsh sediment microbial communities from the Plum Island Ecosystem LTER, Massachusetts, United States - Salt Marsh Sediment SW1602-40 ...
CATCTTCAGCGTGTCCTGGAGGAATATACTTTCTATTACAATGAGACACGGACTCATCTCGGCCTGCAGAAGGATGCCCCACATCGCCGGCCCATTGAGCGCCGCGGCCGCATCGTCACCATCAACGTCCTGGGTGGACTTCACCATCAATACTGTCGGATTTAGTTTTCGGAAGGGACAGGGCTTGGATATTCGCCACCCATTACTGTCATCAGACGGTAGGCCCGGGCAATGTCACGGTAACTCGGACAGTTCTGGGTTCGTCGCCGATTCGCATTGTCGGAGCGGCTATGGGCGAAGCCGAATTGAGCCGCCATAGTTTCTGTTACGTCTAGCCGTCCAATTCCGAGGCTAGAAAAGGACCAAATAACATCTCGCGATACTTTTGATCCCCAGTGGCCCAACCGACATAAAGTTTACGTCCGTCTGGGAGCATCGTTAACGAAAGGGCTTCTTCGCAGTGGTAGCGAGTAAGGTAGTCTTCATCGTGGGTTCTCAGCGAGGGCTATGGCTTCTCATGGGAAACAAAGCCTAAGGCGATGATGCGGGAATTTCGACCAGCACTTCGTTGCGACGCAGGAACGGAAGGGTCCAGGGCGGATTGTAAAACGCGTAGGTTGGCGGCGATAGCGGGGCGAGGTTCTTCGCGCTCAAGAACTCCTCCAGCTCCTTGGTGCGGCGATCAAGGCTCTCTTTGCCGCCCATGCCGGAAAAGCGGATCACGGCAAAGCGCTTTCCGGGAACCTCCTTGAGCTCGACCGCAGCATTATTGGGCTTGGGCAGGGTTTCCATTGTGTATTTGGACGGCATGATGAAGCGCACACGCCAGTTCTTCCCATCGCCTTGCTGGGTCACAGGCGCCGTCATCGCGATCTTCTCGCTGCCTTGCTGCGTCACCGGCGCGGTCATCGCCACTTTCTTAGACGCAGTGTTATTGCCGAAGATGTAATCGGCAATAAGCCGAAAGCCTTTGCTGATCGCCTCGCGGCGATCTCCCGAGACTTCCGTCTCAGCGACGATCATCGGCGCGTAGCCGCGTATCTCAATGTTACCGCTGCGCTCGACCAGAGTGTATTTCGGGTGTTCGACATTACTCACGATCGGTCCCCACAAGGCTGCGCCGAGCAACAGCACGGCCCCTATCCCGACAATCCACCACACCAGCTTCTTGCTCACTTTCCGTTCATCTCCGGCTGCGTGTTATTGCCCGGATTGAAGAACTGGTCCTGTGCGGGAGATTTTCAAGGGGCAAAAAAAGACCCGGGGGGTCCAGTCCCCGGGTCCTTCTTTGGGATTAGCTTTTTTGAGATTTAGGAAACGGGAGCCTTCGGCGTGCTCTTCGCGACCGCCTGCTCCACCGGCTTGTAGGCATCGCGCGCGGCGGCGGCATACAGCTCGCCGATCTTCGATGCCTCGGCCATCCAGTTGTCGTAGGCCTTCTTGGCGAACTCGGACTGAATCTCGATCGCGTGCTCAAGTGACTTGGCGCCGACGAGCTGCTCGAACGCGCGGCTGGCGTCTTCAAAAGAGCGCTTGGAGTAATCAGTCATTCTGGCGGCGACGGCCTGAAGACCCTTGTTAAGCTCGCCGTAGGAGCGCAGCACAGTGTCGTAATTGTCCTTGCCCATCTTCTGGAACTCGTCGGTAGCTTTCTGAATCGGCTCAAACATGGTGGTCTCCTCTAAAAGCGGGTTCGCCGGGTTGGTTGATGGCCGGGATATATTGCGCTGCACAATGTATTTCAAGGCCCGGCGCGCAGACAAAGAAAAAGCCCCGTACGGGGGGAACGGGGCTTTTCCGGTTCCTTTTGGGGGGAACAGCGATGGGGAGGGAAAACCCATCGGTGTGCACGGGTACCATTTTTTCGCACTTGCGAAATGGATATCTTGCCGCAGGGGGCAAAGCGGGCTCGGCGGAAGGCCTTTGCGGCCTGCACGTGCACGGCCCCCTACGCCGCCACCTGTCCTTTCCGAAAATTCCATCCGTGCTGGGGTTCTCACATGACCCTCGAAGAAGGCCGCGGGGACCAACAAGCTCAAACGGCTCGAGTTCCTTGATATGCTGGGGACATTCGCTGTTCTCTCGAGAAAATTCCCTGTTCTTTTGCGTAGGGAATTTCGCGGCAACCACCTGATTTATCGTGCGGAAAACAGAGCCCGATCCCGTTCCTGGGGCTGAATCAGCGGAAATTCCCTGTATTTTCCCACTGAACAGGGAATACGCGTTCGGAGACGGGTTCGCCGATGACTGCCTCCACCGCCAATTTTTAAAGCGCTCAAATCTGTCGCCGGCCACAATTGCAAACCAGCTGCAAACCATTCGCTTTTAGATCCAGAGGAGCGCGTCAGCTATGTCCGCTTTAGTTTTAGCCCCAAAAGCGGCCATTCTCAGCTTCGGAAACAATGTCCGCTAAGTGCCAAAAGCCGACATTGAGCTAGATAGTTGGCAAACCCATTTCTGACCAGTGCTGCCATTACCCGTTACGGGTTCGTGACGTGCCGACCAACGCACCGGCGAGAATTTAATATGCGCTGCTCATGAGCTTGGGCTAATTCAGTACGGCAGGCATCTACCGTACTGATCGAGGTAATAGCCGTATGGACAGACGGCGCGTCGTGTGACGACTGGTGGCGCGTACTGTGGCTCAACGACGACCGGCGCTGCCGGAGCGACGATCACGGGGCACGCCGTGTAATTACGAATGCAACCGCACGGCGCCCAGTGGAAACCCAATCCGCAACCGTTGCGCACCAACGTGATGGACGTTGGTGCCGGTTGCAGTCGAACCGAAGAAATTGGAGCAGCCTGCGCACTCATCGGAAATGACGATGCCAGTACACCGCAGGTAAGGACCAAAGACAACTTGCTTAACATTGACGAAACCCCTTCCTTTAGTAGGCTTCCTTGGAACATGGCGTTGTGCTGTCGAAAAACAGAAGCACGCGCTAACGAGTTTTGTCAAACACCAGGCCGCTTTGCCTGGATTTTCTTTGCGGATGGTTGATTTGCCTGTTTCAGCCGCGATGGACATCTATTGCACTCTTGCTGACGATGTCTGCTTTACGCCCGAAAGCAGACATGCGCACTAGCGGAGTGGATGTCCGCTAAGTGCCAGAAGCCGACCTCCAAATTTGGCCTTGCGTCAAAGTCGTCATGAGCCACTTCTCCATCTCCACCGCGATCAGGACCACAACTCCGACGCCGAGGATTAGAGCTCCGTCGAGGATTGAGATCGGCTCGGTCTTGAATATCTTCTGCATGAATGGGACATAAGTGAAAGCGAACTGCGCGATCACCGCCGTGCACACAGAGATCAGTACTGCCCGCGTGCCGAGAACGCCCTGCCAAGTCAACGACGAGCCGTGGATATAGCGCACATTGAACAGGTAGAAGATCTCCATTACCACAATGGTGTTGACCACCATGGTGCGGGCAAGCTCGATCGAATAGTTGCGCTCGATCGAATAGAAAAAAATGCCGAACGCGCCCATCACGAACAGGACTGACACGAAGCCGACGCGCCAGAGCAGGCGCGGCGTGAGCAGCGGCTCGTCCGGGCTGCGGGGCGGCCGCTGCATCGTCCCCGGCTCGGTCGGCTCGAAGGCAAGCGCAAGACCGAGCGTGACCGCGGTGACCAGGTTAATCCACAGAATCTGGATTGCGGTCATCGGCAGCGTGAGGCCCAAGGCGATCGCACCGACGATAGTGCTCGCCTCTCCGCCATTGGTGGGTAACGTCCATTCGATCACCTTTCGAAGATTGTCGTAGACCGTGCGGCCTTCGCGCACGGCCGCCACTATCGAGGCGAAATTATCGTCAGCTAACACTAGTTGGGCCGCTTCCTTGGCGGCCTCCGTGCCCTTCCCTCCCATCGCCACACCGATATCGGCGCGTTTCAAGGCCGGCGCGTCGTTGACGCCGTCGCCGGTCATGGCTGTAACCGCGTTATCGGCCTGCAAGGCCTTCACGAGGCGCAGCTTGTGTATCGGGCTCGTGCGAGCGAAGACAGTGACTTCGCGCGCAACTCTCCTAAGGCTTGCGTCGTCGATGCGGTCGAGGGCCTGACCCGTGATCGTCTTAGGGTCGGGAGCGAGCTTGAGTTCCCGCGCGATGGCTTGGGCTGTGGCGGCGTGATCGCCAGTGATCATCTTCACCCCAATCCCGGCCTCGTGACACTCGCGGATGGCGGCAAGAACCTCTACGCGCGGCGGGTCGATGAGGCCGAGCAGGCCCAGCAGCGTCGCTCCGTGCTCGACATCGGGAAAACAGAGATTGCGACGGCCTTTAGGCAGCCGCTTCATCGCCACCGCGAGCATGCGTTTTCCCTGCCGCGCCGTGGCGTCGGTGGCTTCGTGCCAGAACCTCCAGTCGAGAGGCTCCTCGCTGGCCGGCCCGCCCTGCTTGCTGCACATGGCTAGCACCCGCTCTGGTGCGCCCTTGATATAGGCGAGCGCAGTTCCATCCTCGTGGCCGTGATGTAGAGTCGCCATGAACTGGTGCTGCGTGTCGAACGGGATCTCATCGGTGCGCGGGAGCTGTTTGCGAAGAAGGTCTTGGTCGTAACCGGCCTTGACACCGAGGCTCACTAAGGCGCCCTCCATGGGATCGCCATGCACAGACCACGCACCGCCGCTTTCGCGGAGCTCGGCGTCGTTGCAGAGGATGGCCGCTTTCGTGAGCTCTGCGAGCACCGGGTGATGCGCGGGATCGACCATCGCCTGATTGAGCTCGAAGGCACCCTCGGGCCGATAGCCCGCGCCCGAGACCTCCAACTGTCCATCGGCGGTCAGCACCGTGCGCACTGTCATTTCGTTGCGGGTCAAGGTCCCGGTCTTGTCCGAGCAAATCACTGAGACAGAGCCCAAGGTCTCGACTGCCGGGAGGTGCCTGACGATGGCATTCCGCGCCGCCATGCGCTGAACGCCAATGGCAAGCGTGATGGTCATCACCGCCGGGAGGCCTTCGGGAATCGCCGCCACGGCGAGCCCGATCATCACCATGAACGCTTCCTGCCAGTGATAGCCGCGCACCAGCACTGCGAAGGCGAACAGCGAAGCGCTGCCCACGAGAATGAGAAGGGTGAGCGTGCGCGCGAGCCGGTTCATCTGGCGGAGGAGCGGCGTGGTCAGCGTCTCGATGGTGCCGACCAGCGTGCTGATACGTCCAAGCTGGCTCGCGCTTCCGGTGGCCACGGCGACGCCGGCCCCGTTTCCACTTGCAACCATGGTGCCCGAGAAAGCCATCGATACTCTGTCGCCGATCGGCGCAGTCACCGTGACCGGCGCTATCGATTTGTCGACCGGCACCGACTCGCCGGTTAACGCCGCCTCATCGATGCTGAGATTCCGCAGCCGGACCATGCGAAGATCGGCCGGCACGCGATCACCGGGCTCAAGCAGCACGAGGTCACCGGGCACGATGTCCTCGGCGGCGATGCTAATCCGCCTCCCATCGCGAACGACCGTGGCGCAAGGATCGATCATTCCCCTTATCGCCTCGAGCGCCCTCTCGGCGCGGCCTTCCTGGAGATAGCCGATGATGGCGTTGAGCAGCACCACGGCCAGCACCACGCTGGCGTCGGCAATTTCCCCAATCGTCAGCGCAAGCGCCGCGGCGACAAGCAGCACGTGGATCAGGAGGTTGTTGAACTGTGAGAGGAAGCGAAGGACTGCGCTCCGCGCGCGCGCCGTGGGCAACCGATTGTGACCGAACCGCGCCTTGCGCCCTATGGCCTCTTCCGCACTGAGCCCACGCATCCCGGACTCGAATGCCGCCAGGGCATCCCTTGCCGGGAGCGCATGCCAAGCGATCTCGGACTCATTTTGGCGCGGCATTACTTAGTACCAAAAGCGGACATTCGAGTACTCAGCGGCAAAAGGGAAGCCGGGCACGAGAATCGGCGCCTCGATAATCAAATCCGCTTAGCGGACTTTCGTTGGGAAGTCAGCTTCGCACTCGCCCTAGCACTAGATTGTAGAGCAAGGCAAAAATGCCGAAATGGAAGAAGCCCTCAACAGCGCCCCAGATGGCGCCTGCTACAACGCCCAAGGGCGAAACCGAGTAGCCGTAAGGCCCATAGAATTGCGCGACAAGGTCCGCAAACGGCCTGAGGCCGGGGATGGCCAAAAGTGCCGCGATCGTGACCAGCGCCATGACAACTGCTCCGTAAATCGATCCCGCGATAGCGAAGCTGAGAGCATCAAGTCTCTGCATCAGAGCCTCCTTCTCTTGTGGACCGCGAAGTCTTCTGTTCAATTCAGCGCCTCCGAGGCCACTGAAGCATTGACCTTTGTCAAACCGTGCCTTCCCCAATTCTGATAGGGGAATGACCATGTCCAAGACCAATAAGGGAATGCCACCTCAGGTCTATGTCTGGGATCCGTTCGTGCGGCTCTTTCATTGGGCCTTGGTCGTGGCCTTCACTGTCGCCTATCTCATCGAAGATGACCCGCTGACCGTGCATGTCTGGGCTGGCTATTTGGTCGGCGCTCTCGTCCTTGCCCGCATCCTTTGGGGCTTCGTTGGATCAGCGCACGCGCGGTTCTCCGATTTCGTCTACGCGCCAGCGACGGCCTTCCGCTATGTGCGCGACCTTGCCACCTTCCGCGGTAGCCACCGCTATCTCGGCCATAGCCCGGGCGGCGGCTACATGGTCCTGTTGCTGCTCCTATTTCTGGCCGCGACCGTTGTTACTGGGCTCGTCGTTTATGGTGGCGAGCAACAGGCCGGGCCGCTTGCCGGATTGTTCACCGAGGACACCGGCGAGGCCATGGAGGAATGGCACGAGGTCTTCGCCAACATCACGCTCGGCCTCATCTTTGTCCACATCGCCGCTGTGGTGCTTGCCAGCTTTGCCTATCGTGAGAACCTCGTCCGCGCCATGGTGACAGGCTACAAGCGACCTTAGCGAGCACCCGCTCTTTGAGCTATCCAATGCGACGCATCCATAAGGAGAGCCATCTCGTAAAGCGCATCGGCTGGCTTCGCGCGGCCGTTCTCGGGGCCAATGATGGGATCATCTCAACCGCTAGTTTGATTTTGGGCGTGGCTGCGGCGGCGGCTTCCAAGAGTGACATCCTGCTAGCAGGCGTAGCCGGACTTGTGGCTGGTGCCATGTCTATGGCAGCCGGTGAATACGTCTCAGTCAGTTCTCAGTCTGACACCGAGATGGCTGATCTCGCACGTGAGAAGCGCGAGCTCTCAGAGAATCCCGAGTTCGAGAGGGAGGAACTTGCTCAAATATACGTCCAGCGTGGCGTTGAACCTCGTCTCGCCCGCCAAGTTGCGGTGGAGCTTATGGCAAAAGATGCGCTGGGAGCCCATGCGAGGGATGAGTTAGGGATCTCAGAAATCACCACGGCGAGACCGGTTCAAGCTGCCCTGACTTCGGCGGCAACCTTCTCTGTTGGCGCGGCTGCGCCTCTCGCTCTTGTTCTGCTATCTCCATCTGATTTCACAATCCCCGCTGTCTCGATTGGGTCGCTGGCATTCTTGGCTTTGCTAGGCTATCTGGGGGCTAGGACTGGGGGAGCGGCAGCTTTGAAACCGGTCCTCCGCGTCACCTTCTGGGGTGCTCTTGCAATGGCAATCACTGCAGGCATCGGGGCCGTAGTTGGTACCGTGGTTTGATGCCATCGGTTACGTCCGCTTTGGGTCATGTGTGGACGGCTCCGTTTTGGCAAGGTGTATTTTAGAGCTGGTGCAAACTGGTCGAGTGCTGTCATGTGTCCGGCCTGTTGATGCGGCTGTGCCGCTGGCCCTAATGCGATCCGTTTGGGCCGGGTCCCAATCATTAGCGCGGGCTTATAGTGCACCCTGACCCAAACGGGTTTTCCCGACCCTCGGTGCGACCGATTTTGCATTACCTCACCTGCACCTCGCCAAACTGGTGATCTACTTTGCTTTTTGATGCCTTATAGGCTCGCCGTAATGACTGGCTGCCGATAGGCGCCGCCATGGCTGAGAAGGGCCCAAGCCATCCGGGCCATGTCCCGCCAGGGGTCCAGTATGTGCTGATCCTCTTGTTCTTCGGATGGCGGCACATACTTTCTGTTCGGATATTTATCATTACGGGATCTCATGGACGCCGTCGGCAATGGAGCAACGCATTGGCAGGATTGAATGCATTCGCGAGCGACTCCTCGACCAGGTTCAGATTCTGGCTAAGATGGGCAGTGTTTATCATTAATCGATTGGCGGACCTGGGAGCATTCCCCATTCATTGGTTCCGGTAGGAATGTACTTGTTGGCGATAGTAACTGCCCTGTCTATCGCATTCGGTCCTTGCGGCCTTCGCTAGTTTTCCCAGTCTTCCCGGGATTGCCCTCGTTGAGTGAGATCCGTGACGCTTTTCTCCCCAATTTCTTGAGTGCTGTTTTCTCGCGAAGGACCAAACATACATATGTCAAAATTGACAATGGCGAAGAGGTGAGAGTCCCGAACGATCATGGCGGTAATGACAGGCTAAAAGATCACGAGTACAAAAACATCCTTCATAAAGCCGGAATGACGCCGGCCGAGTATCACAGGGCGCGACGACAGACCAAAGTTTGGCGGAAACACTGTCCTCGTCCAGATCCCAAAAGGCCAATCGCGTGAGGATCTGGTCTGGCGGATGGAGATGGATTCGAACCCTTGGGGCGCTCCAAGCCCGCCCAGTCAGGCGTGAGCTCAATCGATCGATTCAAGGAAATAGATTGTCGGCGTGTCCAGTACACCGGCCTTCGCCATCGCTTCCTTGAGATCAGTCGAATCAGCAAATTCCTTGGCCTTTCTCGTGTCCTCCGTATCGAAGACAACCACGATCTCACTCTTATTGCTGTCGGCGGAGTGGTAGACGCGTGGATTGCTGAGGCCAGCCGCCTTCTGCGTTTCGGCATGCCCATCGAAGAGGGGACGCCACTGGCCGTAGTCCCTCACCTTATGACGGATAATCATCATGCCCATGGTCACCCTCCCTCTATTTTTCCACTAACATAGGCCAGAGAGCCACGCTAAGCGAGAGCGCTGCTCAAACGCGTCGCCTTCGGAAAGGCAGAAGAAAGACGGATAATGGTCAAGCTCGACGCTCGCAAATCAGGCTCATTCAAGATTGGTGGCGACATCGAGATACATCGCCTCGGTTTTGGAGCGATGCGCATCACTGGCCCCCGCATTTGGGGTCCGCCGCTCGACAAGGACGAAGCCGTCAGAACCCTCAAACGTCTGCCTGAGCTTGGCATCGATTTCGTCGACACCGCGGACTCCTATGGGCCAGACGTCTCCGAGCAGCTCATCCGCGAAACGCTTTATCCTTATGATGGCATGCTGATTGCGACCAAGGCCGGGTTGCGGCGCCCGGGTCCCGGTGCATGGGATAGGGATGGTCGTCCAGAATACTTGCGCCAACAGGCAATCAAGAGCCGGGAAAAGCTCGGCCTCGAGCAGATCGGGCTCTGGCAGCTGCATAGCATCGATCCGAAGGTGCCGCGTGACGAGCAGTTCGCGGCGGTCAAATCTCTCCTAGCTGATGGGATCATACGTCACGCCGGGTTAAGCAACGTGTCCGTCGACGATATCAAAGTCGCCTCCAAGCTATTCAAGGTGGCGACCGTGCAGAACCGCTACAATCTCGTCGATCGCGGTAGTGAAGACGTGCTGGATTATTGCGAGAAGCATGGCATCGGCTTCATTCCCTGGTACCCATTGGCTGCAGGGAGTCTTGCCGAAAGCGGCTCGATCCTAGATGACGTAGCCAAGGCCCATGGCGCCACTCCCAGCCAGATCGCGCTCGCCTGGGTGCTCAAGCGTAGTCCGGTGATGTTGCCTATTCCAGGCACATCCAAGGTCGCCCATCTGGAAGAGAACGTCGCTGCCGTCGATATCCCGCTATCAGATGCCGAGTTCGATGCCTTGGACCGAGAAGGACGGACGGAATACGAGCAGTCCTAGTTGGACTAGGCCTATGCGGCAAGCTCTAGGAAGCAGTTCATTACGACGCGTCGTGAAAACATCCTCAAACAAGCCGACTCCCCATCGGCTCCCTTGGTGACACGCGTAGCCGCAGAGGTCAGCAAACCGGCGCGGATTTCTTCCATCGATGTTCTGCGCGGCCTCGTTATGGCGCTTATGGCATTGGATCATACGCGCGATTTCTTCAGTACCAGCGGATTCAATCCTCGCGATGTGATGCAGCCGGCGCTGTTTCTTACCCGCTGGGTGACCCACCTTTGCGCGCCCACTTTCATCTTTCTCGCGGGGCTTTCGGCCTTTCTGTATGGCCGCGGGAGGGATACGGGGGACTTAAGCCGCTTCCTGTTTATTCGCGGCTTTTGGCTAGTCTTGATTGATTTCACGCTAATTAAGTTCGGCTGGAGGTTTGAATTCGATCTCTTCCGCATGACCGCCGGCATTATCTTCGTAATCGGAATATCGATGATCGCTCTGGCGGCACTGGTTTGGCTACCGCGTTGGGTCACTGCAGGCATGACCCTCATCATGCTCGTCGGACACAATCTGCTCGATAGTATCAGAGCCGAAGAGCTAGGTGGGGCTTCCTGGGCTTGGCACCTCCTGCATGAGCCCGGTCTCATACATCTCGGCGATGGGGCGCAACTCTATGTTCTTTACCCGCTGATCCCATGGATCGGCGTGATGGCCGCCGGCTATTTGCTTGGCCCGGTGATGCAGCTTGAAGCGCACATGAGGCAGCGTATCTTATTTCAACTTGGCGCGGCTATCACCCTAGGTTTCATAGTCCTCCGCGCGACCAATATTTATGGCGATCCCGCTTCATGGACGACTCATGAGACATGGCTTGCGAGCCTGCTCTCCTTCCTCAATTGCGAGAAATATCCCCCATCTTCCCTCTATCTGATGATGACGCTAGGACCCGCGTTAATGCTGCTCGCTTTTTTCGAGCACCACCGGGGCGCTTTCGCCCGGTTCCTTGCCGTATTCGGACGGGTTCCCTTCTTCTATTACGTCATCCACATCTATCTGATTCATTTGCTCGCCGTCGCAACCGCCTTCGCAATGACCGGGGACTTAGTACGCGCGCCTGAGATCGGCTTAGGCCTTGGCGGTGTTTATCTCGTCTGGCTCCTGGTGCTTGTTATGCTCTATCCAATCTGTCGCTGGTTCGCTGAGCTGAAAAACAGCGGTAAGGAATGGTGGTGGGGCTATCTGTGACGTCGAATGTGCGGTGATAGGTCCAGTGCCACACCTCTAGGAATCGTCGGGAACGTGAATGTGGTGCAAGATGCGGTGGACAATTGGCGCAAGTATAATTCCGATGGCTACAATGAACACTGTTCCTGAAACAAGCGCGTAAAAGCCAGCGAAAAATCTGCCCCACGGCTCTTTGGCATGGCGAACCGGGCCCTGGCCAGACAGAACCATAACGGCATCTTCAAACGACTGATGCCAAGGAGCAATGTCCGTGGAGCCGTCCACGGACGAGTGGATCAGCGATGTCCCCTTTACCCCCAAGAGCGGACATTCTCTGCGGCAGCTTGGATGTCCGCTATGTGCCATTAGCAGACCTTAGCAGGATAGGGTGTCCCGGCTCCCGCTCACTCGTAGCGCAAGGCGGCCATTGGATCCAGCCGTGCCGCTCGGGAAGCTGGGTACGCGCCGAAGACCAAGCCGACTGCAGTGGAAAACCCGCAGGCTAGTATGACGACCCACGGACTGATCAGCACGGGCCAGCCGCTGTATAAGGCCACCACAACCGCCGCTGCCGATCCGATGACAACACCGATTGCCCCGCCGATCACGGTTAGCACAGTCGCTTCGATGAGAAACTGGCGGTGGATATCACGACGGCTGGCGCCAACGGCCATACGCAAGCCGATCTCGCGCGTGCGCTCCGAAACTGAGACTAGCATGATGTTCATGATGCTGATGCCACCGACGATCAACGCAACTGAGGCGATCGAAGCGAGCAGGATTCCAAAAACGCGCGCCGAGTCTTCCTGGGCCGCCAGTACATCGGCAGGATTGTAAATGCTGAAATCGTCAGCAGCATCGCTCTTCAGCCGGTGGCGGTGGCGCAACAGCCCTGTGATCTGTTGCTTGACCTGCTCAAGAGAGGCTGAATCGTAGAATTTCACGATAATGTAGTCGAGTGTCCGGCGGTTGAGCTCACCTTCGTGCTCCAAGCCCGGCACTCGGCTGCGCGCCGTCGTCAGCGGAATGACGGCAACGTCGTCGCGGCTCTGGCCATAGGCAGTCTGGCCCTTCTTGTCGAGTACGCCAATGATCGTGAAAGGAACGCTGCCGATGCGCAGCATATCGCCGAGACGGGGCTGATTATCGAAGAGCTTTTCGGCTAACACCTGGCCGATGATCACCACCTTCGCCGCCGACTCGATCTCGGTCTCGTTAAATGTCCGTCCGGCGGCCAAGGCCCATTCGCGGGCCAAAAGATAACCGGAGTCATTCCCAGTCACTGTGGTCGACCAGTTCCGGTTGCCTGCAATGACCTGCGCCGTTCGAAAAATCATAGGAGATGCGATCTGGATTCCAGCCACCTCTCGCAAAATGGCAGACGCATCTTCGTCAGTGAGAGTGTGATGGGTACCGCCAGCAAGGCGAGCACCGCCTTCCTGCGCGGCCCCTGGCACAATGTACAAGATATTGGTGCCGAGGCCCCGGATCTTTTCGGTAACCCGCGCCTGCGCGCCTGCGCCAATCGCCACCATGCAGACGACGGCCGCGACGCCAACCACGATGCCAAGAACGGTGAGCCCGCTCCGCGCCCGGTTTATGCCAAGCGCGCGCCAGGCAATGCGTACGCTTTCTAGATAACTCACGGGTCACAGCCTGTTAGAGATTCAACGGAGTTGGCCAGCTGGGCGGCTTCGGTCTGCGAATCGCTGACGATGCATCCGTCATCGAGCGTGATTTGACGTCGCGCGCGTCGCGCAACCTCCGGCGCATGGGTGACCACAACGATGGTCCGGTTATCGCTGTTCAAATCCGCGAATAGGGACAGGATTCCGTCCGCTGTTTTGCTGTCGAGCGCGCCCGTCGGCTCGTCAGCGAGAATTAGAGCGGGATCGCTCACCAGTGCGCGGGCGATGGCTACGCGCTGCTGCTCTCCGCCGGAGAGTTGATGCGGCCAATGATCGAGCCGATGTGAAAGGCCCACTCGGTCTAACGCAGCGTGCGCCCTGTGCCGCCGCTCCTCGCGCTCGATGCTAGCATAGGCCAGCGGTAGCTCCACGTTTTCTGAGGCACTGGATCGCGCCAGCAACGAGGACATCTGGAACACAAATCCGATCTCGCAACCGCGGAGGGCAGCGCGCGTGTCTTCGCCGAGACTGGCAACGTCGCGCCCCTTCAGCGCATACTCCCCGGCGTCTGGCTTTTCCAACAGCCCCAACAAGCTCATCAGCGTCGATTTTCCCGAACCTGAACGCCCAACGATGGCGACAAACTCACCCGACTCGATTGCAAGGGAGACCTTAGAGATGGCAGGGATGATAGAGTCAGCTGTGCGATAGTGCTTGCTGAGATTTACTGCGCGGACCAGCGGTTCGGACATGGGCTCAAAACCCCAAGCGGAATCCGAATGAGCCTTTTCCTACGCCTGCCGTGGCAACTCCAACGATCACCGGCTCGCCTTCGCTTAAGTCGCCGGAGTGCAATTCCGTGCCATTATCGTCGCTTCGCCCGACGGTAACCGGCACCGATGACGGTCGCTGATCCGGGCCGATCACCCAGACCGTCGCCGAGCTGGGGGAATCCTCGGGCGCCACGTCTTCTGTTCCTACTGGCCGAAAGCGCAAGGCCTCGTTGGAGATCTTCAGGATATCGTCGCTCTCGTCGATCAAAATGCGAAGGCTTGCCGTCATGCCCGGAAACAGCAGTTGCTCTGGATTGGGGGCCGAGATGACGACCGTGTAGGTCACCACGTTCTGAACCACCTCGTGCGCCATGCGCACCTTCCGGACTCGGCCTTCAAAGACGTGGTTTGGGCGAGCGTCGACCGTGAAGGTCACGTTTTGCCCCGGCTTCACCTGTCCGATGTCGGCCTCGTCGATCTTGCCATGGACTTCCATCTCACGCAGGTCGTTGGCGATATTGAATAGCATCTTTGCCTCGAGACTGACGGCCACGGTCTGGCCCGGATTGACGTCACGCTTGATTATGACGCCGTCGATCGGCGCACGCAGCTCGGTTCGCGCGAGATCGTGCTCCGCCTGTTCGAGCTCCGCGCGCCTCTGTTCGACGACCGCCTCTGCGTTCTCAAGATTGGCCTCAGCCATGTGGAGGTCAGCTTCGGCAATGACGACGGCCTCGCGCTTTATTTTGATTTGTTCGACGAGGGCGAGCATGTCAGCGGCTTGCGCATCACGCTGGGCTTGCGTGGCGCTCAAATCGGCTGTTGAAACGCTGCCGCCGCGAGCCAGAACGACCTTTCTTTGGAGCTGCCTCTCGGTCTCGTCGAGTTTGGCTTTCAACGCGGCCTGATTCGCCTCTGTCACGTGGGGGGCCATTTGTGCCGTTGTAAGCTGAGCCTTGGCCCGCTCAAGCGCGGCGCTTTGGACCTGAACATCAGCCTGGGCAATCCGCAAGGCCGCTTGGGCCTCCTTTACCTTGGCGTCAAAAGTCCTTTGATCCAAGCGCGCGATCACCTGACCGGCTTTTACGACATCATTGAACCCCACCAAAACTTCGGCCATGCGGCCGGACAGCTCTGAGCTGACATCCACCGTCGAGATAGGGGTGACGGTTCCCGTGGCCCTGACCACGGTGGCGATTCTGCCGCGTTCAATCGGTGCGGTTATGTATGTGTGCGCCGCCCTAGGGCTTTGATGAAACGCGTATAATAGACCAGCGGCTATCGCCCCGATAATTGCTACAATTGTAATGATTGAGCGCGACACGTGCACCACGCACTGTGATGATGTTGTTGGTTACGCAGTGTGTCGCAAACTCCTATCCACTTGATTAATCGGTTCGTTCACTTTCAAACCAGTCCGAGCCACAGGTCGCAAGCGGTGCGGGCTCGGTTCGTTAACCATAAGTTAAGATCGCACAATCTTCGTCCATGAGGTGATAGATCAGTGTACAAACTGCTGATATATTTGCGCTCGCCGAGCACCCGGCGCGGCACCACAGTTCAGGTGAGGCGTTCCGGGCACATCTGAAGGAGATGTTCCATGCGTACGAAACTTCTTTCAGCACTCGTAGCCTCTGCAACACTGATCGCGCCTAGTGTAACGCTGGCAGATCCACCAACCGTTAATCCAGGCTTCATCAATAAGAGAATTAAAGCGACTTGTGGCACCCCCGGTCAAAACGTCCTGAATGATCCTGCGTCGCAATTCGCACAAGAGCGTAACGCCACTAGGAAGGCTGGCTTAATTTTTGGATGCGTTGTCATCCCGCCACCTGTTCCTGGTCCATAAACGGGGCGAAATAGACCACTGAATCCCGCGTACACACGCCGCTCTAAATGCATGTCCGACGTGGGTCAAAAGCTGATGTGAGGTTGTCGACCAGGGTCCGCTTTGGGTCAGAATCAGACCTTTGAGCGTCTGCTTTGGATGTCCGTTTTACTCCCGAAAGCGGACATGCGGTGGGCCCGCCCAGAGAGTCCGCTCAGTGCCACAAGCGGAAGTAACCGTTTAGCGGGCAGTCTGGATATAGCCCCAATCTGTTACCTCCGTGTCACAGCTATTCCGGCCGAAATTGACTAAGATTGACCGTGTTATGCGTGCATGAGGGTGCCTTTTCTGGACATTCTTGGAGGTCCAAGTGCAGGTCGCGCTAGATGGGGGAGATCAAACAAAATGAAAATCAAGGGGGCAATTGCCACAGCGCTTTTCGTGAGCGGCCTCTGCATTCAGCTGCTCTCGGCCGCGGAACCGGCGGCTGCCCAACAGGACCGCACTCACCTTTTAGGCGATTGGGGCGGTGCCCGCTCCCGGCTCGCTGAACATGGAATCATCTTCGATTTTCAGGCGACGCAATTTTACCAGGGTGTCGTTGATGGCTCCGCTGGCACCAGCGATTGGCAATACGGCGTAAAGGGAGACTATTTCCTGACGGTGATCGGCGAAAAAGCTGGGCTCTGGAAGGGCATAATTTTCAACTTGCACGCGGAAACACGCGCTGGCGACGACGTCAATACTCTATCGGGGCTATCCCCAGCCAACGTAAATATGTTGATGCCCAATTCAGACAACACGACCGCGATTACCCAGGCGATGGTGATCCAGATGGTCGGCGAGCAGACAGGTCTCCTCGCTGGAAAGCTCAATGCCTTGGACTTGGTTGATATGGTCTTTCACACGGGCCGTGGCATCGACGGCTTCATGAACGCTTCGCTTGTGGTCCCAATCGGGATGGGGCGGACCGTACCCTTGGCGTTGCCCGCTGCTGGTGTTCTCAAGTTCAAGGGCAAGGAAGTTCAAGGCGCGGCGATGGTTTATGACCCTAACGATTGCGCCACCACGACTTGCTTGGACCCTCTCTTCGGGGATGGAGCCGCTCTCGCAGGCCTGTGGAAATTCTACACTGGCGGCGGCCATGATGGCTCGCGTGCGGGGTATGTCAGCGTCGGCGGCACTTGGAGCGGCAAAGAATATAAGGTGGTCGATCCCGGGAGCTTCTTTTTCAATCCGGGTGAAGGCCTATCTCTGACTATGACACAGGAGTCCTGGTCCATCTTCTCCGTCATCGACCAACCCTTGTGGACGGACGCGATAGACGCGAACCGGGTTCTCAGTTTCAAGGGCATGTACACGATCACTGACGGCGAAGCGAACCCTATCAAATGGACCGCGACCGCCGCTCTCGAACTCAGCAGTCCTATCCGAGGTCGGGACAACGATATGTTCAGCGTCGGCTATTTCCACAATGAGCTGAGCGATGGTTTCAAGAACGCGGTCGGCCCTCTCCTGTCCGTCGCGGCAACCATTGTGAATAGAACGCCAACTAGGATCGCGATCGAGGATACGGACGGGTTCGAAGCCTACTACAAGGCGCAGGTAACCCCCTGGTTTGCCATGACCGGGGACCTACAGGTCATAACGGCGACCCTGAGTAGTAACGACACCAAGCTTGTGACTGGCGTCCGGGGAAAGCTCACATTCTGAACGACTCTTGGACCACCCATCGCTTCAGCGTGATCGCGTCGGTCTGCGATGCAGACCCGGGGCGACGTCATTGGCAAGGCTGGTTACGCTTGAAGTCGACGATGTTCGCCTGGGGTCATTAGCGGCATTGAGGCGCGGATTTGCGATGTTCTCTCTGCCCAGCCTGGGGCCAGAGACTCCACTAGCCGCACTATTGACCTCGCTTCTTAAACTGGGAGGAGAGCGCCGAATCCAGGTAGCTTGTTAGCTTGCTGTCGTTAAATGGCTTGCCTAAAAAGCCGACTGCTCCCGCGCTGAGTGCGCGGTCGCGTATTCTCTCATCAGGAAACGACGTCACGAATATGATGGGGGTCTGCCGACCTTGGGCAATCAAATGGTCCTGAAGCTCGAGCCCGCTCAAACCTTTCATCTGCACGTCCAAAATAAGGCAATCGGTCTCGTCGATATCGGAAGTCAGAAAGTCTTCCGCTGAGGCGAAGGCACGAGCATTATAGCCAAGAGACCTGACCAGCGCTTTCGTTGACTCTCGCACAGATTCGTCGTCGTCAACAATCGAGATCATCGGAGTTTTCGACAATTCCTGTTCCCTGGAGGGCGCACGGCCCCCTCTTGGTTGCTTGGTTCCAGCGCAAGGTGAGGGAATCGGCGGCCGAATTAAAGTATACTTAGGTCTAGGATGTCATTCGCTTGAGCGCTTAACGCCGAGAAGATCGGCCATCCTGATGAGGTCCGCTAACGACTTAGCCTGCATCTTCCGCATGAGGTTGCCACGGTGCATTTTCACCGTAACCTCACTGATCCCCATGTCGCCGGCAATCTGCTTGTTCAGAAGTCCGGTTGTAACTAGCTCAAAGACCTGCCTTTCGCGGATCGTCAAAGTGTCAAAGTTGGTTCTCACGGTGGCCAAGTGTCCCTCGGCTTCGCGCCTCGTGCGATCGCGGGAAAGTGACTGTCGAACAGCGTCGAGGAGATCCTGGTCCCGGCATGGCTTGGTCAAGAACTCCACGGCGCCAGCCTTCATCGCCTGAACGCTCATTGGGATATCCCCGTGTCCCGTCAAGAAAACGATCGGGATCTCAATCCCACTCTCCACCAACTGATTTTGAAAGTCGAGACCGCTAATGCCCGGTAGACGGACATCGAGCACCAAGCAACAAGGAACGTCCGGGGGCTCCCCTTCTACGAACCTATCAACCGATTCAAACAGCTCGACATGTAAGCCAACCGACTCGAACAAGCTTTTCAAAGAAGCACGGATGGAGGCGTCGTCATCAATGACGAGCACTGTCGACTCCATTGCTGATCGCGCGTTCATCAATCGCCGCTCAGTCTCTCGCCTGGAAGGATGATATGGAACGCTGAGCCGTAGGGAGTTGCGCTCTCTACGGTTATGCGACCACCATGCGATTCCACGATCGACCGGCAGATCGACAGTCCCATTCCCATTCCCTCTGACTTCGTCGTGTAAAACGCATCAAAGATCCGTTTTTTATCGTCAGGCCCAATACCCGTTCCGGAATCCTCTACCGCTATGAGCAAGTCGTGACCATCATGCTTTTCAGAGCGCAAGCGCACCAGTCGTTCGCGGTCAGCAATGTATGTCACAGCATCGGCGGCATTCATCAGCAGGTTTAAGATAACCTGCTGAAGTTGAACACGGTCTCCCCACACCTTGGGCGCGTCATTGGCAAGATCGACTCGAACGGACACATCATATTTCTGGAACTGGCCCTCAGTAAGCCTCATGACCTCGTTTATCAGCTCATTAGGATCGACCTGGACCCTGCGTCCGTCACCCTTTTTCACCATCGCGCGAACGCTCGCGATTACATCACTGCCGCGCAGACCATCGCCCACGATGCGACTTAATGCTGCCTTCACCTCTTCAATGTTCGGTGGTTCCCTATTAAGCCAGCGCATAGCCGCACTTGCATTGTTAACCACGCTTGCGAGCGGTTGATTGATCTCATGCGCGATCGAAGCTGCCATTTCACCCATCGATGTTAAGCGAGCAGCCCGAGCCAGTTCGGCTTGCATCGAGGCGAGATGTTTCTGCGCATGGCGCTCCTCAGTGATTTCACGGCCGTAGACGTTTACATAGGCTTCGCCGGGGACCGGTATTACCGAAAAGTTGAATAGGCGATCGCTCGAGGTGAACTCTACATGCCAGGTTTGCCTGGCTGTATAGGCATCGATCACCGCGGTCCGGAGCTGTTTTATCAAGCGACTGCCGTCGTTCTCGAACAAGCCGGCCAGAGCGTGCGCCGCAGTGTTAGCAAAGAAAACTTTACCCTCGCCATCCGCCCTTAGCACCGGGTTGGGATTCTCCTCCGGGAACTTTGCCATATCGCGCATTTTCTGCTGTGACCGGCGCTCTTCCGTAACTTCGCGCCCGTAAAGGTTTACATAGGCTTCGCCGGGGACCGGTATCAGGGCAAAGGCGAATAGGCGGTCGCTCAAGGCGAGCTCTACTTCCTGGTTCTGTCTGGCTGCAAAGGCTGTGGCCACCGCCGTCCCGAGCTCTTGCGTCACGTCGTTATCCGCCAGCAGCCCAACCAACTCGCGTGCTGCTGCATTTGCAAACAGAACCTCACCTGTGACGCCGACTCGCAACACTGGGTTCGGGTTCTCATTTTTAAACTTCTCGACATTTCGGCTCTGCTGTTGCGCTCGGCGCTCCTCAGTGATCTCACGCCCGTAAAGGTAGGTTTCCCCGGGTACTGGGGTCACAAAAAAGGAAAAAAGCCGCTGGCCTGAGGAAAACTCAATTTCGCGGCTGTGCCTGGCTGCATGGGCTGCGGCGACCTCTACCCCCACTTGATTTGCCAGGCAGCTTCCGTTGTTTTCCAGCAAGCCGGACAATTCGCGTGCTGCTGCATTTGCAAACAGAATCCCACCTGCAACGCCGACTCGCAACACCGGGTTCGGATTCTCCTCGGCAAACTTTGCCATATCGTGGACTTGCTGTTTGGCGATCGCGTGTGTGGGCTTATCGTCTTGCATAACCTTCAGCGCTCACTCGATTAGTTTGCCGGCCTATGCCTCTTCTTGACCGCGAAAAGACCATGGGATCAGCTCGCCAACAATCAAAAGTTTCGTTTTGATCCTGCATCACAAATTCCATTTCTTCTGCATCAGATCTAAATGCCCATCTGGCTTTCCGCCAGCGCAACTCCCTCGATGCGCGCCCTGATCTTAGCAAATGCAATTTCGCGTGCCGTTGATTGATCGTCGCCAAACGGCGAGAAGCCACAATCATCGGTGACCCCAAGCTGGTCTAGAGGGACGTACTTCGCGGCCTCGATGATGCTAGCGGCAACTTCGTCAGGCGTCTCTATCTTGGGATTAAGCGGGTCAATCACACCGACGAACACTTTCTGATCTGCCTGAACGTGGTCGCGCATGAGTTTGAAGACCCGCCGCTTGTTCCTCTCGGCTGCAACGGCGCACATGAAAGCACCGACTCGAATTTTGAAGAGCATAGGGAGCAGATCAGCGTAGTCGACGTCCGCCGAATGTGTCGAGTCCTGGTCGCTGCCAGGGCATGTGTGAACACTGATCCTCTTGCGCTGTTCCGGTGTGAAGCGATCCAAAACCTTGTTGATGAGATCGACGAAATGTTCGAGGAGTCTTTGTGACGGGTCCAGCTTGACCGAGAGGCGCCCTTCTGTGAAGTCAAGCTGAACCGTCTCGGCACCGTTCGCAAAGCAGCTCCTGATATCGCTCTCCGACTCGACAAGTAAATCCTCAAGAAAGGCTTCGCGCGGATAGTCTTTGATAGCGGCATCCGGGTACAAGAGGCTTAGAGCGGATGGTGCAATGACGGCCTGCTTGAGCGGCAATTTCGTGAATCGTTTCGCCCTTTGCACATACTCACCAGCGTAGCACGAATATCGGAAGGGTCCTCGAGTAAGCCGCGGAAGCTGACGCACGTGACCATCAGCGAATGAGATCGTCACTCCGTCAGGCGCCAAGTTATCCAGACCATCAAGAGGATAAGACACGAAGGTCGACTTTGTCTGCTCACCATCGGTAATGATGGGCGATCCCGTCGCCTCGAGATTAGCAATTGTTTCCGCGAGCGCCCGGTCGCAAACAGCGTCAAATTCTGATTGGGATATAGTTCCCGAACGATACCTCTCTAGCGATTCAATCAGATACTTGGGACGCGGTACACTTCCTATAGGCTCAGTGGGAATCCGCATAAGCCTTTGCTCCAATCTGCCCTGAATTGCGGCACTGTTTCCTGTCAGGGCCAGACTCGAGCAGGCGTGTTAGCGAAGTACGTATGGACGCGTCGTCATCAATGACGAATACCACGGAATCCATCTGTGATTGTGCTTTCATCGGTCGTCGCTGCGTCCATCGCCAGGAAGAATTACCTGGAACACCGAGCCGTGTGGAGTTGCGCTATCGACGGTAATGCGACCGCCGTGCGATTCTACGATCGTGCGGCAGATTGACAGCCCCATGCCCATTCCCTCGGATTTCGTTGTGTAGAACGCCTCAAAGATCCTTCTACGGTCGTCAGGCTCAATGCCCGTTCCGGAATCCTCCACCGCAATGAGTACTTCGTGACCATCATGCTTTTCGGATCGTACATGTACCAGCCGGTCGCGGTCAGAAGCGTATGTCACAGCATCGGCGGCGTTCGTCAGCAAGTTTAGAATAACCTGTTGGAGTTGAACACGGTCTGCCAAAACACGGGGCACGTCATCGTCAAGCTCAACTCGAATCAACGCGCCGTGCTTCTGGAACTGGTCCTCGGCAAGCCTAATCACCTCGTTTATCAGCTCATTAGGATCGACCTGGACCCTGCGTCCGTCACCCTTTTTCACCATGTTGCGAACGCTGCCGATTATATCACTACCGCGCAGGCCGTCGTCCGCGATGCGACTCAACGCGGCCTTCACCTCTTCAACGTTCGGCGGTTCTCTATTAAGCCAACGGATGCCCGCGTTGGCGTTGCTGACCACACTCGCGAGCGGTTGGTTAATCTCATGTGCGATCGAGGCGGCCATTTCGCCCATTGTTGTTAGTCGAGCCGCTCGCGCCAGTTCGGTCTGCATCGAGGCGAGATGTTTCTGGTCTTCCCTTTCTCGCTCCCGCGCCGCAGCAAGATCCTCGAGCATCGCATTAAAAGCTCGAGCGAGCCGACCAATCTCGTCCTTGCGGTCAAGATCAATTCGCAGACTATAGTCCTTGGTTTGTCCAACCTTGTCGGCAAGGCCCTCAAGTTGGCCAAGCGGCTGCACGATCTGGCGGTAAGCCATCACCGCGAAGAGAATACTGAGACCCCCGACCAGTCCGATCAGAAGAAGGCTGCCGTAGAGCTTTCCGAGCAGGCCCGAAAGTCGCTTGTTGAGGAGCCGCTCAAGCTCGGTGCGCGCTGTGGTCCAAGCCTGATCGGCGCTATCCAACACACTTCGATAGGATCGCGCAAGCTGCGCGGCGTTGCCTTGACCGCGTATGGTTGAGCTTGCCGCCTGTAAATATGCCTCGACGGCGGACCGCATGGAGCCAACCGCCCCTCCGACGGTCTGCTTCAATTGATCGTCGTTGTTGCGGCGGCGGGCGGCCGCAACGTTCTGCTCAATCTCATCGACTGATGCACGAATCTTTCCGTCCAGGAGAGAGGTTCGCGCCCGCTCGATACTTCCCACAGGCAACCCGGCCGGTGGTGTCGCGGACATCAACGACCGTAGTGCAGCAACGTCGGAGAATAGGTCAGGCATCCGCTTAACGACGATATTCTGCATGTAGTAGCTGTCCAAATCCGGATCGAGTGTGAGATTGGATTCATCTCCAATCCGGCTGGCGAGATTGTGCGCCTTGGTGAGGGCATCGCCGATAAAGCGGCTACCGTCATTACTGGACACGTCTGATGACAGGGCATTGGCCGCTGTCATCAACTCTTGGGCGGGTTCGGCAATATGAAGCCCGTTTTCACTTTCATTTTCCGCTGCGGCAAGTGCTTTGAGGCCGGCATCTATTTGCTGCGCCTTGGTGCTCGTTGGCAGCTCGGAATCCTGCGCCAAGATGGCGCGATATACCTGTTGCAGAGCGTCAAGGTACCGCTCGCCAACGAGTTCTTTGCGAACGAACTCGATCGCAATATGCTTTTCTTGAATCAGGCTGATGGTCGACAGCACGATCGAGCAAATGAAAGCCCCGCACAGCAGAAGAAGCTTCGTGCTGGTACGCAGATTCTTGAACACGCCCGATATTCGCTCGTTAGCTGCCCGAGAGACTAGCTCGGAACCTTAGACCGTTTTTGGGGTTTCTCCTACCAAATCCTAAACCAAAGTATAGATGCGCCTGACTTTTCGATATGGGCGCTGACCCGAAGTACGATAGAGCGTGAAGCACGCCCTGCTTAGGCTTCGACCCTATGAGAAGCTTCTGCACGGGGAGATTTCACATGGGTGATCTGGTTTATAGGGCGGCGACCAGTCTCAAAAGGCGCTCTGGCTGGTTTCCGATCATCACCTGCACAATGGGCATTATCGTCAACGCCGTCAGCGAATGCGTTGGCAGCCAGATACTGCAAACGGTTCCTGCTCTCGCGACCATGGGCGGTGATGGAGTTGGTCTCGGCGCGGTCACGATGGAGCTCGGAGCCAACACGTTAGGTGCGCTGCTCATAATCACGCTCTGCATCCTTTGGAAATTGCCCTCGCGACTGAGCTCAGCATTCCCAGGAGCGTTCGGTGTGCCAGGGGAAACCGGCGACCCGAAGCGGCGCAACAATGCAACGCCTGCAGTTAGCGGAATGAGGACGGGACTGTTGTGAACTGAGAAGGAGCAAAAGATGAGAGTAACAGCCATTGGGCCCACCGTCTGGTTATCGGTTGGCCTATGCGTGTCATGCCCAGCCTGGGCTCAGGACACGGAAGCGAAGACCGAGAAGCCCAACATTTTGGTGATCTGGGGCGACGATATCGGCCAAGGCAACATCAGCGCCTATACCAAGGGGCTGATGGGCTACAAGACGCCGAACATCGATCGCGTCGCCAAGGAAGGCATGATCTTCACCGACTATTACGGCGAGCAAAGCTGCACTGCGGGCCGATCGTCCTTCATCACCGGCCAGAGCGTGTTCCGCACCGGTTTGTCGAAAGTCGGACTGCCCGGAGCCGATCTCGGTCTCAGGGCCGAGGATCCCACCATCGCCACGCTGCTCAAGGCGCAAGGCTATGCCACCGGCCAGTTCGGCAAGAATCATCTCGGCGACAAGAACGAGTTCTTGCCCACCCTGCACGGTTTCGACGAGTTCTTCGGCAATCTCTATCACTTGAATGCCGAGGAGGAGCCCGAGAACGAGGACTATCCCAAGGACCCGAAATTCCGCGAGAAGTTCGGTCCGCGCGGCGTGCTCCACACCTGGGCGACCGACACCGACGATTCCACTGTCGATCCGCGTTTCGGCAAGGTCGGCAAGCAGAAGATCGAGGACACGGGTCCCCTGACCAAGAAGCGCATGGAAACCGTCGACGACGAGACCGTGGAGGCGGCCATCGCCTTCATCAAGAAGGCCAAGGACTCCGGCACGCCGTTCTTCGTGTGGTGGAACGGCACGCATATGCATTTCCGCACGCATGTGGCGGAAAAGGATCGTGGCATTTCCGGCCAGGACGAGTATTCCGATGGCATGGTGCTGCACGACCGCGCCGTCGGGAAGCTGCTTCAGGCGCTCGACGATCTCGGCATCGCCGACAACACCATGGTGCTCTATTCGACCGATAACGGCCCGCATCAGAACACTTGGCCCGATGCCGGCACCACCCCGTTCCGCAGCGAGAAGAACACCAACTGGGAAGGCGCTTGGCGCGTGCCGGCCATGGTGCGCTGGCCCGGTCATATCGAGGCGGGCTCGGTGTCGAACGACATCATGCACCATATGGATTGGCTGCCGACCTTCCTGGCCGCAGCCGGTCAAACCGACGTCAAGGACAAGCTGACCGACGGCTATGACGCCGGCGGCACCACCTACAAGGTGCATCTCGACGGCTACAACTTCCTGCCCCACCTGACGGGTAAGGAAGAAAAGGCGCCGCGCGACGAGATCTTCTACTTCTCCGATGACGGGGACCTGATGGCCTTGCGCTATCACGATTGGAAGGTCGTGTTCATGGAGCAGCGCGCAAACGGCACGCTCAAGATCTGGGCCAATCCGTTCACCGAGCTCCGCGTGCCCAAGATCTTCAACTTGCGGCGCGATCCCTACGAACGGGCCGACGTCACATCCAACACCTACTACGATTGGATGCTCTCGCGGGCTTACATCTTGGTCCCGGCGCAAACCTATGTCGGTAAGTTCCTGAAGACCTTCGAGGCGTTTCCGCCGCGTCAGAAGCCTGCGAGCTTCACCGTCGGCGGGCAGATGGAGGCGCTGGAGAAGGCGCTAAGCAAAATGCAAAGCGACATGCAGTAGAGGAGCAAGCGACAAGACCATGCCGGGGCCGGTTCTCGCCGGACCCGGCATTTTTCCCTTATCACCCGACCCAGACCCGCGCGGAGCGCAAGATGTTCAAACTCTTTCGTCCACTAATTACACTGGTGGTGATTCTGATTGTTTCCACGACTGCGTCCGCCGAGACGGATCCGCTGCCGTCCTGGAATGACGGCCCCACCAAACGGGCCATTATCGCATTCGTCAAAGAGACGACGGACCAGGCAAGCCCGAAATTCGTTCCACCTGCGGAACGGCTAGCGGTGTTTGACAATGACGGCACTCTGTGGCCCGAGAACCCGACACCTTTCCAGCTGGCCTTCGCACTGGACACCTTGAAGGAAATGGCCGCGGACAATCCAGATTTGAAACAAGATCCAATGGTTCAGGCGGCTCTGGCAGGAGACTTCGTCAAGCTGCTCGAAGGCCCGCACCACGACGGCTTGCTGAAAATTCTTGCCCTAACTCACGCGGGAATGACAACCGAGGAGTTCAAAGCGGAAGTCGAAGATTGGCTCGCAACCGCCCGTCATCCCCGCTACGACAAGGCCTACGATCAGCTCACCTATCAGCCTATGCAGGAGGTTCTGAGCTACCTGAGGAAGAACGGATTCAAGACCTTCATCGTCTCCGGAGGCGGTGCCGACTTCATGCGCGTCTGGAGCGAGCGGGTGTACGGTATCCCGCCTGAGCAGGTCGTTGGGTCGGCTGGCCGCATAAAGTACGAGCTCACGCCGAGTGGGCCAGTCCTGACCAAGACGTTAGATTACCTCTTTGTCGACGACAAAGACGGCAAACCTGTTGGCATTCATGAATTTATTGGACGCCGTCCAAGTGCCGCTTTCGGCAACAGCGATGGCGACAAAGCCATGCTTGAGTACACAACTATCGAGAATCCGCTGCCAAGCTTCGGCGTGATTATTCATCATACCGATGCGGACCGTGAATACGCCTACGACGCCAATCCAAAAAGCAGTGGTAAGTTGGTGGAGGCCCTTAAAGACGCTCCACAACGCGGCTGGGTCGTTGTCGACATGAAAAACGATTGGAAGACGGTGTTTCCACCGGCGGAATAGGAAGCGATCGAATCGCTTCTTAAATTAGTGTGCATACGCTAAACATCAATTATCGCTTGTGGCACCAAGCGGACCCCCAGGGGTCACTCAGCCTGCACGTAGAACTGTTTGATCGCTCTAGTCTGAGCGCCGCCGCCTGTCTGATCGGAGTGACAATAACCTACGTCTTATATTCTGGACTGCTCGGGTGAGGTGAACCACGGCATAGGACCCTGATTCAGCTCGGTCGATGACTTAGAAAAGAGGCGCTGTCTGCGCTGCCTCGGGAGGGAAACCGAGGCCAAGAGGGGCAACGTCTCGGTGACGGG
>Ga0315534_1000514_pt1 | contig 26832 bp, 22 predicted proteins | sample SalMarSW160240MG_FD_203094 | JGI IMG/M metagenome (GOLD analysis project Ga0315534, IMG submission 203094) | Salt marsh sediment microbial communities from the Plum Island Ecosystem LTER, Massachusetts, United States - Salt Marsh Sediment SW1602-40 ...
CGCCGCAAGGACGCCAGTGAGCGATATGGTGACGGAGTTGATCGTCGTGCCGATGTAGTCGTCGAGACTCTTGCCGGCGGCGGCGAGGCCGTCTTCGATGATTTGGAGATTGTGTCCGAAGGCTTCTTGGATGGCGACGTCCTGCGCTTCTTTGGTCATGAAGTCTTCAAGTGACGTCACGCCGTTCTTGCCGGTCCAGGTGCCATCCCACGTGATCGTTGCTGCGCCGTTTCCGTAATAAAAGTCGTCGTCGTAGTAACCCAGGTCGATCAGCAACGCCTCGCCGAACTGATAGCCGACGAATCCGTAGGAGTTCAGGGACCGATAGGCCATCGACTCCCACTCAGCGTCGGTGAGGTTGCTCCAGCTCGAGTACTCGGGGAAGTAGTCCTGAACGGTGCCGCGTGCCCACGAGTCGAGCTGGGCATCCGTAATGATACCGGCGTCGTAGCGCTCCCGGTCCCAGCCGGATTCGAAGGCTAAGAGGGCGCCGAGAAAATCATCAAACGTGCCAGCCATATTGGTTGCGTCCTTCTCACATGCCGCCCCCAAACAGCCGTCTGACCAAACCCTCCGATCGCTCAGATTTGTGTCTAAACTTTGTCTTTTATAGAAATACATTCAACGTTTAGTGGAAATTAGGGATAACGGAGACGCGCTCTCGCGCCACAAAGGCGCACGGAGAGTTCGAGCAATGGACAAATGGCCCGGTATGAGCCCGTTCCCGGCCAAGCGATGCCGGCGCGGAGCTGCCGGAAAGGAGCGCTTTCGCCGCCATTACTTAAGTGTTTGGTCAAGCATGAACGTCCAATCCCATCAAATGACGGGGTTTTTGTGATCTGGGCAAGGCGGAGATGACTATGCGTGCAGGCTTGCCGCGGCGCGCACGCCTGCTCTAACGTGCGCTGCCCTTGGCGTTGCGCTTTTTGCGGCGCTGGCGGTGGGACGAACACTTGGGTTCAATGCTGCGGACCCACTCCATCCTTAATGTCAATCAGCTGAGGGAATGCGTCCATGTTGAGACTCCTGCTGGCCGCCGGCTGCCTTGTTCTGGGCAGTCTCTCCGCCGAGGCCGCCAATATTGCTTGCGGTGCTCCATATATCGTGAAGCTAGGCGACAACCTGACCAAACTGGCGCGGGAAGCCTATGGAAGTGGTCGGGCTTGGTACGTGATCTACAACGCCAACCAACAGGTCATCGGCAACAACGCTTCGCTCATTCAACCGGGACAGGCGTTCAAGATCCCTTGTTTGAATCTGCAAGACAAAGGGCCGTCGCTTGAGAAAGTGGCCGCAGGCGTGGCCGCGGAAGTCCGCGTCCTGTGTTCAAGGGAGCTGACAACATACTGCGCCGACGTGGCACCGGGTGGCGGGCGTGTGCTCGCGTGCTTTGCCGCTCACGAGGACAAGCTGTCGCCGGCGTGCGAGTTCGCGCTCTACAATTCGGCCTCGACTTTGGAGCGGACGGCCGTCGTCGCCGACTTTCTCGTTTCCCAGTGCGCAAGCGACGTCGCCAACTACTGTCAGCCGGTCCAGCCCGGGCAGGGACGGCTTCTCAATTGTCTGAAGCTGCACGGCGGGAAGCTGACGCCAAACTGCAGGGCCGCAGTTAGCATGGCTGAGCAGTGAATGGGGTTTGAAACGTCTGGTTGGGTCGGCAGCCGCACCATCGTGGGTGCCGCCGGCCCGACCGGATCCCTCGTTTCAATGCACCCGAGATAATCACTTTGGCGTCGATCGTATTGAGATACGCTGAGTGCTGTGCGTTGAGCGATTCCGGGTAGCGGCGCTGTCTTAGTTTGAAATTTATGAACGTTGACAGACCATAGAGCTGACCGCTTTTGTGGTATCCCTAGTGCAAATCATGGAGGCACCGAGATGGCTGGAACTGCCAAAGAGTTCTTGGAACGATGGAGGCAATCGTACGTATTTGCCGAAGCGCCAGGTTTCGCGACTCTTGACAATGTTTTGGACGAATGCTTTCGGGATGCCAAGGCAGAGGGCCACTCAGAGAACGATCTGACGGAAGCCGCCGGCGGGGATCTCCAAGCGTACGTTAAAGCCACAATTGTGAACGCGAGTGGTGGTTAGCGCCCGCGCCAACCATCAGTACGCGATCTGGTTTTGGCGAACTGGCGATGGTCGTTCCCTGGGCGCTTACTTGCGCACGCTGCAGCTAAAGTGATTGCCCTCGGGCCAATCGACCTGGGCGTCATCTCCCTTGATCCAAAACGTGATGCCGTGATCGGCGACATAGCGGGAACCTGAGCCGGAAATGGCGACCACGCCGATGACGACGGTGTCACCTCTTTCGAGCCGCACGGTTGCTGGCTCGGTCTCGAAGAAGGTCGCCACGATTTCGTCGGCCGGATTTCCGTTGCATTCGTAGAAAAACGGACCGCGCGCATCCATGAGCCCATAGCGTGCCTGAAGATCGGCGATGCGCAAATCATATAACCGCAGTGTGCACTGCCGCTTGTCGTCGGCTTTCCAGCAGTCGTTGCGGCCCTTGATCCAGCCGCGCTGTGTTGCCTTGAGCAGTTTCGTGGCTTCGCTTGCATCGGCGCCACCTTTGAGAGCTGCGAGGGCCGCGCGAAAGGTCTGGTTCAGCTTGCGGTCGAGTGCCGAGAGCTGTTGATCCGAGCAGATCAGGTTTTCGATGTCGCCCGAAGCTTTTTTGCAGTCGAAGGCAGGACCTGCGCCGCTTGAATTGTCCGTTGCGGATGTCGCATCGCCTTTGGGTGCATCGCCTTCGGCGAGTTGCCAACCCGCGGCCCACCCTTTCACGGTGCCGTAAGAAATCCGGCACCATCGCGTTTTGCGCGCGGCTTCACGCTCGGCCTGCGAAGCCTTTTGCCATTCGGCGAATGTAAGACCGCCTTGGCAGCCGAGGTTCTGGATGCCGTCAGTGTCGGCCGGCAGCTCACCGATCTTCGGGCTGTCTGGATTAGGTTCAGAGCGGACGATCAGCACCTCATCGCCCGTAAGTTCTGTGACACGGAAAAAGTCTGGACCATCCGCTGTGGCGCCTGCCGCGCGAGGATGGAGAATTGCGATGACAAGAATGACAACCCGGAACAAGCGCATTTGGCGAGGTTTGCCCACCTTGGTGGCGATGCAGGAAAGCCTTGAGACCACGTCCATCCTTTTTCTCACCCCAGTAATTCCGTGAATCCGTCAACCGACGCCTACGTCAACAGTGGTTCGGCGTCGCGTAACCCTTGAAACGTTCCGTCATCCATTCCACAGCGTGATAAGCGCTGTCGCGACCCGCGAACATGTGCGAGCCGCCGTCAATTACATGCAGCTTCACCTTTGCGCCTTCCCCACAGATCATTGACATGTACTCCTTTGTGATGTGCGGACGTACAAGATCGTCGCCTGTTCCTTGCGACAGGAACACTGGCGTTCCTGAAGGTGGAGCACCGGGAATATTGGCTTCCATGATAGAGCGCACCTTTGGGTGCTTGAGAGGATCAACTTTGAGAAATTTGCGTTCTAGGACGCGCTCATCATGCGCGAGTTTGGCGAAGTCCTCCAGCGTTTCGATGCAGTCGTGCGCCAAGGCTTCGAAATGATGGCGCGCATGATCATGTACGAGTTCATCCAGGGGGATGTCGAATACACGGGACCATGACAGTACTGTCATCGATGTGAGGCTTCTCCCGCTCACCGTTTCGCGGTCTTCCTCGAAAAGTTCAACGAGATTTGTGGCCGGGGCAGCGGCGGCCACGCCCACGAGCTTCAACTCCGGTGCATAGGACACGGCATATCTGCTGGTCTCCAGGGCGGCATGCCCACCTTGCGAATGTCCCCACACAGCAAAGCGATTGCTCGCGCCGGTACCTTTTAATTTCCTGGCTGCGCGCACGGAGTCGAGGATGTTGCGCGCGGCACTCTCACCAATGAGATAAGGGTGATGATCATTCGTCCCGAGGCCGATGTAGTCCGTCGCGACAACCACATAGCCTTTGGACGTCAGGTAATCGATCCCTTGGATGCTCGTTGCTGCGCTAGGTAAAAGCGTCGGCGCACACTTGGAGACAACGCCCGTCGTAGGATGTGCCCAGGCGACCACGTTGCGGGGTGTGCCAAGAACAGGTCCGGCAGGAAAGATGATCGCACCTGAGACGGCAACAGGATTGTTATCTGCGTCGGTTGATTTGTAGAGTATCCGATATGCTTTCGTTCCCGAAGGTGAGCCTCCCTTAAGGGGCCAAATTCGAAAGATCGTGCCGGGCGGTGCGTGCTTTAGAAGATTCAGCGAAACCTCTGCGTTTGCCCAAGCCTCCGTTACATCGAGCAGGCGGAACATCGCGCAAGTGATTGCCGAAAGTAGCCCCATACGTCCATTTTGTGGCCGGCAGACAGACAACTGCTTTTGAGGGAATGTCATTACACGCAGATCCAGGATTTGAAGCTCAACGCGTTTCAGTTGGCCCGCTCGACCGTCGTCTGCCAGGTTGTGTCCGCTGCGATGACGACGAACCCAGGATCCGTTCGCGTTTCCGGGGTGGCTGGTTGGTCGGTGATGAGAAGCACCAATCCAGGATGCATAAGTTCGGAGACCTGCTTTGCAAGGCCAGGGTCGGAGCGAACGCGGTTGATGAGGGCGGCGTCGGAGTCGACCAAGCCCAGTCCGGAATTTCTAATGCCGAGTGACTTCCAACGCAGCGATGCGTTGTTATTGTCCGTGCCGACCAAAACGAACACATGGGTGCCGAGCGGCTGATCGGGTTGGTTTATTTCTACGGAACCTTTGGTAACGATCCTGCCGTCCTTAAGGACATAGATCTCGCGGTCGGCACCACTGACGAGAAGCGAGGCAGCGTGCTGCATACCGGGGCTACGCTGCTGGGGTGGCAGCTTCTTTTTGGCCACCTGGGCAGCCGCGAGCGCCATCTCGTCTTCTGCCAGTGCGGACAGGATCGGGCCGGGATGCGTGACGAAGTTGGGTTCGCTGTGAGCGTCGGCAACGATGACGGGCGTGCCGACATGCGTGACGCTCCAGAGAAGTTCGGAGAATTGGTAGGGCAGGCGAATACAGCCGTGCGAGGCGGGATATCCGGGTAGCTTTCCAGCGTGCAGTGCCACGCCCGACCAGGTGAGCCGGTTCATGTTTGGCATCGGCGCATTGTTGTACGTGCTCGAATGGTGGTCTTTGTCTTTCTGCAAGATCGTAAAGACGCCTGTGGGCGTGGAATGCCCTTTCTTACCCGTCGAGCACGTCGACACGCCGATGCGCACGCCATTTCGATAGATGTGCACGCGCTGATCGGGCAGCGAGACGACGACGGCAACAGGGCCTTCGGCTGAACGTTCAGGATTCCAAAGGTACTGACCGGGCTTGAGGTCAGCGATTTGCTCGGCGAGTGCTGCGACAAGACCGCTCTTGATGAGCGCGGCTCCGGAGAGGCCGGCAAGGCCGGCTGCGCCAAAGCCTTTGAGAATTGCGCGGCGATTGGAAACGGTCATTCTTTTCGGTTCCCCTGGTCTCAGCTGACACCGAGCCGGCGCGGATCACAACGAAGCTCATTGCACATCGACTTGTGCTGGGCGAGTCCGATGGACCAATGGACGAATGGACCAATGTGCAGGAGAGCCGACAGCGTCGAAGCGCTTAAAACAGCCAATACTGCGGCAGCGCAATAAAGAAGCGTTGCTCACTGTACGAAAGTCTAAGGGCGAGGATGATCTTTGCTGAATTTGGATCGTGGCCTGACGGCAACGCTTTGCGGGGTATTCAGTGAGCGCACAGGTTTGGGGCAAAGTCCAAATACCGGGCCCCGGATTTCGTGCTAAGAATTACACGTTGTCCTTTAGTTGTTTTTTCGCGTGCCGCAGCCAATAGGAAGCGGGAAAAGGGGGGGTACCGTGTCAGTACCGAACGCTTTTCGTTATGGTCTCTTTTATCTGGCCATCCCACTTTTTTGCGCGATCCCCCATGTTGCGGTCCACGCACAGAACACCACTTGGACCGGCACTGAATCCACTGATTGGTTCGACTCGGACAACTGGAACAACGGCACTCCGGCCTCGAATGACGGGGCCTTTATCGATACCACGAGTACCAATGCAACCGTGGTCTCCGATCAGTCGACCAACGGAACGGCGACAGCCACCGACGTTGGCGTTGGCATTAGCAGCACCGGGTCGTTGACGATCGAGAATGGCGGCGTCCTTGACGTTGGCTCCACCTTTGAAATTGGATTTAACTCAGACAGCACCGGCACGGTCCTCATCACGGGCTCCGGTTCGACGTTGACCGTTGCCACCCAATTTTCGATGGCCAACTCGGGAACGGCTACGCTCACCGTCTCCGAAGGCGGCTCGTTGGTGGTTGACGGGGAGACGACAATTGAACTCTTCACAATCGGAAATGACTCCGATGCGGAGGCAACAATCAATATCGGCAGTGCCTCCGGTGAAACTGCCGTCGCCCCGGGCTCTATTACTTCAGCGGCGGATATTGAGATATCCACGGCAAAGTCGGTGACCTTTGTCTTCAATCACACCGACACCGAGACGGATGAATACACATTCTCGCCGGGCATCGTCGGAGACGCCGACATCAATGTCGAATCCGGCTACACGATCTTCACCGGCGACAACAGATGATGCCGAATCTCATGGCGTTGTCGGCCGATTGCTCGCCCGATTCTAGTCTCGCCCAGTCTCGTTTTTGATCATCGCGTTTGACTGACACCGGGCACGTGGTCGGCTGGGAACCAGTGAGGTTCGTCTAGTGTCGAACGCTTTTTCCATGAATTCCTATGTTGGCAAGCAGATACTCGCCCTGGTGCGCGAAGGCGACTTTGCTCATGCCGGAGAGGAGGAAGCGATTACGCTGGCGATGGACGCGGTGGCGAAGGCTCCCGATCAGCACATTCTCGATGCGGGCTGCGGGCGCGGCGGCACAGCCGCTTATATGCAAGCCCATGGATGGGGGCGGGTGACGGGCATCGACGTGGAGCCGAAATCAATTGCCTATGCGCGCGCGACCTATCCAGACGTGACGTTTCAATGCTGCAGGATCGAGGACGTCGCAACGGACCTGCAAGGGCAGTTCGATGTCGTGACCCTCTTCAACGTGCTTTACGCATTGCCGGATCACGTGGACGGACTGCGTGCGCTGGCCGCGCGGGCGGCGCCAAAGGCGCGGCTCGTGGTGTTCGATTACGTCGATCTCGGGACCTATCAAGACGCGCCTTTGATCGACTCCGGCAAGCCATTTCTGCCCAACCCACTGAAGCAGAGCGACCTTGGCGAAACGCTGATGCGAGGAGGGTGGAGATTGCAGGCGGTTAAGGATCTCAACGAGGACTACGCACGCCGGTACGTCGCGCTCGTTGACAAGATCACTGCTAAGCGCGAAGCGATCGAAGTGTTAGCCGGTGGCGATGCGTTCGCGCACGTGCTCGACCTTTATAGCGGTTTGCTCTCAGCGATCCGGCAAGGCCGGCTCGGCGGGGCTGTCATCACTGCCGAGAGATCGGATTGAGTCAGGACGGCAGTCAATCTGGGGACGGATGCTCCAATTTAGTTGTTTGATGCCGCCATTCGCCGTTAGCTAGGAGGCGGCCCTGTCCAAATGCAGGAGGCGGCGATGACCTCTGCCAAGGTTCTAGCTTATTCACTGCTCGCATTCGTGTTCGCGATTCAAGCGCAAGACGCATTGGCCCGAGATTGCAGCGCATCGGTCCTGCGCAATTGTTTTCCTCTGCCGCTGAAGTTCGTTGAGGGTTGGCCCCCTGCAAATTCTCAAGCCGCGACTCGAACGCTGGCGGCACCCTTCAGCTATATCGATCCGAACGGTTATGTCTGGAAAGTTCCCGCGGGCTTTCGCACCGATGGTGCGTCCATCCCGCGCGTCTTGCAGCCGATCACGGGCGGGCGCTGGACAAGAGACTACGTTCGCGCCGCGGTCGTCCACGATTACTATATTCGCAAGTGGTACAAGTTTCCCTCAGCGGTCCATCGGGTGTTCTATGACGCACTGCTCGCGAGCGGCACCAACGCGTCTTGGGCAAAGCAAATGTATGTTGCCGTCGATAACTTCGGGCCGGTCTGGGGCAACAAGCTGCGAACGCGTTGGACTGACCAGGGGCGCCGCCTATGGGACGCAGCCATGCAGCAGGAAGACCGCATGGTGGCGCACAACAAGCGCTACTCCGAGATGCTCAACGAAGGGTATCGGCAGGTGCAGGAGCGCTATCGCCGCGAGGCGCAGCTCAAACCGCATGAGCGCATGCGGATGGTCCAGATCCGCACCGAGCAGGATCTCGCAAGGGTTCTGGGCGATGTCCTCAAGTCAACGATCAATCCTGTTCTGCAAGGTCAGCAAAAGTGCGCCCTTGGCGCCGATGGGATCTATGATTGCGGGACGGCCGATTTGCGCGAAGGCGGTCGCGGCCGATGAGTTTCGAGGCCGTCGTCACAATTCGGGCTCTGTGAAGAGAAACCGAAGCTGGGACGCTTCACGTCTCAGATCAATGAGCCAAACAAGCTCACGCGCTTAGAACTTCGCGCTGCCTTTGAGGCCGACGGAGTGGATGTCGGTGTCGTCGCCGAAGTGGCAATCGTAGAAAACGCGGACGTTGGTCTCTCCCGCTGTGATCATCTCAAGACCCGCTGAGAGATCATAAAGCACCTCGTCTGTGCTGGCGCGAACGCTGAATGGCCCCACGCCGTCCGGTGCGCCCGCAAACGACGCCGAGACCGTCACGTCATCCTCGCTGAACCACGTCACACCGCCGCGCACGAACGGACGGAAGAGCGTGCCAGCCGTGGTCCACCACTCGGTGCCGACTTCGATCGCGGGTACGAGACTGTAGATCGTCTCGTCATTTCCATGGACGTTGAGGCCCGCGCCGTTGGCATAGGACTCGTTGACATCATCGAGGCCGACGTAGGTGGCGGCCGCATCGATCATCGGCTTGAAGAACAGGCTGGGCGTGCCCATCACGTAGCTGGCGTGCAGCCGGCCCTGGAACACGTCGATGTCGTAGTGCCCGTTGGCCGTTGCGGCAAAGTTGCCAAATGCCATCGGCCGCGTCGTGTCATACCAGCCGCGCCCCCCGCTCACGATGCCGGCGAGAAGGAGTGCGCCGGGATTGTATTTGAGCGCCACGCCGCCTTGCAGCATTTCGCCGTCGCTTTTGGCACCCGTGTCGGTATCGAGCGATGTGTTCTGGTAGCCTAGACCGAAGTTCAAGCGCCAGACGGGATCGAGCGCGACCTGCGCACCGCCAGAGAACTGCCAGGCTTGCTCGTCAAAGCCGATGTTTTGCGATGTTGCGTCTCGGTCTGTTTCGCGCCACTTGGCGGCTGCCCACACGCACTGGCCTTGTTTGTTGATGGCGGCCGCATTGCGGCCGTTGATACGGCAGCTCAACAAATTGTTCGAGAAGTCGAGGCTCGCATAGAGCGCAGCCAGCTGCGTGTCGGCATAGATCTCAGGCGAGAGCTGGTCGAGAGCGTTGGCCGCGGCGCCATCCGACGTCAGATTGGCAAGGCCAGCCAGCACACCGCCGAGCCCGCCGATACCTGCATCGTAGGCGTCGTTCAAGTTCTCGGCGATGTTCGTCTGGTTCTGATTGAGGCCGGAAACGGCGAAGTTGACGTCCGCAATGAGATGGACTTCTTCGTTTGGCGCAAAGACCAACTCATAGTTGACAAAGAGGGTGTCAGCGGTGTCAGCGACACTCAGGCCGTTGTTGATCGTGTTACTCGAATCGAGAATGAGGTAATCCGAGACTGGAGGAAGACCTGTGACGTTGACCTCGACCGTTCCGGCCAAGTCGGCCGTGCCAGAGACTGTCACGCTGTCAGAAGTCGCACCGTTGAGATCGACGACAAAAACGCCGCTGCTTGTTTGCACCAGATTTCCGGTCAAGGATGTCGTCTGCACCACTCCAACGCCACCCGGCGACAGCATGCCGGCGTTGGTCAGAGTGTTTCCGCGACCCAAATTGGCCGTTGCACCGGAGTTAAACAGACTACCGGCCATGTTGTTAAACACGTTAGCGCCGCTCCCGAGATCGACGTTGCCGGTGATGATGCCCGTGTTGTTGACCGTTTCGCTCCCGCTGTCGCCGAGAACAGCAAGACCCGACAAAGCTGACACCTCGCCGGCGTTGTTCAGTTCATTGTCGGCGCCCGCGCCGAACTGAATACCAACGCCCGAGTCCGAACCGCCTGTCACGCTGCCGGTTAGGATGTTGATGGTGATATCGCCGTTGGTGGTGTCGCCAGAACTCATGGCGAAGATGCCTCGGCTGCCGGTGCCTGTGGCCGAGACGATCCCTCCGCTGTTGACAATAACGTTTCCGCCATCGGCTTGAGCCGTGCCAGATCCGCCCGTCTCGGCAGAGACAATACTCAGAAGGTGGATGGCATCGGCATTGTCTCCCAGCGTGCCAACGTCACTATTGGTCACCGTTATGACACCGCCTGCAGCAGTGGCGTCTGTCGTCGAGGCGCTCGCGGTGGCTTCAGCGGAGGTATAGATGCCGTGCGCCTCGATCCCCTCGGTGGTGAGTGTCCCGGTGCTGGTAATGTCGATAGCGCCGCCGGTTGCGCTGTAGGTCCCCGAACCATGACTTAGAGCGCTAACTCGGGTGTCTACGGAAATGCCGTGGGCAGACGCTCCCAGCGTGCTGACGTCGGCGCTCGTTACCGTGATTGTGCCGCCATTGGATTGCGCCCCATCCGACCCATAGCCCACAGCAGTAGTTCGAGCTCTCGCGTAGATGCCCCTAGCATCACTTCCAAGTGTGCTGATATCAGCGCTCGTCACCGTGATGTCACTGCCGTTGGCCGTGGAGCCTGCCCCGTTGGAGGCGGGGGAGGAACTCGCCGTTCCACGGGCAAAGATTCCTATGGAGCTGCTACCCTGCGTGGTGATGGTTCCGGTGCTGATAATGTCGATGGCGCCCGCGGTTGCGCTGATTGTCCCCGACACTTCACCTAACGCCGAAGCGAAGTTTTCCCCGAAAATGCCGTAGGCACTATTCCCCGTCGTGCCGACATTTTCGCTCGTCACCGTGACATCACCGCTAGTCGCTATCGCGTCGCTTGCGTTAAGAGTCGTCGTGTAGGCGCTGGCGGCGCCACTGGCGTAAATACCGGTAGCAGAGTCACCCCCCGTGGTGATGTTACCGGTGTGGGTGATCTCAACGGCACCGCTCGTGCCTTCCGCTGCGCCTGAACCAGAGTAAATCGCAAAACCATATGTTGCCGCGACTATGCCGTATGCCGTATCTCCGACCGTGGTGATGGTGCCGGTGCTATCCACCGTCACGGGACCGGTTCCTGCTGAATTGCCGGCGACGATGTTGGATGTTGAAGCCAGGATTCCAGCCGCGTCTGTCGTGCTGATGCCTGGGATGCCGGTTGTGTCGCTGTGGATTGTGATGCTGCCACCGCTTGTGCTGGTGAAGTCAATTCCCTCCACCCCCGCATTCGGCGCGATGATTGCACCGTCGAGCCCCATGAGGATGAGGGTGTCGTAGCTCGGGCTGGTCAGCTCGATACCCTGTCCGAGATCGCCAGCGCCGACCGTCCCAGTGCAGGTCACTTCTGTTCCGGAGATGCCATCACAAGGTGGGGTTCCGGGCGCAATCTGTGCTTGGGCGCCGCTCGCGCCAGCAAGACACAACAGCAGCGTGGCAACGAGCGCGAGCAGAGGCGCGCACCTTTGCTGACCGCCCTGTTTCTCAATGCCGAGGCACGCCTGTGTTGTTGTGTTCACGCCACCAAGTACCGCGGTGGCACAGGCGTGCCATCCCGGCTTGACGCCCGCGCCGAGCGTCTTGAATGCTGTCACGACAACTCCCCCATCTTCGCGCAGATCCCTGCGCTAAATGGGTATCGATGCTCGCTGCCAACGCATATTGAAGAATCGTCATCGCAGTAATGAGCAGTCCTCATGATTGGTTGCGCGAGATGATACGTATGCGGATTCACCCGGCGCCATAGGCATGACCCGATGACACGACGTCACCACGCCGCGAGGGAGCTCTCGTGCGATCTCGCTTGCGAGTTCAGCGATGGCCCGCCATGTGTTGCGAATCAATCACAACTGGGAAGCAGGCTGACACCAAGCAGGTGCTCGCACCCCTGGAGGGCTTGCACTGAATAGGTGAAGTGACGGAAGCCGCGCAGTCAGCCCCGTCGGAAGAGTCCGATGACGAAGAGCAGCACCACAGCCCCGAGGGTCGCAGCGATGAGATTGCCCATCGTTGATGCGGGGAAAATGCCAAGCTGCGGAAGAATGTAGCCACCCACGCAAGCGCCGACGATCCCGACAACGAGATTGCCGATGAAGCCGAAGCCGTAGCCTTCGACGAGTTTTCCAGCGAGCCAGCCGGCAATGATGCCGATTACGATCCAGCCGAGTATGGACATGGGTTCGAGGACCATCAGATTACCCCCTAGTTGGCGTGGCGTGCAGCGGAGATTGTCTCTCTGTTTCGACGGGAGTGCAAACGATCTTCGCTTCTGGGCGCAGAGATTGGTGAAAAACCCCGCCTAGCCGCTCAGGCCTCATGCTAGGAAAGATCATAATCGCAGGGAGCCAACCTTAGGATTGCTTGGTTTCAACGGGGAAAAATGTCGAGAGCTTTCATGGCGCAATACAATGCAACAATGATCAGCGGCACGGAAGATTCCATTCCGGGATCGTATCCTTTCGAAGGGCCGGAGGACCTATTCGAGGCGACGTCGGACAAGATCGTGCACGCCTTTTTCAAGCACGTCGACAAGGACATCTTTCATCATCATGTCGACTACGAGGTGAACGCGGTGTCCAGAAACAAGGATACCGGCACCGTGTTGGCGATGGGCGCGCTCGTCATGGCAAACGGCAGCGAGTTGCCGTTCGTTCTTCGCATTTCGCGATAATCAATACGCTCCGCGGGCTCTGCTCAACGACGGAAGCCCGCGCCATCCGGCGCAGGCTCCCAGCTTCTTGCTAACGATTCAAAGCGTCTTGATCGACCGCTGATCAGTCGTTCGGCATCAAAACCGTGTCGATCACGTGGATCACACCGTTGGACGCAGCGACGTCGGCGCTTGTGACCGTTGCCTCGTCGATCTTGACGCCCGAAGTCGCATCAACCGTCAGCTCGTCACCTTCGACCGTCTTGGCCATTGTCTTCTTGCCCGCGATGTCGCCAGACATGATCTTCGACGGAACGACATGATAGGTCAGGATGGCGACGAGTTTTTCTTTGTTCTCGGGCTTCAACAAATCCTCAACGGTGCCTTTGGGCAGCTTTGCGAACGCCGCGTCGGTCGGCGCAAAGACCGTGAACGGGCCCTTGCCCTTAAGCGTATCGACCAGGCCGGCGGCCTTGATGGCGGTGACGAGTGTATTGAACGATCCCGCCTCGACGGCAACGTCGACGACGTCCTTCGTCTCAGCGCGTGCGCTGGCAATTGGCAACGTCAGGGCTAAAGCAATCGCAGCAAACGTACCAAGCTTCATGATGGAACTCCTCGAATTTCTATGACGATTTAGGGGTGCATTGTTCGCCCGCACACGGTCAAAGAGACGTCACAAAAGCGTGCGCCTCGCCAACACGTGCGCTGGATGACGGGGTTACGATCTTTCCGCGCGGTCAGATCACTGCGACATTCTGTGTTGCCCAGACCAGTCCTGGGAAATTCCACAGCAAGAAACGGATCGCGTGCGGCGATATGGTATGCTCAGCTGGCGGTGATGGTCGTGTCGTGGGCACCGATCGTCATTGACCTTGTCGCCAACGAAGGACAGCGAGAACGCAGTGGTGGTTCGCACGCCGGCAGCATTGCAGACCCGTAAGTCGCGCAAAGGCGACGACGCCCACTGGGACGCTGTCGTGGCGCGCGACGCCTCGTGCGATGATCGGTTCTTCTATGCGGTAACGACGACGCGCGTGTATTGCCGGCCGTCATGCGGCGCGCGGTTGCCAAAGCGCGAAAACGTGAGGTTCTTTGCCTCCGGTATGGATGCCGAGGCCGCCGGGTTCCGGCCCTGCAAGCGATGCAAGCCGGATGGAACATCGCGTGCGGTCGAGACGACACAAAAAATCGCTCTTGCGTGCCGATTGATCGAAACGGCCCAGACCGCGCCGGCGCTTGAAGATCTGGCAAAGGCGTGTGGTCTCAGTCCGCATCACTTTCATCGCGTGTTCAAGGCGGTCACCGGAGTGACGCCGAAGGGGTACGCGATGGCGCACAGACAGAAGCGCATCCGCGAGACTCTGAAGACGGGCGGAAGCGTGACGGAAGCAATCCACGAAGCAGGCTTCAACTCGAGTGGACGCTTTTATGCGGATGCGACACGCATGCTTGGCATGAGCCCGGCAGATTATCGCGCGGGCGGCAAGAACGCGCGGCTGCGATTTGCCGTTGGCAAGTGTTCGCTTGGGTCGGTCCTCGTGGCCGCAAGCGAACAGGGTATCTCGGCAATTTCTTTCGGAGACGATCCAGACGCACTCGTGCGCGCGCTTCAAGATCGGTTTCCGCAAGCAGAGCTCTTCGGCGGTGATGGCGCATTCGAGCAGGTGGTCGCGCGCGTTGTTGGCTTCGTCGACGATCCGGCCAACGGCATGGACCTTCCACTCGATGTGCGCGGGACGGCGTTTCAACATCGCGTCTGGAAGGCGCTGTGCAAGATCCCGCCAGGCTCAACCGCGACCTACGCCCAGATTGCCAAACGTATCGGCAACCCGAAAGCCGTGCGCGCAGTGGCTCAAGCATGCGCGGCAAATCCGCTCGCGGTGGCGATCCCCTGTCATCGTGTTGTCAGAACGGACGGAAGCCTTTCGGGCTATCGCTGGGGCGTCGAACGCAAGCGAGCGTTACTTGAGAAGGAAGCGAAGGACCGCTAAGCGCGGTCCCCCATCGAAAGTGTTTCTTCGTTGCTATGGTTGCGGCTGCGCGTGTGAGCAACTAAGTGTTCGCGAGTGATCCTTAAGGACGTCGGCATAACCCGCCGCGGATCGGTGCGAGGCATGAATTTGAGCCAACCAGGACCGTTCATGGGTAACCAATCAGCGAGACTCCGCTCCGCCTTCCTCAATTCAGATGCAAAATCTGATGTAACAATCGAACCTTCTCAGCGATTGTTCGTTAATCAGTTGCCCATCGTGGTCTGCTTGGCGGCGGGCCGATAATCCATTTCCCATCGGGGAGGTCTCATGACCGCAATTCCGTCGGCTCGGTCAAAGCCAAGCGCCCAAGGATCTTCTCCGGCCGCGCCCCTTCATGAGCGGCTACGCGATAGCCGGAAGCTTTCGCTGGATCTTGCCGCGCCGTTGAGCGACGAGGACCAAACGGTCCAAGCGATGGAAGACGCAAGCCCCACCAAGTGGCATCTCGCACACACGACCTGGTTCTACGAAGCTTTTATTTTGCGAGCCCATCTGCCCGGCTACGTGCCTTACTCGTCTGACTTCGATTTCTGCTTCAACTCTTACTACGAGGCCAAAGGCGACCGGCAGCCGCGCGCGCGGCGCGGGATGCTGACGCGGCCACCAGCACACGAAGTGCGCGAATATCGCGCCCACGTCGATGCCGCGCTTGACCGGCTCTTTTCACAAGGCGTGACGACGGATGCGTCCGATGAAGTCGGCGCACTCATTGAACTTGGTATTAATCACGAGCAGCAGCATCAAGAACTGCTGCTGACCGACATTCTGAGTTTGTTTGCGCAGAACCCGTTGCGCCCGGCTTACCGCACGCCGCAGCCAAAGCCGGAAGCGGTCGGTGCAGAGCCGGCACCGCTTAAGTGGGTCGCGTTTGACGGCGGCATTCACATGATCGGACACGGTGGCCGCGGTTTTGCCTACGACAATGAAGGCCCGCGTCATGACGCGTTGTTGCAGCCTTTCCGGTTGGCCGATCGCTGCGTGACGAATGGTGAGTGGCTGAACTTCATGGAAGACGGCGGCTATGCCGATCCGATGTTGTGGCATGCGGACGGTTGGGCGCGCGTGAACACACAGGACTGGCAGGCGCCCGGCTATTGGGAGCAGCACGAAGGGCGTTGGCATCAGATGACGCTGGAAGGTCTGTTGCCGATCGATCCGTGCGCGCCCGTTGCGCATGTCAGTTTCTACGAAGCGTTCGCTTATGCGCAATGGGCCGGCAAACGCTTGCCGAGCGAATTCGAATGGGAAGTCGCTGCCAGCGAATACGCAACAGACGGCAACGACCTTGCGACCAATGCATTGCGGCCGCGGCCGGCTAACGACGCCGGCGATGGCCGTCTGAAGCAACTCTTCGGCGATGTGTGGGAGTGGACGGCGAGCGCCTATCAGCCCTATCCCGGCTACCGCGCAGCGCCGGGCGCGATCGGCGAATACAACGGCAAGTTCATGGTGAGCCAGCAGGTCCTGCGCGGCAGCTCTTGCGCGACAGCGGGCGGGCATACGCGGCCAACCTACCGCAATTTCTTCTTTCCCCATCAGCGGTGGCAGTTTACCGGCGTTCGCCTGGCCGAGGACGCGGCATGAGGCTTGTGGAGACCGAGCCCACGGTTGCGACAAGCTTCGAGTTTGCCGCAGCCATTCTGTCCGGCCTTTCGGCGCCGGAAAAGTCGATCCCGTGCCGCTTCCTCTATGACGCGGCGGGCAGTGCGCTGTTTGAGAAAATCACCGCGCTTCCCGAGTACTATCCCACGCGCACGGAAATCGCGATCCTGGGCAGTTGCGCGCCGGTGATTGCGGGCGAGACGGAGCCGGGAACGGTGCTGATCGAGTTCGGCTCCGGCTCGAGCATCAAGACCGAGTTGCTGCTGGCCGAGATGCCCGATCTTTATGCTTACGTTCCAATCGACATCAGCAGGGCGGCTTTGGACGATGCGCAAGCGCGCATCGAAAAGCGGTTCCCCGGTTTGCGCGTGTTGCCGGTGTGCGCGGACTTCGCCAAGCCGCTGGCGATGCCGCACGAGATCGCGGGCCGTCCCCGCCTTGGGTTCTTTCCCGGCTCGACCATCGGCAATCTGGCGGAAGACGCCGCGGTCGAACTGTTGGCCAACATGAGCAAGATCGTCGGCAAAGGCGGGCGGCTTGTCATCGGTGCCGATCTGAAAAAGGACTCCAAGCAACTGATTGCCGCTTACGACGACGCGGCTGGCGTGACGGCGGCGTTCAATCTCAACTTGCTCAAGCGTGCCAATCGCGAGCTTGGCGCCAACTTCGACGTGAGCCAGTTCGATCATCTGGCGACCTATGATGCCGACAAGGGGCGTGTTGCGCTTTATCTCGTCAGCCAGGCTGATCAGACGGCGACCGTGCTGGGCCGCGAATTTGCATTTGCGGCGGGCGAGCACATCCACACCGAATATTCCCACAAGTACGATGTCGATGGCTTCCAGGCGATGGCAGCACGGGCGGGCTGGCAGCCGGTCAATGTGTGGACCGACGAGCAGCGCCTTTTCAGCGTGCATGAACTACGGGCGGCTTAAGCGTATGCCTTCTTAAGGCGAATTGCGCTAAGACGTTTTCCATGACCTGGCACAAGGACGGCCCCGGCGCGCGGCGCGGTTACCATCACGGCAACCTGCGCGAAGCGTTGATCGCGGCCGCACTCGACCTGATCTCCAAGAAAGGCGCAGCGGGCTTCACGTTCGCCGATGCCGCGCGCGCGGCCGGTGTCAGCCCGGCAGCCCCCTACCGGCATTTTCGCGATCGCGACGCGCTGATGGCCGACGTGGCGCGCCGCGGCTTTGAGATGTTTGCCGACGCGCTGGCGCGCGCTTGGGACGGCGGTAAGCCTGGCCCGCGAGCCGCGTTCGAGCGGCTGGGGCGCGCGTACCTGGCGTTCGCCAATAAAGAGCCGGCACTCTACGCGGCGATGTTTGAATCCGGGATTCCGCTGTCCGATTACCCGGACGTGCGCGAAGCCGGCGATCGTGCGTTCGCGGTGTTGCGCGAAGCGTGCGAAGGCGTTGTTGCAACCTTGCCGAAGGAGCGCCGTCCGCCCGCACTGATGATGGCTTTGCACATCTGGTCGCTCAGCCACGGCATCGCGTCTCTGTTCGGGCGCGGGGATGACGCGCGCCGCCCGATCCCAATGACGCCGGAAGAATTATTGGAGGCGGCGGTGCTGATTTATCTGGGCGGCTTGGGTGTGCCGGGGGAATAGGGCTATCTTCCGCTTCGTCGTCAACCGCGATTTCGCGCCCGAATTGGTGCGGCGCAGAATCGACAAGGGATAGAATCGAATGCAGAATTTAGGCGAGGGTGGTGGATCACCCTCGCCCAGATGCGAACGCGCAGACGTTGCCCGACGCGCGTAGCACCTTAACTGAGTCCCTTACTTGTAGCGTTTCTGCGTCCCGAGTTTAAGCGTCGGGCGCGTCCTTGGGCCAATTTTGCACAAGGACTAACATTCATGTCGAAGAAAACGGTGCGGCCCGGAAAATCGGTTCCTGATTCCGGCATCTATAAATCGAGCAAATCTGGAACGCGCGCCACGATGGTGCAGGGTGAACCTGCTCCCCCAACACCGAAGCGCGGTGAAACTTGGCGACAGGTCGTCAACACTAATCCAGATCGTTGAGCAGAATTGGCTGGCGCGGGCAAAACCTGCGTCAGCCTCCATTTATCTATCACGCGAGGGCATTCTATGACTTGGTATGTTCCCAAGGTCCAAGAAACACAAAAGGGCAAATACTACTATGGCGTCATCTGTCCCAACGCGGGCCACCTGCTTGTGATCGAGGAGGATCCGAGCGAGGGCGGCAATCGCTATCCAGCGGCGGAGGTTCTTGTCTCTTGTCACCTCTGCCAACGAAATCACCTGTTTGACGTGAGCGAAGTTAAATCGCGTAGGGCAACTGGCGACGAGTGATCGCCTCCTCCTGTCCATTGACGCGATTTGGTTCAGGCGCCCGCACCGCCGGAATAGCGCGGCGTCGTCCGTTCCCGGAATGTGGTGGGTGCATCTTTACCGCCAGGCCCCCACTCCCCATCTGAAGGAACGGCGGCAGGCCGCCCCGGCCGCTCGGCACCGAATTTCCGGACCTCCCCCTCTTGACGGCGCCACAATCCGATGCCACCTATGTTAATGTGATAAACATTCACATGAGGACGAACGCGCGATGACTCAGGTTGTGGCAACGTTGGACGATTATGGCCGGCCCGCATGGCTCTTGGTCATGGTCTTGGGGTTCATCCTCTTCTGGCCCATCGGGCTGGGAATTCTGGCCTATATGATCTGGAGTGGACGCATGGGATGTGCACGCAACGGTGACTTTACCCGCTGGCAACAGCGCATGAGCGACAAGTGGGATCGAAATAGGGGGCGCTGGGGCCGCCACGGCGGACCATTCGCCTCGAGTGGCAACGACGCCTTCGACGAATACCGCGAGGAGACCTTGAAGCGGCTCGAAGAAGAGCAGCGCGAGTTCCGCGAGTTCCTGAGCCGCCTTCGCAAGGCAAAGGACAAGCACGAGTTCGATCAGTTCATGGCTGAGCGTCGCTCACGTCCGGCGAGCGGACCCGAGACGGGACCCTCCGCAGCCTAAAGCGCACGCCACGCGAACAAGACACAAACGGCAAAGCCGGGATCTCACTGTCGAGGTCCTGGCTTTTTTTGCGCATCGAAGGAGCTGCTAGCGCGTCGCCTTGTCGAGATTGACGGCGGTCTCTAAGCCTTTGACCGTGTCGAGACCGCGCGTGCCGGCGAGCTTTGCGCCATAAAGGTTGGCGCCAGTGAGATCCGCACCCGTCAGATCTGCACCGGAGAAGTCGACCATCGACAGATCGGTCTTGACGAAATTCGCATTCCTCAGATCGGTGCCGACAAAGCGCGAGAACGTCAGATCGGCGCGATCCATGTTCGCGTCTTTCATCTCGGCGCCGGAAAAATCGCACGACTTCAAAACGTTTTTCATCAGCGAGGTTATCGTGCCTTGCCCGGGGCGCGCCTCAAGCGGAGAAAAGTCTGCTCCTGTCAGGTTGGCGCCGCGAAAGTCGGCACCCGACAGATTGGCCATGACGCGCACGCCCACCATGTTGGCGCCGGAAAAATGCGGCGCATCGGCGAGGTTCTGAGAAAGATCGTCATAGACGGTCGGGCGGAAGATCGTTGCACCCGACAGGTTTGCACCGGAAAGGTCGGCGCGAATAAGCACCGAGCGGTCAAGCCGCGTGTGCGAAAGATCGGCACCCTTCAAGTTGGAGCCGGTGAAATCAGCACCGTAAAGATCGGAGCGCGTGAGGGTTGCACCTTTGAAGTCGAGGCCGGCAAGATCGAGATAGGTGAGATCGTGGTTGGAGTAGTCCAGCCGTTCGCCGGGCTTGGCCTTGAACAGCGCGGACGTGATCTCTCGGACAGTAAAATCCGCATCCGGTGACACGGGCTCAGTGTCAACGGCTGCCGCGCTCGAAGCGAGGCCGATCAGGGAAATCAGAGCCGGTGCTGCAAGAGCACGGGCTGCGCGCAGTGCTCGCATAATCTTTTTTCCTCACGCCCCGCCGAGGGCGCTTTACTTATGATTGGTGATCACTGGCGATCTCTCAAGAGGTTCGCAGCGTTAATTCAAGGAAATGTGTGCGAGACGGCTGTGCTGTAACTGCAAAGACGCGACTAATGATATAGCGTTACGGCTTGCCGTAGCCGCCGCCGGTCGGCGTGACGATGATGATCGCCTCACCGGGTTCCAGCACCGTTTGATCGCAACCTTGAAGTTGCTCGACGTTGCCGCCGGTGCGGCGCACCGCGTTGCTGCCCGTTTCGCCCGGCTCGCCACCGTCAAGACCGAACGGGCGGACCTTGCGGTAGCCCGACAGGATTGCGCAGTCCATGCGCTCCAAGAATCGAATGACGCGGCGCGTGCCGTCGCCGCTGTTTGACGCGCCCTTGCCGCCCGAGCCGCGCCGGATGGAAAATTCCTCCAACAGCACGGGGTAGCGCAACTCGAGGATTTCAGGATCGGTGAGACGCGTGTTCGTCATGTGGACCTGTACGGCGGCCGCGCCGTTGAAGCCGGGACCGGCGGGTGCGCCCGAGCAGATCGTTTCGTAATATTGGTAGGTGGCGTTGCCGAACGTCAGATTGTTCATCGTGCCTTGAGACGAGCCGAGTGCATTGAGCGCGGCAAAGAGAGCGTTCGTGACGATCTGACTGATCTCAACATTGCCGGCGACAACGGCGGCTGGGTAGGCGGGCTTCAGCATGGAGCCGTCGGGGATGACGACCTCGATTGGCTTGAGGCAGCCGGCGTTCATGGGGATCGGCTCATCGACCATGACGCGGAAGGTGTAGAGAACGGCCGCGCGCGTGACCGGCTCGGGCGCGTTGAAGTTGCTGGGCTGTTGCGGGCTCGTGCCCGTGAAGTCGACTTTGGCGGTGCGTGCAATGCGATCGACCGAGATGCGCACTTCGACCGTCGTGCCTTGGTCGGTCTCTACGCGGAAGTGGCCATCCGACAGCCGCGACAGCAACGTACGCACGCTCTCCTCGGCGTTGTCCTGAACGTGGACCATGTAGGCCTTGACGACGTCGAGGCCGAAGTGGTGGACCATCTTGCGCAGCTCGGCTTCGCCCTTGGCGCTTGCAGCAACCTGCGCCTTGAGATCGGCGATGTTCTGGTTGGGCTGGCGCGCGGGATATTTGGCGCCTTCAAGAAGCGCGCGCGCTTCGTCTTCCAGAAAGCGTCCCTGATCGACGAGCTTCACGTTGTCGATGTAGACGCCTTCCTCCTCGATGGTCGTTGCAAGAGGTGTCATCGAACCCGGCGTGAGGCCGCCAACATCGGCGTGGTGGCCGCGGCTTGCCACGTAGAACAGGAGCTCGGAGCCCGCCTCGTCGAACACCGGCGTGACAACGGTGATGTCGGGCAGGTGGGTGCCGCCATTGTAGGGCGCATTGAGCATGTAGACGTTGCCCGGGCGCATCTCGTCGCCGCGCAAGCGGATGATCGTTTCCACCGAGCGGTCCATCGAGCCCAAGTGGACGGGAAGATGCGGGGCGTTGGCGACGAGGTGGCCGTCGGTATCGAACACGGCGCACGAGAAGTCGAGGCGCTCCTTGATGTTGACCGATTGTGCGGTGTTGCGCAGAGCTTCGCCCATCTGCTCGGCGATGCCCATGAACAGATTGTTGAAGACCTCAAGGAGAACCGGATCGGCCTTGGCGCCCAGCTTTTCGCGTTGGCGCGGCTCGGTGCGGCGCAGGACGAGGTCGTTGCGGGGCGTGACTTCGAGTTGCCAGCCGGGTTCGATGACCACGGTCTGATGCGCTTCGATCACAAGGGCGGGCCCCATGAGGGTGTCGCCGGAAGTGAGGTCGTTGCGCAGGCGCACCGGGACATCGTGCCAGCCACCGCGGGAGAAAAAGCGGGTTGTCTGTGCGCCTGTTGGTGCATTGGTCGGCGTGTCGGCAGCGGCAATTACGCTGGTCGCATCGGCCGTCTCACCACCGCCTTCGGCTTCGACCTCGATGGCGGCAACAAAGATTTTCTTTTCCGGTGATATGAAACCGAAGCGCTGACGGTGCACCTCCTCGAAATCGCGCACCATGAATCCCGGTTCGGACAACAGTACGGGAAGCGCGGTGTCGGTGGCCTCATAGCGCAGGTGCACGTAGCTGTTGATGGCAATGTCGTCATGCTCGACGCCCTCATCGAGCAGCTCTTCGGTGGCCGCATCGCCGAGCTCGTAGGCGAGGCTTTCAATCCTGCGCATCGTTTCGGAGTCGAGGGGGGCCTCGATCGAGCGCTCGCGGCTGGCGCGAATATGGGCCAGACCCATGCCGTAGGCCGAAAGGAGACCTGAGAGCGGATGGATCAGCACCGTTTCGATGCCGAGGATGTCGGCGATCAGACAGGCATGTTGGCCGCCGGCTGAGCCGAAGCAGTTGAGAGCGTATTCGGTGACGTCGTACCCGCGCTCGACCGAAATTTTCTTGATGGCGCCGGCCATGTTCTCAACCGCAATGCGGATGAAGCCATCGGCGACTTCTTCCGCGCTGCGTCCGTCGCCGACCTCGGCGGCGAGATCTTTGAATGCGGCGCGTACCGCGTCGACGTCCAACGGCTCATCGCGGCTGGGACCGAAGATCTTCGGAAACACGTTGGCGTCGAGCTTGCCCACCATGACGTTGGCATCGGTAACGGTGAGTGGGCCGCCGCGGCGGTAGCACTTGGGTCCGGGATTGGCGCCGGCACTTTCGGGCCCGACGCGGAAGCGCGCACCGTCGTAGGTGAGGATCGAGCCGCCACCAGCCGCAACAGTATGAATGTGCAGCATGGGCACCGTGAGACGTACGCCCGCAACGGTCGTTTCGAATGAGCGCTCGTAGTCGCCGGCAAAGTGCGACACGTCGGTTGAGGTGCCCCCCATGTCGAAACCAATGACGCGATCAAGGCCGGCGAGCTTGGCGGTCTCGGCCATGCCGACAACGCCGCCCGCCGGACCAGAAAGTATCGCGTCGCGGCCGCGGAACATCTGTGCGGATTTCAAACCGCCCGACGATGCCATGAACAACACGCGCGTATCTTCGTGGGGCAGCGCATCTGAGACGTGATCGACGTAGCGGCGCAGAATGGGGGAGAGGTAAGCATCGGCAACGCTCGTATCCCCGCGAGCGACAATCTTGATGAGGGGGGAAACGTCGTGGCTGGCTGAAATCTGGGTGAAGCCTAGCTCCTGGGCAAGCTCGGCCGCCTGGCGCTCGTGGTCGGGATAGGCGTAGGCGTGCATGAAAACGATCGCTATCGCATCAATGCCGGCAGCGCGCGCTTCTTTGAGGTGAGGCTCCAGCGCGAACAGGTCGATGGGGGTTTCGACAGTTCCGTCGGCGCGCACGCGCTCTTCGGCCTCTACGACGCGCTGATAGAGCATCTCAGGTTTGATGATGTTCTTGGCAAAGATGTACGGGCGGGCCTGCGTGCCGATTTCAAGCTGGTCTTTGAGGCCTTTGGTGATGACCAGCAACGTCGCGTCACCCTTGCGTTCCAGGAGCGCATTGGTGGCAACGGTCGTTCCCATCTTGACCGCGGCGATCTGCTCAGACGGGATGGGCGCATCGGTCGCTACGCCCAGGAATTGACGAATGCCTTCAAGGGCCGCGTCGTCGTAGGTGCCGGGGTTCTCGCTGAGGAGCTTGCGCGCCAGAATGCGATTATCGGGTGTGCGTGCAACGACGTCTGTGAACGTGCCGCCGCGGTCAATCCAGAAGTGCCACTTCCCGTCGCTGCTGTGCCCCGACATCGGTCCGTTCCGAAATTTTCCGCTGCAATGTCAGCTATCGGGCAGCGCTCAAGGCGTCAACCGCAGCCTCTCGTTTCCGGTGAATGGGCGCCACCCAACATGAAGACATCGTAAGATTCCGAAATTTGTCTGAAATTTCGCCAAGAGTCGTGAAGGCAATACGTGGTGGATGCTTCAAGTGGCGGCGAAATACCCTTAAGTGTAGGCGATGTTTTTTGCAGCGGTCTCGAAAGCATTTGGATTGAATGAGGGTGGCGCCACGCGCGGCACGCTGGCTTCGCTTTGGAAAAGGCTAGCGTTGCTTCGCTCCAAGCAAGAGACGCCGGTTCATTTGACCGTTGCGTTTACGATTGCCGTCACGACGCTGTCGGCCAAGATGGCGAAAGCGGACGGTGTTGCCTTGCCTGTGGAGGAACGAGCATTCGAGCGCTTGTTCTCCATCCCCGAAAATGAAGCCAAGAACGTCCGCCGGCTTTATAGTCTTGCCGCAAAGGATACGGCAGGCTTCGAGGTTTATGCCCGCAAAATCGCCACGCTGTTGCGGGGCGAGCCCCAGCTTTTGAAGTGCGTGTTCGAATGCTTGTTTTGCGTTGCTGCCGCTGACGGCATTCTCCATCCGGCCGAGGACCAATTCCTGGAGATCGTGGCGCAAGAGTTCGGTCTGAGCCGAGGTGAGTTTCTATCTATTCGCGCGAGTTTCATTCACGACCCCGACAGCCCCTACGACATCTTAGGTGTGCGGCCAGAGGTTTCGGACGAAGACCTGAGGTCTCGCTACATTGCACTCGTGCGCGAACATCATCCCGATCGATTGATGGCGAGCGGGGTGCCCGTCGAGTTTCGTGTTGCGGCAGACCGCAGGCTTGCGGCCATCAATGCCGCCTACGAGGCGATCCTGGAAATGCGCGGGCGCAAGCATGGCGCTTCGGAGGCGCAACATCCGTGACACTGATGTGCGACAGCGGCCTCGTCGGCACGCTGCGGCCTTCGCCCAATTCGGGCGCGCGCCGCAAGCAGGCCTCGCCACGTCTGATCATCCTGCACTACACCGGCATGGTGTCGGCCGCAGACGCGATCAATTGGCTTTCCAATCCTGAAAGCGAAGTATCCTGTCACTACGTTATCGACGAGGCCGGACACATAACGCAGATGGTGGCCGAGTCGATGCGCGCCTGGCACGCAGGCGCCTCGCACTGGGCGGGAGAGAACGACATCAACTCGCATTCGATTGGGATTGAGATCCAGAATCCCGGCCACGAGCGCGGGTATCCGGAGTTTCCTTCGGCGCAGATGCAGGCCGTTGCCGAGTTGTGTCGGGATATCGTCGGCCGGCACGATCTGAGGCCTGAAGCTGTGCTCGGACATTCCGACATTGCGCCAGGGCGCAAGATCGATCCGGGCGAGAAGTTCGATTGGGCGTGGCTTGCAGAGCAAGGCGTCGGTCACTGGGTCGCGCCTGCGCCCCTTCAAGCGGGCAACGAAGGACTCGGGCTTGGAAGCGAAGGTCCGGCCGTTTCGGAGGCGCAAAGGTTGCTGCGCTTGTATGGATACAATGTGGAGGCGCACGGCTGCCTCGATGAAAAGACGCAGAAGGTCTTGCGCTCCTTTCAACTGCACTTCCGCCCCGCTTGCGCTGACGGTCGGCTCGATGCCTCCACGCGCGATACACTGGAGCGCCTGGTCGCCGCGCTGCCTGTTCGTGTGACGAGCTAGTCAGCTCACGGCTGGCTGTGGAAATTCTCGCGTGCTTGGCGCGTTGCCTGGGCGTTCTTGTCGGTAATGTAGAAATCGCCGAGGACGAGGACGTCCATATCGGTTCTCAAGAAACAAGAGATGGCGTCTTCGGGCGCGTTCACGACCGGCTCCTGCCGGTTGAAGCTTGTGTTGAGAATCACATGAATGCCGGTGAGTTTGGCGTACTCCTCAATCACCGCATAGTAACGCGGGTTGTTCTCGCGATCGACGGTTTGCAGGCGGCCAGTGCCATCGACGTGCACGGCGGCGGGAATGAGATCGACCTTTTCTGCGCGCACCTTCGGTGCCATCGTCATGAACGGGTCGGGCTGGTTCAGTTCGAAGTACTCGGAGACATGCTCGACCAATACGGCCGGAGCGAAGGGCCGGAACGCCTCGCGATGCTTGATGCGTGCGTTGATCAGATCCTTCATTTTCAGACTGCGCGCATCCGATAGGATCGAACGGTTGCCAAGCGCACGCGGGCCGATCTCGGCGCGGCCCTGGAACCACCCCACGATCTTCTCGTCCGCCAAATCGCGCGCCACTTTTTTGTGCATCTCCGCAGGCTCGATCCGCGTGTAATCCAGCCCCGCCTTATCGAGCGCCCGCACGATATCCGCGTCCCCAAAACCGGCGCCATAGAACGGGTGCGTCATCACCATCCGGCGCTCAAATCCAAGCGTGTGGTGGTAGTGATAGAGCGCGCTGCACAGCGTAACCCCGCTATCCGAAGCGATCGGCGGCACCCAAACCCTCTCGTAGTCGGTGTCGCGCAGGACACGCGCATTGGCCACGCAATTCAGCGCAACGCCGCCGGCCAGGATGAGGTTGCGCGACGGGTGGGTCCGCGAAAGTTCGCGCGCCATGTGCAAGATCGCTTCCTCGG
>Ga0315534_1000515_pt1 | contig 26807 bp, 18 predicted proteins | sample SalMarSW160240MG_FD_203094 | JGI IMG/M metagenome (GOLD analysis project Ga0315534, IMG submission 203094) | Salt marsh sediment microbial communities from the Plum Island Ecosystem LTER, Massachusetts, United States - Salt Marsh Sediment SW1602-40 ...
CAACGACTGCTCCACCAAAACCGAGACCGCGGGCCAGGCGCCGCTCGCGCGGCCCTGCAACGCTTCCCGGGCAATCCGCGCAAGCACGTCGACCAGCAACAACCGGATTTCCGGGTGCGCGTGGTCTTGAAGCTGCCTGGTCAAGGCATCGACGGCCAACGGATCGCGGATCGAGCGCAGGTTCTTCTCGCCATCCGGCGCCCTGCGGTTCCGTCCCCCGGTTAACCAGCCACACCAGCGCCGGACTTTGCGAACCCAATCGGCTTCCGCGCGGCGTTGCTCTTCCCGCCGCTTGTCCAGCTCGATGTACTGCGCCGTGCGATAATGGCCCTGGTACAGAATCATGCCCCGCTCGGCCATCTCGTCTTCGCGCGTCATCCATTCGCCGTGAACTAGGCGGTATCCAAGCAGTTTCCGGGCCGGCGTGTGGTTCGGATCCAGTGCGAGCAGGCGGCGCAGATGCACCTCGCGCTGCCCGTCGAGTCCGTGAGCCGCACACCATTCGGACAGCTCCCACTGGCCTTGCACATCATCAGGAAATTCCGACCGGATCGTATCGTATTTCTGTTCGGCTGCCGACTGCTGGAGAACCTGCGTCACACTGGACCGCGGCAATCTCACTTCACCGCCTCTCTCCAGCTCGATCGCATACACGTCGCTTCCCGCATCCTCGCGATTAAGCCATTGCCCGCGGATGCGTCCGCCCTGCTGGAGCAGAAACTCCTCGCTTCGCCCCGCGCGCTGCCCCACCGCGCACGCCGTGCCCGCCAGCCAGATGCACAACAGGCTTCGCATCGATCGCGTGGTCATCGCCGGGTGCCTGTGAAAAACAGCATGAACCGTGGGAAACCGTTGTCGTGGCGCCGGACAGGTCATGATATGCGCCGCCTCTTTTAGTATAAAAGAGCGTGGTCCGGCGGCAAATTCATCGGGCTGGATCGGCGCGCGTCAGCCGGCAGCAGACGACCTTTCGGCGCGGCGGAAAACGAGGACCCGCGAAGCGGAATCGGACCATGAGCGAGACGATGCGGGAACATAAGAGCCGCGGGCCCCACGTCGTCGCGTGCGCCGTGGTGACCGTCAGCGACACGCGAACCGAAAAAACCGACCGCGGTGGCCAAATTGCGGTCGACATGCTTTCGGCCGCCGGCCATCAAATTGTCGATCGCGAGATCGTTCCGGACGAACCGCAACGGCTGGCGATGGCCATTGAACGCGTCGCGCCGCGATGCGACGCCGTCCTGCTGACCGGCGGTACCGGGGCCAGCCGCAGGGATCAGACCGTAGAAACCGTCCAGCGCTTGTTGACCAAGACGATTCCCGGCTATGGGGAGTTGTTCCGCATGTTGAGCTACGCGGAGATCGGACCAGCCGCAATGCTCAGCCGCGTCGTCGGTGGCCTGCGGGACGAAACCGTTCTTCTGACGATGCCCGGCTCGCCGGCCGCGGTTCGCCTGGCCATGGAGAAACTCATCCTCCCCGAATTGGCCCATCTGGTGTACGAAGCCCGCCGCTGAAATCGCGCGAGTCAAAGAGCGGTCGCGCCATCGATCCGGCCATCAACGGCGCAAGCCGTGTCGCGCTACCGCTGCGCGGTACGGCTGCCACAGCCTGAGCTGCGATCGCCTGCTGGCACGGTTCGTGCTGGCGCGCCAATCGCTCTGGAGCCGGGCGAGGCCTTCGGATATTCTCTGTCGCCCGACGCCCACCACGGCTTGCCCCACCTCCACGGAGGAACAGCGTGCACCGGTTTCTGCTTCTCCTGCTGCTTGTCTTTCTGGTGGCCGCAGGCTGGTATTCCCTTTACCACTTCGAATTGGCCGGACTCGACGAAGTTTCCGTTCGACGCCGGACGGATGTCGCCGCGGATTCGGCGCCGACCCCCTCGCGACCCGACGCGGGCATCAACGCCATCCGCATTGCGTCCTTCAACATGCAGGCTCTGAGTGTCAGCAAGCTTCGTGAACCTGGTATGGCAGAGGTTTTGGTGGATGTGTTGAGGCGCTTCGATGTGGTCGCCCTTCAGCAGATCCGTTCCGTCAACCCGCCGTTGATGCCGATCCTGATCGACCAGATGAACACCGACGGACATCGCTATGAGTTCATCGTCAGTGAACCGCAAAGCACAACCACGAGCGGCGAACAGTTTGCCTATGTGTTTGACAATGAGACCATTGAGGCGGACGTGCGGGGCGCGTACACAGTCAATGATCCGCACGATCTGTTGTACCGGCCACCGCTCGTGTGCGCGTTCCGCGTCCGCGGGCCACCGAAGAATGAAGCCTTTACCTTTGTGCTGATCAACGTCCACGCGGGACCGGACGAGATGTTCGAGAAACGGAACGTGCTGGCGGATGCCTACCGCGCGATACGACGCCATTCGGGCGGAGAAGACGATATTCTAATGCTTGGCGACTTCAGCGAAGGCGGGCAACAGTCCGAAGCATGGGATTCATTGCCGGGGGGCCGGTTTGTGCTTTCCGGTGTGGCGACCGATGTTGCCCGCACCACGCCATACGACAATATTCTGCTGCACGAACGCTCCACGACCGAATTCACCGGTCGAGCGGGAGTGTTTGACATCATGCAGGAATTCGATTTCACGCCGGATGAAGCACTGCGGATCTCCGGCCGCCTGCCCGTGTGGGCCGAATTTACGGCCTATGAGCGGGGCCTAACCCGCCACGCCGAGGCGAGGCAGCAACCGGCCGAATCCGCCCCGATCAGACGTTAGAAGCAATTTTCAAACGCTCTGTCATCGCTGCGTGAGTCCGGGAAATGTAACGGCAACATCAGGTTTCGAAACCGCCGCTAAACCGTCTCACCGGTCTTGTTCAGCGGCGCATGTGGCAATTCGGGCATCGGCGGCTGGCTGACCAATGGCGCGGATTCCTGTGCTGTGGGATAGAACAGATCCAGAGCCGCACCGTACAGTTCGGCTGCGTCGTCGTCCCGTTTCGCGAACTTTTCGGTCAGGGATGCCAAGAGGTACTCGCCCTCCGGCCACCGCACCGCCAACACCTTGCCGCATTCTTCGAGCAACTGATACACCCGCGCCCGCGTCACCCCCATTTCGCGCGCCTGAAGCCGCACGGACCGGCGACTGCCGTCCGTGGCCAGGCGTTCGGCCGCCAGTTTGTAGACGGTCGAACCAAGGTCAATTTCGATTTGTGACAACAGCGGCTTCACCAGTGCACTGCGCACTTCGTCAATACCGGGCAGAGACTGAGCGCTGCGCTGCGACTCGATCCACATTTCGATGGAACGCACGAACTTCGGTGCTAGATACACATCCACATGCGCATGTGGAACGGAAGCGGAAAACGCCTCATGAATCACCCAGAACACCTCTAAAATGGCGCGGATACGTTTCTCTCCGTGCGTTTTCAACCGCCGGATTTCGCCCAGCGGCAAATCGACGTAGTCGCCGACACGCATGTGCCAGATGACCGTCGGTAGCGCCTGCAGGGTCGGTGCGATTCTCCCCAGCTTCACGGACTGAAGTCGATGCTTCTTTACCGTGCCACGCCACTCAGACCACAGTGCCTCGGAGACGATCGACGGATCGAACACCGGGGCAGCCGCAGCAGCGACGCCACGTTCCTTGGCCATGTGTTCCGCTCGGGATGCGTCGTCGTCACCCGTCGGCTCCTCCGGCGGCGAATCCTCGGCGGCCCGCGACAGCAGCATGATCAACGACGCGACCTTCTTCTGACCAACGCCGGGCGTGGCCAACAATTCCTCGAATGGCGTTGACAACAATTCCTCGAGCTTTCGGCCCAGGAACGCCAATGGCAGCCGCCGGTCCGAGGGCAGCGCCCAGTAGACCAACGGTTTTTTCAGCCGCTCGGGGTGTTCCGCCAAGAGTTGCTTCCGTACGGCCTCGAATCGGCTCACCAAACGATACTCTTCCACCGATGTTTCACGCTTTGGCTTGAACTGCATCTTCATCATCTGTCCCGTGCCCCCCTTGCTTGATCACGCGTTGCGCCATGAAGCGCGCGCGAAACATTTTCACTTGAGCCCTATCGAGCGCGCAAACACGGGGCGTGTCTGCCGCAGCTCGCCCCTTCCAGGTGGGTGTTCCGTTACCGGGCCGAAGCCGTACGCGCCAGGGCCGCTTTCACAGCGAGTCCCTGACGAACCGATACCCCAACCCTGTTGACGTGTGCGGCGGCCCGGTTTCCGTTCGGTTGACCCCCCCCGGGACGAGGGTCCCTCGGGTGCCAACCATCCGACCGGGGCCGTTTTGCGTCATCGATCCCTCGTGCATCGGAAGTCTTCGTAGAAGAATCGTTGAGGCGGGTCACGACCGATGCAGTGTCCATGGGGATTCTTGACGGTTGCCGCGCCCTGTCAAGCTGCCAGGGGCGCGCCGCGGCCCAGTGCGGCCGCAGATAAGTCATTCCGCTGCCAATCGTTAGCATGAATAGGGAAAGAAAAAAGTGGCTTTCAAGAGTTTTTCGGGACACTTTGCCGCGGTGTCCGAGTCCCGGCCCTGCACGGGTGGGGGGGAAGCCGAGGGGCAGACGATCGTGGTGCGCGGTCACCCGCGGCCGGGACATCCCACAGGGTCAGAAGTCGATGGCCATGCCGTCGCTGCCCACCTGTGCGTTGGGGAAGATGGACCGGATCTGCTGGATGCCCACCGGGTCGTCGCCCGTCGCCAGGGGATTGATGTGGACCAGCACCAGCCTGCCGACTTTGGCGGCGGCGGCCAGGCGTGCCACGGGCGACGCGCAGCTGTGTCCTGTCAATTCGGCCCGCTCGCGCATTTCGTCCGGAAAGTAACACTCGTGCAGTAGCAGATCCACGCCTTCGATCATTTCACGGTAGGCGGCGTCGGGTGTCGCCGTCGTGTCGGTGACATAGGCCATGGATCGGTCGGGCCAATCGAGCCGATAGCCGACCGCGCCGCCCGGATGTTGCAGCGGAAAATGGGTGAGTTTCGCGTCGCAGGCCAGGGCCGTCCGCCGTGCCAAGGGCACCAGGTCGATCGGCGGACGCACCGGAAACAGAGGCGCGGCAAACAGGTGCTGCTCGATGGCTTCCAAGTGGGCCTTCTTGCCGTGGATCGTAACACGTTCCGGCAAGCGGTCGGCCAGCACGTCAAAGACGTACGACAATCCAATCACGTGATCCAAGTGGGCATGGCTGAGCAGCACATCCAGTGTTTTCGTTTGGAGATGATCACGGACCCGGTAGAAGCCTGTTCCGGCGTCAAACACCACACCCGAGCCGGGCAGCATGAAACACGCGGTATGCCTGTCGTTGCTGGGGTGGTATCCGGTCGAACCGAGCAGAACCAGTTTCATCGACTCAACCCGAAATCACCGGGAGCGGAATAGCTTGTCCAGTTGTTTGCCGAGGGCATCGCCGAGGGCTCGTTCGGCCGTACCTTGAAACAACTGGACCGATGCCTGCGCCAACGAACGTTGATCGACCGCGGGGCGCGACAATGTGCCATGGACAGGAATTCTGACCGTTTGTCCCCGCAGATGCTGCAACACGGGATCGTTTTGTACCCAAGCGTCGGCAATTTGTGTTTCGACCATCACGGCTAGCGATTCGTCCAGACCGACGGACCCGTGGGTCACGAAGACGGCATCGCCGACGCGAAACGTGAGCCCGCGATGGTACACCCGCCCGGCCTGCACGCGGAATTCGACGTCATTTTCGTGAACGTGCAGCAAGGTCTGAGGCGTGGCATCGCGGGTACGGCCCGTGCCTCGCGTTTTGACCATGGACTCGATCTGCCTGCCCAATTCTATCAATTGCCGCGCTACGGGTCCGGGCACAATCCGCATGGAATGGAGTCTCAGCAGCCCCGACATATCCGCCTTGGGCGGTTCCTCCAGCGGAACGCGGCACGATGCCACGTCCATGGAGAAACGGCCCTCCATTTCCAGCGCGCCGGCGAGAATCGGTGCGATGTACTGCAGGGCCGCGTCACTGGACGGTTTGGTTATCGCCACGTTCTGAAGCAGTTTCCCCGGCTGCAAGGTCAGTTCGGCGGGCGGGGGCCGCCACGCCAAGGTGAGCTGCGATTGGAGTCTGCCCCCGGCAACGTCGGTCTCCAACGGCCGCGTTTCCAATCGCCCTTGGCCGATGTCCGCCTGCAACCGACCCGCGCCGATCGGAAAACCAAACACCTCTGCGCGCTGCCAGGCCAGGCCGGCCAGTCCTTCGGCACGTCCCAACGACGCGGCCAGACTTTCCGGCCCTAGTGACGTCGTCAACGAAAAGGGAGACGAGTCGCGACCGGCCAGGCGCACCTGGTCGGCAAAGCGAGGCCGGATCAGCTGTGCGGTTACTTCTTCCATGTCGTAGTGCAACGTGCCGGCCAGTTGGACGCCGGTGCCCTGATCCTGAGGCGTGGTTTCCACATCGGCCGTTAACCGAATGCCCGCGTACGCTGCATCCACGCTTTGCAGGTTAACGTCGCCGGTGCCCCAGTCGTAGGCCAGGACCGCTTTGAATTTCGGAGACGGCGGCGGCGTATCGGGCCTGTCTTGGCCTGCCCGGCGCGGGGCTGCCGCGGACGGTCCGTGGGGTGGCGTCGGTACCTGGACGGCTGCCGACAACCGCTTGCCGTCGCTCTCCAATCGCGCCTCGCCCTCGATGCTTGCTCGACGCGGCAACGCATCCACCAGGGCGGATCGACCGGCCCATGCACGGAGTGAATCGCTGTCCACGCGACAGGCGATAGTACCCGAAAATCGGGGGCCCGCCGTGGCGTCCCATGTCATCTGCAGCGGGTCCGAGCGGATGGCCAGAGCGGGTCCTTCGATGCGTAGCGCGTCGACGAGCCATGGCCCGCCGCGGTGCCACGAACCGCCGCCCCGGGCCTTCACGTGCGACTGCGCGATATTCCACGCACCGTGCCGTGTTCGAAAGTCGGTAACGACCGCCGACGCGTCGAGCAACTGGATACGGTCCTCGCCCCAGGCTCCGTGGGCATCGAGACGCAACGTTCCTTCCGCAAGTGGACGACTGCCGCGTGTTGCCAATGGCAATCGTGCCAGCCAGCGCTGCAGGTCACCCTCCGCGACAACGTCGAATTTGACGGGTCGCTGCGATGTTCGCTCGAACGCGTCCCGCAAGTCCAGCCGCGCCCGATCGCCGGCCGCGGCCAGTTCGATCCAAAACGTACGCACGATGTCCACGTGCAGCCCGGTGGCGTCCAGCGTGCCTTCCGCCATGCCTTGGGCCTGAAGCACCTTTTCGGACCATGCAAACTGCAGGCCGGCCAGGTGCAAATCATCGGTTTGCCCTTGAAACTCGGTGCGAAACTGACCGTCGGCCGAACACCGCCACGCGACCGTTCCTTCGCCTCGACCAGACAATGTCACTTCCCCGAAGTCAATAAATTGTCCGAGCTGGCGCGTCATATGGTCCAAGTTGACGCGTGTCGTGACACGCAAACGCTGCGGCGTTCCCGCGCCGTCGATTTCCAGGAAATCGCTACGACACGCCAGATGATCCACCACCAGGCGCTCCGCTTCCTGCCGCGCGCGGAACTCGACCTCCAGTGGATCGTCCCAGTGCAGCGATCGGTCGCCGCGGGTGGCCGCGATACGATCGGTCGCCATGCGTCCGCTCCAGAACCGGCCGTCCGATTCACGTCGCGCCTGCAAGTGCACGGTTACTGTCCCGTCGTCAACTCGGGTGTCTTCACGGAGACGCAGCGACGAAGGCAGTGTTTGGGAAACGCGAGCCAAGTCAATACGCGCGTCCACGGAGCCCTCGGCTTGCCGCACTGCGCGCGACACGCCACGCGCGGTCAAGTCCTTAAGCGGAAAGACGCCGTTGGCACGGACCGTCCCGAGATCGCAGTCGACTTCGAGCTTATCAATGTGCAGCGTTGCGTTCTGCCACCTCAGTTTGCAGGGCAACCTGACGGTGGTCAGGCGCAGGGTATCGCCGCCCAGCGTGGGCGCATCCAGATGGCAGTCCGCGCTCGAAATTTCTCCTTCGATATCCACGGTCCGGCGTCCACCGCGGTCGTCCGAGCTGGCGAGCAACTCAGATGTCAGTGTGCCCCCCAGCGTCGCGTCGGGCCACCAGCGACCGACGATGGGTTGAATGGCTTCGAGCGGAAATTGCCGACTGGCAAATTCGATCTGTCCCGTGCGCCGAGTGATATTGCAGGTTGCCTCAAACGTGAAGTGACCTGCGGAGTCGCGCCGCGGGCCGGGCGATGGCGCCAGCACATCACTGTGCAAGGCACACCGCAGTTGATCCGTGTCGCGCAGCGAAATTTCTCCGGTCGCGGCAGAGAACACATGCTGCGAACGCTCATCTTCCCAAAGAACATGCGCCTCACGTAACTTGACGTTGCACGAAGCGATGGACGAGGACGAACCCGTATTTTCCAGCCAGGGACGGATGAAGGTTTCCACATTGCTGGTGCCCTCGCGAAACCGCACATGTAACTGAGGCCGATCAACCAGCACGGTTCCGAAGTCGCCGCGTGGGAAAAGCATCTCCCACAGCGAACGATCCACAGAAATTCTGGCCGCCTGCAGCAAGGGTTGTGCGTTCGGTCCCCGGATGACGACGTCGCTCATATCGAGATTTGCGAACCACCCCAACCTCATGCGACCGACCTCGCATGTTCCGCTCTCTTTGTGGAGCACGGAGCACAATACGACGTGGCGCAGCGGCGTGAGAGCCACCAGAGTGGGAAGCGCCGCGACGACCACCAGCCCGGCGAACCACGCCCCGATCAGGACGCGGACGGAACGCTGGCGCGTGGCCGATTTTCGAACAATCGTGGTGCGAATCAAGCCAAGCATGAAGACCTTCGGTGTGAAAAAAAGGTGGGGTCGTCCCATAAAACCGCCGGTCGGCCGTCAGCGGGCATTCGCCCCCGGTCAGGGCAGGGGCCGCCGGACCAGGTCAAGTTTCGCGTAGGGTAGAGGCAAGGTCGAATCGGCGATAGATCGGATCCGTGGCCGTCGGTCCGCGGGAGGCATCGGCTGGGCTGGCAGGAGGCGTCCATTCCCGCGGCGCGCATCGGCGGAAGCCGCCGGACGCATCGGGCCGTGCACTAACTCTTTGTTTTATAGAATGTTAGGTGCACGTGACCAGCCCTACTCCCCGGGCATCCCGGCGATTACCATGAAAGGGGGATGTCTGCCAGGAAAGGTCGCTGAATGCCCAACTACCCGTCCCTTTTTCGTGTTGCCCAGCAATTCGACCGCCAGGTCGTCGAGAACATTGAAGCCGAGGTACGCGGCCAGTTGGCCCGGCTGGGCCTGCCAAACCGGATCGCTGCTGGTCAGAGCGTGGCCATCACGGCCGGCAGTCGCGGGATCGCCAATATCGACCGGATTATCCGGGCGGCCGTGGAGGTGTTGCGGCAGTGCGGTGCGGAACCGTTCATCGTGCCCGCCATGGGCAGCCACGGCGGAGCAACGGCCGAAGGTCAGCGTGCCGTCCTGCAAAGCTACGGTATTACCGAGTCCACGTGCGGCTGTCCGGTCCGCAGCACCATGGAAACCGACATGGTGTGCCGGACCCGCGTAGGTGTTCCTGTATATTTCGATCGCTACGCGCGCCAAGCAGATCATGTGCTCGTATGTAATCGCATCAAGCCGCATACAAAGTTTCACGGAAAGATCGAAAGCGGTTTGGTGAAGATGATGCTCATCGGGCTGGGCAAGCATCGGGGCGCCGCGACGTACCACGCGGCGTTTCAGGATCATAGGTTTGACGTGATCGTCCCTGGCGTGGCAGAGGAAGTGATTCGCCGATGCCGGATTGTTGCGGGTCTGGGAATCGTCGAAAATGCTTATGACGAGACGGCGTTGATCGAAGCGATCGCGCCACAGCAGATCGTCGCCCGCGAAGCCGAATTGCTGCGGATGGCCCGTCGGTGGCTGCCGCATTTGCCATTTCGTGAGGTCGACATTCTGATCCTGGATGAAATAGGAAAAGACATCAGCGGTGCCGGAATGGACACGAACGTTGTCGGCCGCAAGGAAGATTGCCCGGCCGGCGAGCAACCGCGCGTCAAGCGGATCGTGGCACGGGATCTGACAGAAGCGTCGCACGGCAACGCCACGGGAGTGGGCATCGCCGATTTTTGTCTGCGCCGACTCGCGGACAAAATGGACCGGTACCACACATGGATCAACGGCGTCACGGCCAGCCATTTGGACGCGGTCAAGCTTCCCCCCGTGCTGGACACCGACCGGCAGGCCCTGAACTGGGCCATGCAGACCGTGGGCCTGGTTGCGCCCGAAGATGTCCGCCTTGTGTGGATCCGCAACACGCTGGACTTGCGTGAAGTCGAATGCTCGTCCGCCTACCTGGCGGAAACCGATCGGCGGGACGATCTGACGCGGCTCACTGACCAGCGTCCGATGCCGTTGGATGCTGATGGCATGCTGCCGCGGTCGCTGGTCGAGTGGGCCGTAGCGCCCGCCACCTAAATCGGCTTGCGCAATTCTGACAATAGTGCCACCGCTGCGCAGCCATTGCCTGAAGCAGGACCGCAAACGTGTTCACAGCATTACGAATTCCCATATAGACACAGCATAGGACCGGACGGCGCGTTCCGACGGTTCCATCGCACTCGGCATGCCCTCCGGCAATCGGGTCAGGGAGTCATCCCCCTCGCCGGCGACATCGCATCGCTAATCCGCGCGCAATCGCCGGAACGGATCTTTTCGCTCCGTGGCAACGGGCAACGGCTTATCGGCCGGTGCGGGCGGATCCGATTGCAAGGTTGCGCCCGAAGCGTCGTCCGCATCCGGCGCCGGTGTCTCTTCAGGCTGGACAAAGACGGTCATGGTGGCGAATTCCCCTGGCCGCAAGACCCAACGGCCGTCTTCTTCTCGATTGACGACTTCGGCCCGCACCTGGTATTCACCGCCGGTCTGGATCAACTGGCTGGCGTACACGACACGGCCGCTGAACTGTTCCGTACGCTGCCCTGCCAGGGCGACGTCGACCGTCACCGGGCGCCCGTCGACGTCGCGAGGATCATAAAGGTCGGCATTCAAAAACCCCTCCACCCACAGCGTATCGAAACGGACGACGCGCATGATGGTGTCCCCTGGCGCCACCCATTCTCCCTGATGCTTCAAAATCTCGACCACCTGCCCGTCGACCGGCGCCCGGATTTGCCGGCGCTGGATCATGGCCTCGGCCGCCTTCACGTCGGTAGACCGTGCCTTGGCCGTGATGGCGGCCAGCGCCTGCCGAAAACCTTCTTGTTCGATGGCCAGCTTGCTCCGGTAGGCCTCCAGTCTCACGCGGCGCAGGGTTTCCGCAGTCACCGTGCCGGACGCCTTCCTGTTGGCCGCCTCTTTTTCGTTGACCGACGCCACGGCCACCTCGTATGCCGCGCGGGAATAGCGCACATTAATGTCGTTCTGGGCCTCTTCTTCGGCCGCCTGCCTCTCGAACACCGCGAGCTGCTTTTTTATTTGGGGTTCCAAGTCGTCAATACGGGCCAACAGGTATCCCTTGCCGACCTGTTGGCCGACGGTAACTTCCAGCGCCTCCAGTACACCGCCGTCCTGCGCCGGCACGTTGGCTTCTTCCTTGGGAATAACCAGACAGCTTTCCATGCGGGCAATGGTTTCCGGTGTTTCGGCCGCCGCCGGGTCGGCAAGTCCAAACGTCATGAACGCTAAACTAACGAGCAATAGACAGCGCATGATCGGGCTCCTGGTTGGCGGGCGGCGGGATTGCCGTTGGCAAGGCATTTCGTGCCGACCCGCTCCTTAACAAGTATTAGACGTCTTGCGGGCGAAACGGGCAAACCGTTGACGCGATCCCCGGCGAGGGCCGCCATAACGGGAACAAGCGCTAGCCGCCGGCGGTGCCTACCGCGTCGCGCCGCAGTGGGATAATGGGTATATTCGGCACGACGGGAACGCGCGGGACGGAGAATCGGGCCGAAGAAGTCAGATATGGCAAATCGGTTGCCTGTGCGGCAGGGCGGATCGGCTGGACCTAGGGGTCCTAACTGGTAAGATTGTAAAATGTTAGGTATATTTCAGTGCTCGTGGGCACTGTTTGGCGGTAGGGAGGTTCTCGGTGGCAAAGCAAAAAGAAGACGCCTTGGAAGTGGAAGGCGTCGTAACTCAGGCACTGGCCAACACGCGTTTCCGTGTGGAAATAGAAGGCGGACACACGGTCATGGCGCATGTGGCGGGAAAAATGCGAAAGCATTTCATCCGCATCGTGCCGGGCGATACGGTACGGGTGGAGCTTTCACCCTACGATCTGACCAAGGGCCGCATCGTCTACCGAGAACGTTGACGTGGACCGCTCAACCGGCCCGCGAGGTGCCCTGCCCTGGATGCGCTGTCCGAGGTGCGCTGTCCGGTCCCGCTGTCCCGCTCTGCGGGGGGCGCGTCCCCTGGACTTCTCTCAGCCCTTGACCTATGCTTTCGCACGCATAGGTTGTTCCGCTTGTGACAGATGGAGGCAATTGCCGTGAAGACTTTTCCCACGCAAATCGGCAGGCTATTCGCCGCTCTGCTGTTGCTGGCGTCAGGCCTGGGGGCCACACCGCATCAGGCTGTCGGGCAGAATGCGCCGCAGCTGAAAAACATGCTGGTCGTTTCAGCTTCCAGCTACGATGAGTTGGCGGCAGACCTCGACTTCTTGGGCGAGCTGGGGGGCAAGCCCGGCCTGTCGCAGACGCTGGACGGCATGATCAACCTGTTCACGCAAGGTCAGGGTCTGGCGGGACTGGACAAGTCCAAGCCATGGGGAGCGGTCGTCCGCACGGACGGGTTTGCGTTTCAGCCCTTAATGTTTGTCGCGGTTGAGGATCTCACCAAGCTGCTGGAAGTGCTGGCCCTCTTCGAAATCGAATCGGAAGATCAGGGCGACGGTGTTTTTCAACTGGTGGTGAATTCCCCGGCCGGACCACAGACGATCCATGCCAAGCAACACAACGGCTGGGCGTATGTCGGGCAGAGCGTTGAATCGCTGAACCAGGTTCCGGATGACCCCCTGACGCTGCTCGACGGTCTCAACGAGCAGTACGACGTCGCCGTACGTGTGTACGTGCAGCATATTCCCGAGATGTTTCGCGCGATGGCCATCCAGCAGCTCGAGATGGGCATGCAGCAGGGGCTGGGGCAGCTTTCCGAAGATACGCCGGAGGAAGCGGAACTGCGCGCGAAGCTTGCCGAGAGCCAATTAAAATCGCTCAAGCAGCTTATCGATGACACGAACCACGTGACACTCGGCTGGTCGATCGACGCGGAAAACAAAGCCACGCACGTGGATTTCAGTCTGATTGCCGCGGAAGGTTCGGAGACCGCTCGCAAGGCGAACCAGATGGCCGACGCGACAAGCCAGTTCGGCGGTTTCTTGTCGACCGACGCGGCCGTCATCTGTAGTTTCTGTGGAAAATATTCGGAAGATGACTCCCAGCAGATGGCAACCATGATTGATGCCCTCCGGGGTCGGGCGCTGAAGGCCGTCGAAGACGAAGCGGATGTCGACGCAACTGCTCGCGAAGCGCTCAAGGCAACCGTCAACGTGCTGCTCGACGTGCTCAAGGACACGGCCCAGGCGGGCAAGATGGACGGCGGCATGCTGGTCGACCTTGAGCCCGGCAAATTGACGTTTGCCGCCGGCGCGCACCTGGTGGATGCGGAGCGGCTGGAGACCGCGCTGCGGCAGCTCGTGGAACTGTCCCGGGACGGCGGCGATATCCCGAAAGTTCAATGGAATGTCGACGAGCACGAGGGAGTGCAGTTCCACACCATGACGGTGCCGGTGCCGGAAGGTGAAGACGAAATGCGGCAGATTCTCGGCGACTCGGTGGAAATCGCGCTCGGTGTGAGCGATGACAGCTTTTTCGCCGCCGCAGGTGACGAAACGGTGGCCACGCTCAAGGGCGTCATCGATCGCTCCCGCTCCGGAGATGCGAGCAACGCCGACCCCATGGTATTTGCCGTCTCCATGCGGAAAATCGCGGAGTTTGCCGCCACCCAGACGGACGATCCCACGCCGGCCATGATGGCCGAGTCGCTCCAACAGGCCGAAGGAAATGATCATATTCGGATCACGGCCCGCGTGGTGACCGACGGCGTTCAATACCGCCTGGAGGTCGAAGATGGATTGATGAAGGCCATCGGCAGTGCGGCATCGGCAGCGACTGCGGGACCTCCGGCCGACTTCTAGAGCCGATTTGATAACCTGATGTTTCGTCACACGTCCCGGTCATGCAGCGGCTTCATGGAGTTGTGAAGCCGCTTCTGGACAGCTCCAGCGGTGCAAACCTACTCCCCCGCCCCGGCTCCGAATTTCCACACCACCGTCTCCGAGGTCGCCGGGCTGCCCGTTGCTGATCTGGCCGACCAGTTCGGCACTCCGTGCTACGTGTATGACGCCCGGCTCATTGAACAGCGTGTCCGTAGCCTGCATCGCTTCGACGTTGTGCGCTACGCACTGAAGGCGTGTTCCAACCTGGCCGTGGTCGACTTGATCCGCAACTGCGGCGCGCTGGTCGATACGGTAAGTTCTGGAGAAATCGTACGCGCGTTGGCTGCCGGCTTCACGCCCGGAACCGATCCTCCACAAATCGTTTTCACCGCCGACATCTTCACGCACGACACGCTCGCCCAGGTGCTCGAACACGACATCCACGTCAATTGCGGCTCGCCCGACATGATCGATCAATTGGGGGAGCGTGCGCCGGGCCGTGGAATTACGCTGCGTATCAATCCCGGCTTCGGTCATGGGCACAGCCAAAAGACCAACACCGGCGGAGAGAATTCCAAGCACGGCATTTGGCACGAGCAACTCAGTGAATGCCAGCGCCGGGCCGACCAACATCAATTGAAAATTGCCGGACTGCACATGCACATCGGTTCGGGCACCGATATGCAACATCTGAGCCAGGTCGGTGCGGCCATGCAACGGATCGCCATTCGCCAGGGAACGTCGGTGCATTCGATCAGTGCCGGCGGGGGTTTGCCGGTACCGTACCGCGAAGGCGAGTCGTACGTGGATCTGGACGATTACTTTCGAATCTGGGACGGTGTGCGGCAGCACCTGCAAGAGGCATGGGGACACGCCGTCCGACTGGAGATCGAACCGGGGCGGTACCTTGTGGCGGAGAGCGGCAGCCTGATAGCGGAAATCCGGGCGATCAAGTCGATGGGCCGCAATACGTTCTATGTCCTCGACGCGGGGTTCAACAATCTGGCGCGTCCGGTCATGTACGGAGCCTACCATCCGATGGCCGTGGCCCACCGCGGACGGCCGCCGGCAGGCAACCTCCAGGACGTCGTCGTGGCTGGTCCATTGTGTGAATCGGGAGACATCTTCACGCAACAAGAGGGCGGCCTGGTGGCGCCGCGGCCTCTGCCGCCGGCCCGCGTGGGTGATCTGCTGGTCATCGGGTGCGCCGGCGCGTATGGTTTCACCATGAGTTCCAACTACTGCTCCCAGACCATGGCCGTGGAAGTGCTCGTTATAGGTGGGCGCCCCCACCTCGTGCGGCGCCGGCAGGCCCCCGAGGATCTGATCCGCGACGACATGCTTCCCCGCTGAGAGGATGTCCGCGGCAACATCGGCGCGCCGCGGGCTGGACGCGGTTGGCCGGGTCCGACGGGGCGTTTACAATGCAACGTATCGTGGCGGGAATCGGCGGTAACGGGAAGAAGGGCTCACGATGGCCAAGAAGGGACCACGCAAGAAGCTCCCCAAAGAGCTGGCAGTCATCAATGCCGATAGCTGCACCGGATGCGAATCGTGTCTGGAGGTCTGCCCCGTGGACTGCATCGAATTGATCTCCCGCTCGGCGGGGGTCAAGGGCCACCAGAGTTGGTGCGAAATCGACCTGGAACGGTGCGTGGGCTGCGAGGTGTGCGTTCACATTCCGCAGAAGAAAAGCAACCCGTACGAACTGTTGGTATGCCCTTGGGACGCGATCGAAATGGTGCCCACGGAGCAGGTGGCTCAGGTTGTCGCGCAAATTGGCGGTCCGAGCGACTACATCCAGGAAAACTGGGACCGGCTGGTAGGCACCGCGCAGCATCTGGCTGAATTGAAGGCATCGGCCTCGTAGACTTCGACGCGTTGTCGACGCTTCGCGGGCTGCGGATCCCCGCCCAGCTAGTGGTTCCGGGGCCTTTCCATGGCCGTCGCGCCCCCCATCCGACCCCCCGGCGTCGCTTGCCCGCGGCCTATCTGCTTCACGATTTGTTGGTCTGTGGGCCGTCGCGTTGCAGGTCGGCCAGCACGCTTTGCAGGTATGACATGCTGTCGCGCGCAATCTTGTCGGGGCCCGGCGCGTAGTCGAATACTTCCACCGAGATCCATCCTCGGTAATCGATGTCCCGCAGGGCTTCGAAGATCGGATGAAAATCCAAATCGCCCATCCCGGGTCCCAACAGGTTGGGATCGTTGGCGTGAAAATGGACCATCCAGTCCCGGCTGCCTCGAATCACTTCCGCCACGGTTCGGCTCTCTGTGGACATGGCCTTGCAGTCGAGGTGCAACCGGCAATGCGGTGAATCGACGCGCTTGACCAATTCGATACCGGATTCGGCGGTGAGCAGAAAATTGCCTTCCGCCGGTCCCAGCGGTTCGACGGCGATCACCACATCCTGCTGCTCGCATGTCGGCATGGCGCTGCAGAGTACATCGGCGGCAAACGCCATGCCCGCTTCGTGGGTAATCCCATCGGCGAGATTGCGTTGTGCTGGCGATCCGAACACCATGATGCGTCCACCCAGATCGCGACACAGTCGTGCAAGTTGGCAAACGTAATCTGCCGTACGGCGGCGCACTTCGGAGTCCGGGCTGGTGAGGTGCAATCCCTGGGTCTTGGCCAGCAACCAGTGCAGGCCGATGACGTCGAGGCCCGCCTGCTGTGCAGCACGGCGCACTTCCGAGCGGCGAGCGTTTCCGATTCCCGAGACATGGTGTGGCTCGTCGTCACTGAGCGTAAACGGCGCGATTTCAATTCCGGTATATCCGCACTCGCGGGCGGTTGCAAACGCCCGGTCCAGGGACCGGTCCACAAACATTTCATTGCAAATGGCCATTCGCATTTTCATGGGATCTCCCGAACCGGTCGAGACAACTTCGTTTTGCTCCGCACAGGAGCCGACTCCCATCCTAAGAAACATCACGGAGAGCGACAAACTGCCCGCTCAACGCGCATCCCTCGCTGCTCCGCGGATGTGCATGGTGCGGATGTGCCTTGAACGGTCTGGATGCGTCGTCGGGCGGTGCCTCCGAGCCACCGGCGCCGTGTCGCGGGGCGGGGGCTTGCGAGACCTCCTGAGACGGTCTACGCTATGGGCCAAATTGCGCTGCCGCGCTACGCGCGGTGTTCAGGATGGCGACAGGACGGGCGCGCGCCAACATGCTCTCCGCGGCCCTTTCCAGGAGAATGGCTGTGGTTCTGGAGTGGGACCAACTCTATTCGGGCGATTGTCTCGAATTGCTCGATCGACTTCCCGACGGCAGTGTGGATCTGGCCTTCGCGGATCCTCCCTTCAATATCGGCTTCGCGTACGCCGATTATGACGACCGCAAGACGCGGAACGAGTACGTCGGCTGGTGCCGGCGCTGGATCTCGAAGATTATCCGTGTTCTCAAGCCGGATGGCACGTTCTGGCTGGCCATTGGGGACGAATTCGCCGCCGAACTGAAGGTGCTCGCCCAACACGAACTGGGGCTTTTCACGCGGAGCTGGGTGATCTGGTACTACACGTTCGGCGTTAATTGCAAGGCGAAGTTTTCGCGTTCGCACGCGCACCTGTTCCATTTCGTGAAGGACCCCCGTCATTACACATTTCGCGCCGACGACCCGGCCGTCCGGGTTCCGTCGGCGCGGCAGCTCGTGTACGCGGACCGGCGCGCCAATCCGCGCGGGCGACTACCGGACGACACGTGGATTCTGCGACCGCAGGATCTGCCGGAAGGGTTCTTGCCTTTGCACGACACGTGGTACTTCGCCCGCGTGGCAGGAACGTTTAAAGAACGATCCGGTTTTCATGGCTGCCAGATGCCAGAACAGTTGCTCGGACGGATTGTGCGCGTCAGCTCGCACGCGAAAGAGCGGGTCCTTGACCCGTTTGCCGGAAGCGGAACGACGCTGGCGGTGGCCCGCAAACTCGGTCGTCGATGGATGGGTTTTGAAGTTTCGCAGACCTACGTCGAACAGTCGCGACGTCGGCTCAAGGCGCTGCGACCCGGAGATCCGCTCGAGGGTCCGCCGGACCCGATCTCGAGTGCGCCGGCAACGATCCGGGATCTCGGAACGCCTCGCCGCAGTCCGGGCGTGTCGGCGGACCAAGATGGCACGGCCGAGGTCGCTCGCGAATCACGCTCTGCCGAGGACCTGCCGACGCGATGGCGGAGCGTCTGCTCGCAGGTTACGCAAGTCGTTGCCGACGCCTATCTCGCCACGCACCAGGGGTACTCGACGGATCGGCTGATTGCCGATCCCGATTTGTACCGTGTGTTCGTTTCCCACTGCCGCCGCCGTCAGGTGCCGGGCGGTCCCAAGGACTGGTTCCACCTGTTACTGCGGCTCCGCAAGGCGGGCAAGCTCCCGCGGCTCGACCAGCCGCCGCCTCGCGCGGCGGGAATCCGCGACATGGAACAATACGGTTTTGCGTCGGAGATTGCCCTGGCTCGGATCGCCGGCGACGGTCGGCAATCGGCCACCGTGGACGATATTCTGTGCACTCCACAACTGGCCGCGCGATTCGATCGCATGGCCAAGGAATTCGCGCCCGGCTTCACTCCGCTTGAATACCGCTGGGCGGCGCTATCGCTGCGCAAGCGTGCCGGCGCGTGGCGACGACAACTCCGCACATCCCGCGCCGACTGGTCACGCGACGCGCTTCCCGACGCAATTGCCTGTCGGCATTTGAAGCCGGAACAGCTGCGCGGTGCGCCAGGAGTATATGTGCTCCGATCGCGGCGTCGAGCGGTCTACGCGGGGAGCACGCTGGACCTCGGCGCGCGGCTCGCACTGCACCAGCGTCTGTTGCGGAGTGCCGCGTGGCGGGAGATCCCGGTCTCGTCGGTGATCGTCCAGCCCGTGCGGCGCGAACGCCATGTACTGAAACTGAAGATCCTGGAATGGTTCCGGCCCGCATGGAACCATTGCGACCTGCTCCTGGCGTAAGGGCGGTGTTTCGGCCGCTTAGGCAAGGATGTCCTTGCTGGAACCGCCCGCGTCCCGCACGTATCGCGGCACGGCATAGCCGGGAAGCCGGCCGCGCAGCGCGTCGATCAAACGCCTGCCCTCGGACACAGGGACTTCAAAGTGGGCCGCGCCGGCGACACGGTCGAGCTGGTGCAGGTAATACGGCTGCACGCGCAGTTGAATCAGGCGTTCGCAAAGCGCCGCCAGCGCATCGGTGGTGTCATTCACTCCCGCCAGCAACACGGCCTGATTCAACAGCAGCGCGCCGGCGGCAGTCAATCGCTTCAACGCGCGGCCGACGTCGGCATCCAGTTCAGCGGCGTGGTTTGCGTGGACCACGACAATGGGGGTTACACGGGTCGTCCGAATCCAATCCCGCAAGCGCTGCGTCACGCGCTGGGGAACCATGATCGGCAGTCGCGTGTGGATCCTCAAACGCTCTACATGGGCCATGCCGGCGATCCGATCGGCCAGCGCCAGCAGATGACGGTCAACGAGCATCAACGGGTCGCCGCCGCTGAGAATTACCTCGCGGATCGATGCGTTCGCGGACAACTCGGCCAACGGGGCCGACCAGGCTTTCAGGGAGCGGGGACCGTCGCTGTACGGATAATGGCGGCGGAAGCAATAGCGACAATGGACGGCGCACGCGCCGGTCGTGATAAGCAAAACGCGCCCCGCGTATTTGGCGATCATTCCAGGATGGCATGTCGCGGCGAGGTCCCCGACCGGGTCCGGCGTGAAGCCCGCGGCCGCATCGGTTTCTGCCGACCGCGGCATGACCTGCAGCAGCAACGGATCTCGGGGATCTCCGATCCGCATGCGGGCGATGTACGATCGCGGAACCAGCAGCGGAAAATCGCCGGTTGCCCGCCGCGCCGATGTCCGACACGCGACGGGAAGGCGCAGAATGCGGCACAGCTCGCCAGGGTCCCGCACGGCGTCCCGGAGGGCGGCCTGCCACGAGCGATACCGGGGTGCCGTCGGATGGGTGGGGACAGGTCGCGCGAGGGAAGTTACAATGGTCATCTGATTTTTTTGGGGCGGCAGGCCGAACTTGACCGTAACGACGCTTCACAGGATTCCCGACGTGCCCAGCTACAACACCAGCGAATTCCGGAAGGGATTGAAAGTCCAGATCGACGGCGAGCCCTATTTGATGCTCGAATGCAATTTTGTTAAACCGGGCAAGGGCGCCGCGTTGTACAAGTGCAAGCTTCGCAACCTGATCAAGAATACGGTTCTTGACCGGACGTACAAGGACGGCTCGACGCTTGACGCGGCGGATGTCACGGAGATTGAATCGCAGTTTCTGTACCGGCAGGGCAGCACGTTCGTGTTCATGGACACCGCGTCCTTCGAGCAGTATGAGCTTTCCGAGGATCAGGTCGACGATGCCTGGAAGTACCTCAAGGAGGGCATGATGTGCCAGATGGTTCTTTTCAACAACAATCCCATCTCCATCACCCCCCCGAATCATGTCGTGTTGAAGGTGGATTATTGCGAGCCGGCGGTGCGAGGCAACACGGCCACCAACGTCACCAAGCCGGTGACCCTTGAAACCGGCGCCGAGATCATGTGCCCGGCCTTCGTCGAGCCCGACATTTACATCAAGGTCGACACGCGGACCGGGCAGTACATCGAACGCGCCAAGGATCCCCAGTAGCTCGCCCGGCGGGGCCGGATCCGGTCGGCGGGGCCGCTCCACGCGGCGGCAGGCACGCCTCGACGCGCTCCCCCAGCCCGTCTGGACGGACAGATCGGTCCGTCCCGCTGAAGGTATTACACATCTATTACACAGCCGCTACAGGCTGGCGATCCCCGGTTCGGCCGTCTCCGATACAATCCCCGGCTGCGTGGGATTGTCGATCGACGTTACCGTGGCCCACGCGCGCTGCCGATGGGAGATGAAGTGTTCCCCATCGGCAGGGAACCCGGCTTTGCAAAGGCATCGGAGAGGAGTAGTGGCAATGGTTTCATCGGTATCGGAAGAACGGGACGTGGTCCGCCCGTCAGGCGGTGATTCGGAGACTTCCCTGGCGGTCGGCGGGGGCTCGATCGGGCCGGCGGTATCCGACCGGCAACGGCGGCTCTCGGCGGGGCTCGACTGGCCGATCGTGTTCTGGATCGCGGTGATCCATGCGGGATTGCTGGCCGCGCCGTTTACGTTCACCTGGCAGGGCCTGGTCCTGGTATTCGTGCTGGGCTGGTTGAGCGGCGGTATTGGAATCTGTCTGGGGTACCACCGCCTGTTCACGCATCGAAGCTTCAGCACCTATCGCCCGGTCGCCTGGCTCATCGCGTGGCTGGGCGGCCTGGCCGGGCAGGGATCCGTCGTGCATTGGGTGGCCAACCATCGCAAGCATCACGCCCACAGCGACCAGCACGGGGATCCTCATTCTCCTTACGACGGTCCCTGGTGGAGCCACATGTTCTGGTTCATGCCGCGACTCAGCGGCAAACGGTATCGCGATTACAACCGCCGGTGGGCTCCCGATTTGATGAAGGACCCCGTGATGCGATTCTTGGATCGAACGTTTCTGCTGTGGCACCTGTTATTTGGAGCCCTGTTGTTTGCCGTCGGATTTCAAATGGGCGGCCAGCGGATGGGATGGTCGTTCCTTGTGTGGGGCATGTCCGTTCGGCTGGTATACGTGCTGCACGCCACATGGCTGGTCAATTCCGCCACCCACATGTGGGGATACCGCAATTACGAAACGACCGACAACAGCCGCAACCTATGGTGGGTCGCCGCGGTGTCCTACGGGGAAGGCTGGCACAACAACCATCACGCGTATCCGCGGATGGCCAGCCACGGTCACCGGTGGTGGGAGTTCGACATGACGTACTTGACGATCCGGCTGATGCAAAAGCTCGGATTGGCATGGGACGTTGTCGGTGACCAGCGGAAGGACGGCACTCTGCCGGCGTGACACGCAGCGACGATCGCCATCCGCACCGCTACAGCGCCTGTCCGTCCTGCATCGGTCGCGCGGCTTCCGGCGCGGGATCGGGCCGCACCGTGACCCGGCCGATACTGTAATAGATGAAACCGGCTCTCCGCATCTCGTGCGGATCATAAAGATTGCGTCCGTCAAAAATAGCCGGGTGCGTCATACTCTGCTTCATGGCGGCGAAGTCGGGACGCCGAAAATCACCCCATTCGGTCATGATGGCCAAGGCGTCCGCGCCTTCCAGGGCTTCGATGGGCCGAGCCGCATACGTAATCTGTTCTCCGTAGACGGCGCGGGCATTGTCCATGGCTTCCGGGTCGAACACCGTCAGGCGGCATCCGGCTTCCAGCAGTTGGTCCAGCAACGCGAGCGCCGGCGCTTCCCGGACATCGTCGGTTCGGGCCTTGAATGCCAGGCCCCATACGGCGACGTGCTTTCCGGCCAGCTGCCCGCCGAAGTGCTCCTGCATTTTCGCCATCAACACCGTTTTCTGGTGGCGGTTGACGGCATCGATGGCCTGGAGCATGCGGGGCTCCACGTCATGCTGCCGCGCCATGGCCGTCAGCGCGCGGATATCTTTGGGGAAGCAGCTGCCGCCGTAGCCCACTCCGGGAAACAGGAACTCGAAGCCGATGCGCCGATCATGACCGATTCCGCGGCGAACATCGTTGATATCGCCGCACATTCTTTCGCAAAGGTTGGCCATTTCATTGATAAAGCTGATCTTGCTGGCAAGCAGCGCATTGGCGACGTACTTGGTCAGTTCGGCACTTTCGGGCGACATCACCAGGAACGGGTGTTCCGTTCGCAGAAACGGCGAGTACAGTTCGCCGAGCACATCGGCCACGTGGGGTCGCCGCACGCCGACGACCACGCGATCCGGTTTCATGAAGTCCTCGATGGCGGCCCCTTCTTTGAGAAACTCCGGATTGCTCGCCACGTCGCACGCTCGTCCCGTGATCTCGCGGAGCATGGCGTCAACCGCGGCATTGGTTGCGACCGGAACGGTGCTCTTGATGACAACGATCGCCGCTTCCGGCAGGCAAGACCCCAGTTGCCGGACCACGCTCCACAAGGCGGACAGGTCGGCCGCCCCGCTGGGCGACTGGGGCGTGCCCACGGCCAGATAGACCAGATCGGACGCGGCCACGGCGTCGCGCAGATCGGTCGTGAAATGCAAGCGGCCGGCGGCTGTGTTGCGTTTGACGAGTTCCGCCAATCCGGGTTCGTAGATCGGGACGATGCCATCGCGCAGCCCCTCGATTTTTTCCAGATCCACATCGACACAGGTGACCGTATTGCCGCTGTCGGCGAAACAAGTGCCCGTGACCAGTCCGACGTATCCCGTACCTACGACAGCGATTCTCATCGATGACTCTTTCCTGAACTCATCCAGCCGGACTGTTTGCTTCGCTTGGAACGCGAACGACGGCCGTAAGCACATCTCCATCGTCCACGGACATGATGCGCACTCCCTGCGTATTGCGTCCGATGACGCTCACTTCGCGGGCCTGCATTCTCTGGATCTTGCCCCGGGCCGTGATCATCAGCAGCTCATCGTCCTCCTGCACGCGAACGATACCAATGACCGGCCCATTGCGCTTCGTGGTCTTGATGTCGCGGAGGCCCTTGCCTCCGCGATGCTGCGTGCGATACCGCTGCGACGAAGATGTTTCCTCTTCCGACACTTCGGGTGATTCCGACTCGGCTTCGGCAATATTGTGTCCAAACGGTGTCCGCTTTCCATAGCCATGCCGGCATGCGGTCAGCAGCGTGGCAGCCGGCTCCGCCACCACCATTCCGATAAGTTCGTCGCCGGGCGAGAGGCCGATTCCTTTGACTCCGCTCGTGTTGCGTCCCATCGAGCGGATATCGGATTCGGGGAAACGGATGGCCATGCCACCAGCCGTGGCCAGCACGATCTCATCGCCCGGTTTGGTGACGACCACATCGACCAGCTCGTCGTCATCTTTGAGTTTGATGGCGATGATGCCGCTCTTGAGGGGCCGGCTGTATTGCTCCAGAGCCGTTTTTTTGACGAGCCCCTTGCGGGTGGCCATCACCATGAAATGGCCCGGTTGACTGAAATCGCGAACGGCGCGGCAGTCCGCGATTTTTTCCCCCTCCGCCAGACGGAGCAGGTTGACGATCGCCCGTCCCTTACTTTCACGTCCAAGCTGTGGTAGATCGTAAACCTTTCGCCAGTACACCTTGCCCTTGTTGGTGAAGAACAGCAGGTACGCGTGCGTGCTGGCCACAAACAAGTGCTCGATCGGATCCTCTTCGTCCGCTTTCGCGCCTTTCAAGCCCTTGCCTCCCCGCCGCTGCGCGCGGTAGGTGCTGGCAGAAGTCCGTTTCACGTACCCGTTGTGGCTGAGCGTGACGACCATGGTTTCTTCGGTAATCAGATCCTCCAGGTCGATGGATCCGATTTCTTCACCGCTGATCTCGGTGCGTCGTTCGTCGGCGTGTTTCTTCTTGAGCTCGAGCATGTCCTGGCGAATCATCTGGTAGATCCGCCGCTCGTCCCCGAGTATGGAACGGTAGTCGCTGATCTCGTCCAGCAGCTTGCCGTGCTCGGTGGCCAGCTTTTCCTGCTCCAGGTTCACGAGCTGTCCCAGCGTCATCTTCAGGACGGCATCTGCCTGCACGGCTGTCAGTGAATAGTTCTGGCTTTCGCCTCGTTCCGCGAGGAAGTCGGCGAAGCCTTTCTCACCGAGCGCGCGCTGGAGCATGGCCGCTGGACACTCGATGCCCATCAACCGCTCCTTGGCTTCCGGCTGCGTGGCCGACGAACGGATGATACGGATCACTTCGTCGATATTCGCGTGCGCGATCAGCAGACCTTCGACGGTGTGTTTGCGATGGCGGGCCTTGCTAAGCAAATACTGGGTACGCCGACGGATCACGATCAGGCGGTGCCGGATGAACTCTTCGATCATGCCCTTGATCGACAGAAGTCGCGGTTTGCCGTCCACCAGCGCGAGAAAGATGATGGAAAAGGAATCCTGCAGCGGGGAGAATTGATAGAGCTGGTTGAGGACGATATCCGGGTCGGCGTCCCGTTTCAGTTCCAGTACAAGGCGCACCGGTTCCTTCAGATCGCTCTCATTGCGGATGCTGGCGATGCCCGCGATCCGGCCCTCGGCGGCCAGCGTGGCGATCCGCTCTTCCACGCGATCGCGCGCCTGCTGGTAGGGAATTTCCGTGACGACGATGCGGTTGCGGCCCCCCTGCTCCTCGACGTGGGCGCGTGCCCGTACCGCAATCGTGCCGCGGCCGGTGTGGTACCCGCGGCGAATCCCACTCCGCCCGCACACGATGCCACCCGTCGGAAAATCCGGACCCGGCAGAATATCCAAGACCTCGTCGACGGAAATGTCGGGATCGTCGATCGTCGCCACGACCGCATCACACACCTCGCCCAGGTTGTGTGGCGGAATGGAGGTCGCCATGCCTACTGCGATGCCCTGAGAACCGTTGACCAGCAGGTTCGGAAACCGGGAGGGAAGCACGGACGGTTCGCTGCCTCGTTCGTCGTAGGTCGGCAGGAAGTCGACCGTGTCCATCTTGAAGTCTTCCAGCACCAGCGCGGCTACCGAAGACATCCGGGCTTCGGTGTACCGCATGGCTGCTGGCGGCAATCCGGCAATGGAGCCGAAATTGCCCTGCTTATCCACCAGCGTGTAGCGCGTGTTCCATTCCTGCGCCATCCGCACCAGCGTGGGATAAATTGCTTGATCGCCGTGCGGGTGATACCGCTTCATCGTCTCGCCGACGATGCCCGCACATTTGGAAGTGGACGCTCCCGGCGTCAGATTCAGGTCGTTCATGGCGACTAGAATCCGGCGCTGCGATGGCTTCAGCCCGTCGCGCACATCGGGCAACGCACGGCTGACGATCACGCTCATCGCGTATGTGAGATAACTTTCCTTCAGCTCATCTTCAATCGAGAGATCCATCGGCGAGGACGGGGTCTGACCGCCCTGCGGCGGATCATCGGGGGGATCGCCTGCCACCGGCGGGTTCCTTTGTGATCGCGGGGATTATCGTGGGAGTTCTCGGATCGGGCAGACCGCACACCGACGGCCGGACGCACGATCGTGCGGGCCGCCGATGACCGGTGAGCCTCGTCATGATAGCCTTTACCGAACCGTCCGACAACGCCGCTGGGCCGACTACAAGTCTATACCAGAATGTGCTTTGCGACATGAAAGACTCGATCCGGAAGCGGGCCTGTCGCGCCCCGCGTGGGGGACGCGTTTGGGAGCCAAGAATTCTCGCCGCGTCGCGAATGGTCCATGAGCCGTGTCGACCGGAGGTCCAACTACGGTGGCAAACAACTCGCACCCCATTAGAATGAAGCCTCGTGCAGGTTCGACCCGCTTGCCGCGCCGTCGCGCGGTGCGGTGGCCGGGCCGCCACCATGCTGAAAATTGCCCAGCGGATCGAAACGCCCATGCAGAACAAACCGATGCCACCCCCCGCCGCGGTGCCGGAGATCGACCTGAAGGATCGGCGTCTCGCGGCGTTTCTGGCTTGGTTGATTCCCGGCGCCGGTCACGTGTATCAGCGGCGAACCGGCAAGGGCCTGCTGTTCATGGTGTGTATCCTGGGCACGTTTTTCTTCGGGCTGTACCTCGGTCAGGGACGGGTCGTGTACGCTTCCATGCGACCCGAAGACCGGCGTCTCCCCT
>Ga0315534_1000516_pt1 | contig 26789 bp, 16 predicted proteins | sample SalMarSW160240MG_FD_203094 | JGI IMG/M metagenome (GOLD analysis project Ga0315534, IMG submission 203094) | Salt marsh sediment microbial communities from the Plum Island Ecosystem LTER, Massachusetts, United States - Salt Marsh Sediment SW1602-40 ...
GCTCCTGACTCATCCCGAGAAGCATGCGGCGCAGTCGCACCCGGCTTCCGACATGAGCATCTACTGGGTTAGGCTTCTTCCCTGCCATTCAATTGCTCGCGATGTTTCAATTTGAAAAGGCCGCCCCCTCAGGCTTGTGAAGCCTGCCCCGGTGCGATCGTACATAGGTACGCGTACTACCCCCGTCAAGCTTACTGGCGGCATGGATGGTCGCATAATCAAAGGGTTGAACGGAGGCTATGGCAGGCAAGCCAACCCATTGCCGCTAGGGCCAATACGGCGATCTCAAGAATGATTCCGAACTGAACGAAGAGAGTGGGAGAGATCGCCCTGGGCAGATCGGCGTCGATGACGCCTTGTTCGCCGAGGCCGATCTCGGCGCGAACGCGGCCGTAGGGGTCGATCACCGCAGAGATGCCGGTATTTGCGGCGCGGACGAGCGGCAAGCCGCGCTCGACCGCTCGCACCTGAGCTTGATGAAAATGCTGATACGGGCCCGCGCTCGAACCGAACCAAGCATCGTTCGTGATGTTGAGGAGCCACTCCGGCTGCGTTCCGCGTCCGGCAATTTCGTCGGGGAAGATGATCTCGTAACAGATGAGCGGCCTTGCTACCGGCATGCCCTCGGTGTGCAGCAGGCGCGAACCTGTTCCGACGCTAAAACCGCCGCGCACGCCGGTGAGCTGCATCATGCCGAGGCTCTCGAGAAAGTCTTGGAAGGGGAGATATTCTCCAAATGGGACGAGATGAATTTTGTCGTAACCGACAGCGACGTGTCCCTCATCGTCAACGACGAGCAGACTGTTGTAGACGCGGTTTCGGACCAGCGCACCTTGTGCGTCCCGGTCTTGGACCAGCCGCGCCGATCCGGCCAGAAGCGTCGTCCCGTCAGGCAGGACGGCGGCGATGGCGGCGAGCGCTTCGGGCACATCGGCGAGCAGGAAGGGGACAGCGGTTTCGGGCCAGATGACCAAATCGATACCGTCGAGAGCGGATGGACCGCCGGTCCTGGTCAGATCCAGATAGTCGGCGAAAATCTCTTCGCTATTCTCGGGGCGCCACTTGTCCGCCTGATCGATGTTGGCCTGAACGATGCGCAGGCGAAGACCCGTATCGGCGAACTCGGCCAGGCTGAGCCTTCGTTCGCCCCACCAGAAGCCGGTCGCGAGCAGAGCAAGAAAAAGTCCGGCGAGCGCCGTCATGCCTCGGCCTCCGGCGAGCCGGGACTTTTCCGGGGCAAAGATTGCAGCTGGTGCTGTGAATAAGAGCACGGCAAGAAGACTGAGCGCGTAGACTCCGAACAAGGCCGCAAGCTGCATCAGCGGCAAGTTTGCGAGCAGCCCATATCCGAAGAGGTTCCACGGAAACCCGGTCAGCACGTGGCCGCGGGCAAACTCGGCAAGTCCGAATGCGATTGCCAAAGCGAAAACTCTGCCGGCGCCCGGCAACCAAAACAGCATGGCAAGAGCGGCGGCCGCGGCAAAGAACAGCGCCATGCCGCCGGGAAGGGCGGTCATGACGAAGGGCAGGAGCCAGCCGTGCCGCCAAGGCTCGACTAGAAAAGCCTCGGCGACCCAATACAATCCGGCGAGGAAATATCCGAAGCCAAAGCAAAACCCGACGAGTGCGGCGGATTTCACCCTTGCGCTTGAGAGCTCGTGCTGTGCGTAACACCCGTCAAGCAGCCAACTCAACGCGCCGAATGTCAGGAACAGAATCGGCCAAGCATGGACCGGCGCAAAGGCAAGAACGGAAGCAACTCCAAGACCGCAAGCGACGGCGGCGCGCCGCGCGCCTCGAAGTCCGGCGATCCAGGTCGCGGCTTGCGTCACGATGTGCGGCACCTTGCTCAGCACCAGCCGTCCTGCCTAGTCTTGGAATGGGGAGCCGAGAAGAAGCGCCGCGAGCACCATCAGGGGTGCTGGCTCTCTGACTTTTCAGACTGTAGCTCGGCGGGCATGTGAACGCGAAGTGTCTTGATCCGCCGCCGATCGGCCTCGAGGACTTCGAACTCAATTCCGCTCGGATGGCGCACGCGCTCCCCCCGCGCCGGAATGCGGCCGGCAATGGAGAAGGCAAGTCCGCCCAACGTGTCGATGTCCTCCTCCTCTTCATCGGACACGAGCGCAATTCCAAGATGCTTCTCCAACTCCTCGATCGGCAGCCGCGCATCCGCGACGAGACCGAGCCGTGGATCGGTCCGCAATAACGGTTTTTCCTCAACGTCATGCTCGTCGGCGATCTCGCCCACCACTTCCTCGATCAAGTCCTCGATGGAAACGAGACCGTCAGTGCCGCCATACTCATCCACCACGAGCGCCAGATGGAGCTGGGTCGTTTGCATCTTGAGCAGGAGATCGAGCACCGACATCGAAGCGGGCACGTATAGCAATTCTCTGGTAATCGTAAGCGCGCCAACCTTGCGCTTGAGGTTGACCTTGTTCAGATCAAGCGCGGCTGTGTCGCCGGTCTCGGCCTGCGTCGTGATCCACGACATGAGATCGCGGATATGGATCATGCCGCGCGGGTCGTCGAGCGTCTCGTGATAAACGGGCAGGCGGGAATGCTCTGCCTCGCGGAAGACATGCATCAACTCCCCGACCGTTGTCGTTTCGTCGACCGCGATGATGTCGGCGCGCGGCACCATGACGTCTTCGATGGTGAGCGAGCCAAAGCGCAAGATGCGGCGCAACATGGTCCGCTCCTGCACGCTCAACGTATCGCTTTTGCTCCGGGCCAGCGCGCTCTCGATCAGTTCGCGCAAATCCGGCTCTTCACCGAGACCAAAGGTTTGCAGCAAGCGCTCGAACCAGGACGTCTCCTCGTCCGGCTGACGGGCTTCCTCTTCTGGCCGGCCGTTCTCGGCCGTGTTGCTCATGGTGACATCTCCGTCTGCCGGGTCTGGTCGGTCTCGGCATAAGGGTCGGCGATGCCAAGGGAAGCGAGCGCGGCTCGCTCGGCCGTCTCCATGCGCTCGGCCTCATCGTCCTCGGTATGGTCGAACCCGAGCAAATGCAGCATGCCGTGAATGACAAGGTGAGAGATATGATCCGAGAGCGATTTGCCCTGCTCGTCCGCCTCTTTGGCTGCCGTGCGGTAGGCAAACACAAGATCGCCGAGAAAACCCCGGTCCCTGACTGGGTCGGCGGGAAACGACAGGACATTGGTCGCCTTATCTTGCCCGCGCCAACGCCGGTTCAGGTCGCGCATCTCCTCATCGCCGGTCAGAACCAGGGTGACGCCATAGGGAATGTCGGGGGTGGTTGCGCTGAGCGCGGCGCGTGCGGCGCGCTCCAATAATGCGTCGGTGATTTGCGCGTGCGTCCAGGCCGGATCGCGGCGTACGATCTCGACCGCAAGCACCGCGCCCGCCGTGGAGGGCTGTCTGGGAGTAGGGCCGCCGTCAGCCACTGCGCTCACCCTTGAGGGGAGCGGATTCATAGGCATCGACAATCTTCCCCACCAATTCACGGCGGACAACGTCGGCGCGGGTGAAGGCGATGTGATCGATCTCCTCGATGCCTTGCAGAAGGCCGATCGCCTCGAGCAGACCCGAAGCGTTACCGGGCGGTAGATCGACCTGGGTCGGGTCGCCGGTCACGATCATTTTGCTCTCGTCACCGAGCCGGGTCAGGAACATCTTGAGTTGGACCGGCGTGCAATTTTGCGCTTCGTCCAAGATCACGATGGCGTGGGACAGCGTGCGGCCGCGCATGAAGGCGAGCGGGGCGATCTCGATGGCGCCGGAGGCAAGCCCGCGCTCGACCCGCTCCGGCGCGAGCACGTCGTAAAGGGCGTCGTACAGCGGCCGCAAATAGGGGTCGACCTTTTCGCGCATATCGCCGGGAAGGAAGCCCAGCCGTTCGCCGGCCTCAACGGCCGGGCGCGACAGCACTAGCCGGTCGCATCGCCCGCTTTCAAGACAGGCAGCGGCGAAGGCAACGGCGAGATAGGTCTTGCCGGTGCCGGCCGGTCCGGTGGCAAAAACGAGGTCGTTTTCCTGTAGTGAAGCAAGATAGGCGCTCTGCGCCGGCGTTCGCGCCGTGATCAGGCGTCTGCGCGTGCGTATTTGCCGTGCCACGGGACGGCCCGGCTCGCCCCCTTCGGCCGGTTCCTCGGCGCGCGCGTGCCGAATGGCGCCGACCACTTCGCCGATCCCGATCGTCTCGCCTTGCGCCAGCCGGCCGTAGAGCTCTTCAAGCACGGTCTTGGCGGTGGCACAGGAAGAGCCGGTCCCGCGCAGGCTCACGGCATTCCCGTTGACCACGGCCTCGACCCCGAGGCGGTCTTCGAGCACGGCGAGGTTCGCGTCATAGTCGCCGAGAAGGTCGCGCACCAGCCGCATGTCGTCGAAATAGACGACCAGCGGCTCGCTTGCGCCATTGATGGCCGCCGCGGTGCGCTTCGGCGCCGTTCCGCGCCCGCGCCCTGGGGATGGTTTGCGAATACCGGCCTTGTTCGTCACTCGGCCGCCTGAACTGGCCCGCGCCATTCGACTCCAGATTCCATCACACCGGTGAGACTGTTCGAACTTGTGCCTGAGATGTCAACTGCGGCGATCTCACCGATAAACGCCTCCGGCCCCTCTACATGGACCGCTTGTAGATATGGTGAACGCCCGGCGATCTGTCCCGGTTTCCGTCCCTTACCCTCGAACAGCACCGCCAGCCTTTGTCCGACCATGGTTCGGTCGAAGGCGCGGCGATGCTCGTCGATCACGGTCTGCAGGACGGAAAGACGCTCGCGCTTTACGGCCTCCGGAACCTGATTGCAATGGCTTGCCGCCGGCGTGCCCGGCCGCGCGCTATATTTAAAAGTAAAGGCCTGGGCAAAGCGCGCCCGTTTGGCGAGAGCAATCGTTTCCTCGAAATCGCCGTCAGTCTCGCCGGGGAAACCGACGATGATGTCGGTCGAAAGCGCAATATCCGGCCGCGTCTCGCGCACTTTTCCGATGACGTCTTCGTAATGCGCAACCGTATGCTTGCGGTTCATGGCCTTGAGGATGCGGTCCGATCCCGATTGAAAGGGCAGGTGCAGATAAGGCATGAGCTTCGGCTCATCGGCGAACAGCGCGATCAGTTCCTCGTCCATATCGAGCGGGTGACTGGTCGTATAGCGCAATCGCGCGATCGACGGTATTTGCGCGAGCCGGCGCAACAGTGCCGCGAGAGTCCAAGAGCGGCCGTCCGATTCCGAGCCGTGGTAAGCATTCACGTTCTGCCCAAGCAGAGTGATTTCCCGCACGCCTTGCCTGCCGAGTCGCTCCGCTTCGGCAACGATCTCCGAGGGCGCGCGCGAATATTCGGCGCCGCGGGTATAGGGCACGACGCAGAAGGTGCAGAACTTGTCGCACCCTTCCTGAACGGTCAGGAAGGCTGAAGGCTGGGGCGCCTTTCGCACGCGGTCCGGCAGAAGCGCGAACTTGTCCTCCGCAGGAAAATCGGTGGCGACCACGCCCTTGCCGGTGCTTGCGGCGGCGGCGACGAGGTCTGGAAGCCGGTGATAGCTCTGCGGCCCGACGACGATGTCGACAACAGAGGCCCGGGCCATGATTTCCCGTCCTTCCGCCTGAGCCACGCAGCCGGCGACCGCAACGAGCGTCTCGCGTCCCTCGCGCCTGCGGCGCTCTTTGGCAAGCCGCACCCGGCCGAGCTCGGAATAGACCTTCTCCGCCGCCTTCTCCCGGATGTGGCAGGTGTTGAGGATCACAAGATCGGCTTCGGCCGCATCTTCGGTCGATGCATAGCCCTCGGTTCCGAGCGCCTCGGCCATGCGCTCGGAATCGTACGCATTCATCTGGCAGCCGAAAGTCTTGATATGGACCTTTTTGGTCAAGGGCTTGTCAGGGGCTAGAGCGATACCCCGTTGTTGGACAGACGTGCCATCCTCGTCAAGTGCCGGAAACCGAGCTGTCGCGGAGCCCTTTGTAACGTGCCGCCGGCAGGAGCACGTATATCACTAGCAGGCCGACGGCGCATATCAGCCATGCCTGCCACATGCTCCAGGCCAGGGCCGCAATGACCGCGAGGACGGTGAAGGCGGCCGCGGCGTAAGGCTGGGCTTGTTCGGGCAGCAATGCCATCCGCAGGATGACGGCGGCTCCGGCGATCGCCGCCAATATCGCACCAACCACCCCCAGTTCGTACAAAGTCTGCAGGAAAAGATTATGGGCGTGACGACCGGTTGCGCGCGGGAACACAAATCCCTCCGGCCACTCCGGCGGTTCTGAATTTGCAGCCTGGGCGCCCTTGGTTGAGTCCGCCCCGATACCGAGCCAAGGGCGCTCACCGAAGCGCTCGGCGGTGTAATCCCAAATGATGAGCCTTGCTTGCGCCGATTGGGGCAACCATTCGGCGCGATGAAGGTCCGCCTTATAAGCGAGGTGGTCGAGCGGAATCACGAAAACGAAGCCCAGGCACCAGGCCACGGCAAGCATACGAATGACGGCACGCGGTCTCACCCAAGCCAGCGGCAGGATGAGCGTCGATGCGATCACCCCGATTTGCGAGGACTCATGCTCGGAAAGGGCGATCGGCACGGCAAGAGCGATAAAGAACAGCAAACTGTAGAGTTTGCGCCGGGGACTTTGCAGAGTGGAAAGCGCGAGCAGCCCAGGCCAGAGCAGGAACGCCAGGATGGCAACGCTTTGATTGAGCTCCGACATATTCAAGCGGACCACGCGTCCATCCACGATCTTCACTTGCTTCAAGCTTCCCGGCCGAAACTCCGGTATGAAATTCATCGCCGTCCGAGTGAGCGCACCCTCGGTGACAAATTCTATCGTGACGAACAAAGCGGCGCAGAGCGCCCCGCCGATCAATGCAATCGAGGCTTGACGCAACCGTTTGGGCTCGAGGGATGATATGGAAGGGGCGGCGGCGAAGACGACGAACGTTGCGGCGAGCAGCACCGCCGGTTTAAGCATTGCGTCTTCCGGCTCAGCCGCCCAGATCGCGCTCAGCGCCGCGTAGGCCGCGACAACGGCGAGCGCGATCATCGCGGGGTTTGGCGCAAGGAATTCGCGCCAGCCGAGACCCCGGCGAAGTCCGGCGACGAGCAGAGCGATGCCGATAAGGAAGAAAAAGAAGGGTGCGAGCCGCGGCATGATCGCCGTGAACACGGGCGCGAGAAAGAATTCAATCGGAATGAATGCGCCGGCGCGAAAGGACGCGTGATCGTGATCGTCGGCGCTTCGAGCCATGCGAACGTCCTTCGGGGCTACCAGTTTCTCGCTTGTAGGCTAACCGAGGCAACAACTCCAACGCGGCGGATCGCAGCGGCAAAGTCCGATCAAGTGCGGCATGGGGGTCGCATTAGAAGGCAAATGGTCATGCGAGGGGGTCTTATAGCAGGGCAAAAAACGTCAGCAAGCTGAGCTATTGCAACCTCACGGCAACGCTGTCGGCCGCGCCCGTCGCGTCGGTCACGGTCAACCGTATGAAGCCTGGCCCATCGGGGTCGAAAAACAAGGTCCGGCCCGATCGCTGCGATCCAAGCGGCAGGCCGTTGAGGAGCACGTTGAGGGGCGGGGTGCCACCGGAGATCTTGATGGCCACCGGATCGAGCTTGTCCTCGTCCTGTCCCGATAATTCGAGACTGGCGCCGTCGGGTGGAAATACGATCCGCAGCTTTGACGTCATGGCTTGGCCGGCGCCCGACGCGGAGGAGAAGCGCTGAAGGGGCGGCGGCAATTTTGCGGTGGTGGCAATCAACGCACCTTTGGGGGCGGCAGGGAGCCGGTGCGAGCCTCCTCGCAACCTGGCAAAAGCATCGAACAGGATCGGTGCGGCGGCGCTCCGGCCGGTCAGCCCCGCGACCGGCGCGCCATCCGGTCGTCCGGTCCACACGCCGATCGTGCGCTCGCCATCGAAGCCGACAGCCCAAGCGTCGCGATAGCCGTAGCTCGTGCCGGTCTTGTAGGCGATACGCCCGCCGGCTGCGTTCTCAGGCGGGGGCGTCCCGATCAGCACATTGGCGACGGACCAGGCGGCAGGCGGCTCTAGCAAGCGTCGCGGCGGCAGAGGTTCAGCGCCAAGGCGTTCGACCAGCGGCGCGACCGTTCCCAGCCGCGCGAGCCCGGCATAGAGCATGGTAAGATCGGTGAGCCTGACGCCGACGCCGCCAAGGCCGAGCGCAAGCCCTGGCGCCTCGCGGCGGGGCAGGATCAACGACGCGCCGGCCCCGCCAAGACGCGCAGCCAGCCGGCTCGCGCCCACCGCGTCGAGCACGGCGACCGCCGGCACGTTGAGCGAGAGTTGAAGCGCACGGCGCACCGTGACCGTACCCTGAAACGTCAGATCGAAATTTTCGGGCTGATAGCCCGGGTAGTGGATCGGCCGGTCATCGATCAGCGTTTCCGGGTGGATCAGCCCATCCTCAAAGCCAAGTCCGTAAATAAACGGCTTGAGCGTCGAACCGGGCGAACGCACGGCTTGTGTCAGATCGACTTGGCCCGCGCGGCGCTCGTCGAAGTAATCCGGTGAGGCCACACGCGCCAAGACCTCGCCGGTGGCATTGTCGATGACAACCATCGCGACCGACAGATCGGGACCCAGGCGGTGCGCCCGCTCGTGTGCGAGGCGCTCCAAGCTTTTTTGCAATCGCGCGTCGATGGTGAGGCGCAACGTGCGGGCCTCCGGCGCCTGGCTGAGTGCCTGGTCTGCGGCATGAGGCGCCAAGAGCGGCATCGGCATGCGCGCGGTCGGCACAGGCTCTTCCTTGGCTTGAGCGATCTCGGCGTCGCTAAACATGCCATGGCCGGCGATCCGGTCGAGCACCCGGTTCCGCGCCTCTTTGGCCGCCTGTGGGAATCGGTCCGGGCGGCGTGCTTCCGGGGACTGCGGCAGCGCCACGAGCAGCGCCGTCTGACCAAGCGTGAGCCGCCGTGGCTCCTTGCCGAAATAAGCAAGGGAAGCGGCCCGCACGCCTTCGAGATTGCCGCCATAGGGCGCAAGCGTCAGATAAAGTCCGAGGATCTCGTCTTTGCTTAGCGCGCGCTCGAGCTGAACCGCGCGCACCGCCTGCCTGAGCTTGGCACCGAGCGAGCGCCGCTGCCGCGGTTCGAGCAGGCGGGCGACCTGCATGGTAAGCGTCGAGCCGCCCGAAACGATGTGGCCATGGGTGATAAACTGGAACGCTGCGCGCCCCATGGCCAGCGGATCGACGCCGCGGTGGTCGAAGAAGCGCTTATCCTCATAAGCAAACAACGCTTCCAGGTAACGCGGATCGACGTCGCTCGGCGTTGCCGGGAGCCGCCAGCGGCCTTCGCTGGTCAGATAGGCTCTGAGCAGCGTGCCGTTGCGGTCGAGAACCATCCTTGAGACTTCGAGATCCCGGCCAAGCGGCGGCGGCCCGTAAGTGTCGATCAAGCCGGAAGTGGCGCCGGCCGCAGCAGCGATGAGCCAGACCGCGCCGATTGCGGCGAAGACGGCAACGCGTTTCCATGACTTCCGCCTGCTCGCCGCATTGGGCCCTGGTGAAGACTTCAGCGTTCCGGTGGCGGGCTCAGGATCGAGTCCATTCTCGGCCGGCGTCTCCTGCATGCCGGTCTCTTCCCATGTTGGGGCGGAGGATTTCTGCTCGCTTGTCATCGCGCCGGGGCGACCTCGACGGCGCCGGTTTCGGTCCGGCCGAACCGGTCGGGCCGATACATGTCCTCGATCACGGCCTGCGGCAGCACGTAACTCCCCGGCGACACGGCGCGGACGACATAGGCCACGCGATAGGTCGTGGGATCGTCCTTTCGGCGCTCGAACGCCGCGGTGAAGCGGTCGTCGCGGAACTCGGTATGGACCGGCGCGCCAGCATTTGTAATCCAGTCGAGCGTGCCGGTATCGCCAGACGAGACCAGATGCGGGTTGTCGATCTCGAAGCCGGCCGGCACGTAGTCGGTCAACGCCACGCGCGCGAATTGGGGCTGCGGCTCTGTCACGCTCAGCACGACGACGAAACGGTCGTTCTGCTTCGCTTCGCGCACATCGGCTTCGCTGCCGTCGAGCGCATAGAAACTGCGCGTGATGCTAAAGCCGTGGGCCGCTTCCGGTTCGGGTGTGATGGGCGCGCCGCTCACCGAGATGACGGCGTCGAGAGGCACGTCGCCGCTATTGCTCACGACCAGCGGTCCGGTAGCGATCTGATCTTCGGTGAAGCTGCGGTAGAGCGGGCCTTCCTCGGCGCCGTCATTGACGTTGAGTTTTACGTTCTGCTTGCCGAGAGCGCGCGCGGCGAGAACGAGCCAGGCATTTTCCTGGGTCGAGGTCAGCGTGACGCTGTCGCGGGCCGTCTCGATCCTGTCGGTGCCGCCGACCAAAATCACATTCGGCGCGTTGCCTTCGGCCGCCAGCGTGACGAGCGCGGCGGCGTCGCGCAACGGCGAGCCGTAATCGGTCCGGCCGCTCAATGTTGAGTCCGCAGGCAGAGCGCTGAGCGCGGCACCGAAGGCCTTCTCCGAACGAACCCGGTCGCCGAGCATGGCGAGCGCGGCAGCAACCTGGCCCTTTGCCGCCGGCGTCGAAAGGTCGCTCAGCTTGACGTCGGCGATGTAACGAAGGTCGCCGACCGGGGCCATCCCGTTGCGCGCAAGCACGTAGAGCGCATAGGAGAGCGCGAGTCCTCCATCGGTGGCAACGTCGGGGGCGGTGCTCACATAATTGCGCAGGCGGTCGAGCGCGAGCTTGAACCGGTCGTCCGGGACGACAAGTCCGCGCGCCCGCGCCCTGGTGAGAAAATCGGTCACATAGGCGTCGAGCCAAGCGTCGGCTCCGCCGGGAGACCACAGCCCGAACCCGCCTTCCGAGCCCTGGCGGGCAAGAACGGTCTCGATCGCTTTGGCGATGCGCTCATCGATGCCGTCATCGGCCGGAAGTTTCACATCCAAGGACAGCTCGCTGACATAGAGGAGAGGCAGCGCCCGGCTCACGATCTGCTCGGTGCAGCCGAGCGGATAGCGGTCGAGCGCGGCAAGCAGCGTCGCCACATCGAGCGCGGCTGTCGGTGTGACCGAGAGTGCCACGTTGCCGGTCCCCCGCACCAGGCCGGAGAACACATCGCTGCCAACGGTGATGCTTTGGCCGGGCTCGAGCGATTTGACCGTCCGCCGCGCAAGGACTTGTGTGGCGGGCTTTACGTTAAGCGGATAGGTGCGCGACAGCTCAAAACTGTCAGGCCCGGTGACGGCGACTTGGATCATGCCGGCCCCAGGTCCGGTTGCCGACACCGGCATGGTGACCGCGCCGCGCTTGGCGGCGGCGAGCTTGAGGGTTTGCGAGCCATGCCCGAGATTGAGCGGCCCGCTCGCTGAGACGGCGATCTGATAATCCCCCGGTGCCCCTTCGACATTGTCGAGATCGAGCCGAAGCGTGCTGTTATCGCCGCTCAGAAGGAAGCGAGGCAGCGAGGCGGTGACTACGACGGGGTCGCGCACCACGACGTCGCCGGAGACATGACCGGTCTTGTCCTTGCTCCAGGCAATCGTCATCACCCGCACCGTCCCGGTGAAGGCAGGGATATCGAAGCTGACCTCGGCGGTGCCATCTTCGCCTGGGCTGACAATGCCGGAATAGAGCGCAAGCGGAGGCTGCGTGGGCGGGCTTCCCTGCAACGCAACCGCGCCGAAATCGCCGCCGGAGCGAATCCGGCCCCTGGTGCCCTGCATGCCGTCGATCAACTGGCCATAAAGGTCGCGGATCTCCGCCGACAGCTTGCGCTGACCGAGATAGTACTCATCGGGCGCAGGCGCTTGATAGTTCGTAAGATTGAGAATGCCGACATCGACCGCCGAGACGACGATGCGCGCCTCTTCACCCGGAGCGAGCCCGGCGAGCTTGACGGGAACGCGAAGCGTCGTCTCCGGCCTGATCGACTTCGGCAGATCGAGAGAGACCCCGATCGTATGCGCCTTTCTGTCGATGCCGAACCATTGCACGCCGATGGCGCGGCCCGGCATGCGCTTGGCGGCCTGATCGAGCGGACGCCTCAGCGTGGCAAGCACATAAGCGCCGGTTCCCCAATCCTCGCCGACGGTGAGCGGAAGCTTCACGAGCCCGGGTCCGACGTCCCAGCTTGTCTGGGTGATGAGCCGGTCGCCGATTACCGACAGCGTCACCTTGCCAGCGCTCCGCGCCGTGACGGCGACCGTCATGGTGTCGCCCGGCAGGTATTCCGGCTTGTCGAGCGCGATTTCGAGCAGATCGGGCGTGTCCGCGGAGGCTTCCGCGTACCATCCGGACTCGAACCCGATCGAGGTCTCCGGCCCTTGCGGATCGGGGCTCGTCACTTCGAGACGGTATCGTCCCCAGGTCACGGGGACGGAGATCCTGCCCGGCTCTCCGGCCGCGATGTCGAGCGTGCCGTCGGCGACGCGGCGTGTCACCTTGATCGGCTCATAGTTCCAGGAGCCGTAGCTGCGGTACCACTGATATTTCGACTCGATCGAGAGCAGCTGCCATTTGAGCCCGGCGGCGGTCATCGGTTTGCCGTCGGGCGCAACCATGACGACATCGAACTTGGCAATGTCGTTTTCGCTGAGCGACCTGCCGGAGAACAGCGGCTTCACCCCGATCATAGGCGCGGCGGGCGCGACGGGGAGCGTAAGCGTCCGTTCGACGGCCCGTCCGCCAGGCTCGGCGAGACGCACCACGACATTGGCCTCGAGCGGCTTGGCCGAGGCCGGCACTTGGCCGATGTCGACCTCGAACGACGCTTTCCCCTTGGCGTCGGTCTCGGGAAGGTCGGCAAGAGGGATGGTCTCGCTGCCGGCGTCGCCCTGATCGCCCTCGGTAGAAGGGTCGAGGCCGAACGCATAGCCGGGATAGCCCGGGCGTTCGGAAGCTTTTGCGATATTCATCTCGCCTTCGATGCCAAGCCCGGACGCCGGCGCGCCGTAGAGAAAGCGGCCGTCGAGCGAAATTTCGACGGGAACACCGGGCGCGATCGAAGCCGCATCGGTGGTAAGATCGAATTCGAGCCGATCAGGCACATAATCTTCGACCAGGAAGCTCGTGCTGCCGATGGCCTCGCCTTTAGGGTCGGCATAAACGGCGATGCGCCATGTGCCGGTCGGGGCGGAGGCGATGATCGGAACGTCGAGCGCCCGTCCGCCGATCCCTTCATCCCGAACCACCGCGCGGCGATATTCGACCCCGTCAGGCCGCTTCACCACCGTGGTCAAGTCGATGCCCGGAACCGCAACGCCCGCGGCGTCGCGCAAGAGTGCTGTCATATGGACGGTCTCGCCGGTGCGATAGACCCCGCGCTCGGTGACCACGAACGCGTCGAGACCTTTCGGGGCATCGCGACCGGCGACGCCCCGGTCGGTCAGATCGAACGGCGATTGCTTCAGGCTGATAAAGGCATAGTCGCCGCCCTCGCCCGAGGCCACGATCAGCGCCGGCGACAGTCCGCCTTCGCCGCGCGCAAGGCCCGGCGGGAACGTGGCAGTCCCGTTGCTGTCGGTCTGTTTGAGCGCGAGCACTTCGTTGTTGCGCGCCAACAGCCGGAGTTTGACATCGGCAAGCGGCTTCGTCGTCGCCAGCGAGTTGGCAGAAACGTGGATGCCGTCAGTGCCGGAGAACGCCGTCAGGCCGAGATCGGAAACGATGAACCATTGCGTAGTGCGCTCACCGTACTCGTCGCCTGGAACGTCGCCGGGCCATGCGGCAAGCACATAGACGCCCGGCTGCATCTCCGGGACGGCTTCCGGAATCGGAAAGGCGGTGGTGACGTCCTGGTTGAGCTCTTTTTCCACGTCGAGCTCGCCGGTCCAAACCTTCTCGCCTTTCTCGTTGGCAATGTCGTCAAGCGAGTAGCCATAAAGATTGCGCTCGAATTCGTAGCCGAGCACGTTATCGATCAGGCTTCGGTCGCCGATCCGGTAGATCGCGACTTTGACGCGCTCGGTATTGACGCTGATGAGCGGGATGCCCTGCTGTCCCGTGCGCGGCAACACATAGGCCTTGCCTGAAAGCCGTACCGACGGACTCCGGTCGCGCACATAAATATTAAAGTCCGCGTTCTTGAGCAGATCTTCGCCGACATTCGAAGGAAGCCCTGCGCGGAGCGTGACTGCGTACCTTTCGCCATGCTTCAAGCCCTCGACGCAAATCTGCTGATCGTCGACCGATAGCGCCGGCTTGTCCTCGCCGACGACGGCCACATAGGGCGAAAAGTCGGCGCGCTTGGGCAAGGTTTCGGTGAACTGGAAGCAGGCGCGCGGCGACGCGGCGTCGGAGTCCACGCTGAAATTCGAAACGCGGAAGCCGTACTTCTCGCGCAGTGTATCGTAAGCGGCCTTGATCTCGGGCGTTTCGTGCAAGTCGAGCGCAAGCTTCAGCGCGTTCAGCGCTTGCCGCCACTCCTCGCGCTTGATGAAGGCATTGGCGAGCGTGACAAGCGAAGCGGATTCATCTTCCTCCGCCGTTGATCGCTGATAGGCAATATAAGCCGCCGTTCGTGCCCGCTCGAAACGCGCCGTGTCATCCTGTTGTTCGGTTGGCGGAATGAGTAGCCAGATCTCGGCCAGCCGGCGCCAAGCGCCGGCATCGTCGGGCTCGATGGTCACGGCCTTCACATAGGCGTTCGCCGCGCCTTTAAGATCCTGAGTTTGAAATCGCGCCTCGGCCTCTTGCTTCAGCTCGGAAACTGGCTGGTCGACCTCGCCCGCCTCATCCTCGAGATCTGCCTCAAGCGCGATTGCGGCATCGTCCAGGGCGTCGTCTTGAAATGTCTTGGGGGCTGCGTGGGAAGGCGTGGTGGCGAAAAGAAACAGCGCGGCGAACAGGCCGGCGCGAAACCATGCGCACATGTGGGACCTCCGGGACCCGCACTCGGCAATGCGGGTGCAAGAACTCTATCCTAGTCCAGTCTCGTGACGGAAACTAGAGACAGAACGCCGCCGGTCCTCAATCTTCGAGGGTGCCAAGAGCGGGCCAGTCGAACAGCCCGGCGGCGCGCCGGACGAGCGCATTTGCCAGGATCGAGCCATTGTCCGAATTGGTCATCACCACCAGGCCCTTCCCCTCGGCCGGAAGCAAAATGAGATAGGACTGATAGCCGATATTTTGGCCGCGCTTCATGACCGCAAGATCGCCGCCCGTCCCGCCGATCGCGGCGCCGAGCCCGTAGGGACCGTTATTTTGCCGTGTCAGCATCATGCGCGCCGTCTCGGACTTGAGAAAAAGCTGGCTTTCGCCGCGCCACGCGCGGCCGATCAGGACCAGGAGGTTGGCAAGGTCGGTCGGCGTCGACCACAGGCCGGCCGCGGCATGCTCGGGGTAAAGGTGGTAACCGCCGTGGAGTTCTCTTCCATCTGCCGAATAGCCGCGCATGGCTTGGCTGTCGAGGTCGGCCGGCAGGGTTTGCGCAAACGTGCTGCGCGACATACCAGCGGGTTCGAGCACCAATTCGTTCATGAGTTCGGCGAAGGGTCTCTGCATGGCGTCGGCCATCAGCGCCTCGGCGATTTCGTAGCCGCCGCCCGAGTAAAGGTAGACGCTGCCGGGCTCGGCGATGACGGCAATGGGAGGTGAGTTCGCCGGCGGCACGCCATAAAGGATCTGCGTCAGGTTCGGTAAGGGCGCGCCGATCTCGTAGCCCTGAAATCCGGGAACATTGATTCCCCCCGTCATGCTGAGCAACCCGCGCAAGGTGACCTTATGGTCCTTGTCGAGATTGTTGGGTGGGACCTTCCATGAGGTGAGCTTGGCGTTCACGTCCTCGTCGAGATCGAGCCGCTCCGTTTCGACCAGCCGCATGGCGCCGACAGCCGCAAGGAATGTCGACATCGACGCTGCCTGATAAAGCGTCTCGGGGGTGGCGCTCGCGCCGTAAGCGCGCACGAAGGCGATACGGTCGCCGTCGATCAATGCGAGGCTGACCGAGGGAATTTTGAGAGCGTTCATCGCTTGTTCGAGCGTGAGGCTCTTCGTTGTGCCGTCCATCACGATGGTCAGGTCGTTCTCAAGCCCAGACGGCCCGGCGGCCGACACCGGCGTCGCCAAGAGAATCGCGGCGGCAATGGCGATGCCGGTCGGCGCGAGGCTGAAGGACGGCGGCGTCTTGTCGCTCATCGCGATCCTTTTACGTCCTCTCTTCCATCTCACGCGCCAGATGCGCGAATTCACCCCGCACCCAGGCGTGGCATTCGTCACGGTCGTAGCTCGAATGCCACATCAGCCGCAACGGAAGAGCGAGCGGCCGGAACGGCTGATGAACGCGGGCTAGCTTGAACTGCCGCTCGAGAATTGCGGCAAGCGAAGCCGGAACAGTCAGTAATGCATCGCTATTCAGCGCGAGCAGAAGTCCGACCAGCATTGAAGACACGCGCGACGTGACGGCGCAGGCAAGAGTCTTCCCGGCAAGTTCACGATCCATCAGCTCGACGGTCGGCAGGCCATGCACCGCGATATGACCCGCGCCGGCAAACGCGGCGGCATTCGGTTTTGCGCGCGCGAGTTTATGGCTTGGGCGTGCGAGCGTGACGAGCGCGTCATCGCAGAGTTTCAGCGTGCGGATATCGGGGGCGTGCAGCGGCACGCTCTCGATGTCGATCACGAAATGGGACCGCCCATTGCGAAGCGCGTCGGTATCGTCGGCGCGATTGGACGGAGTCCAGCCAACCCGCACACTCGGTGCCAGTCTTTGCAGCCGCTGGCGCAAGGGCTGGACCAGCATCAGCTCGCCCGCCTCGCTCGTGGCAACGGCGAAGTCGCGCGACGTCTCTGACGGATCGAAGGGCTTGTTCGGCCGGAGCAGGCTTTCCATGCCGGCGAGAATGACGTGGACGGTGGGCGCAAGCTCGAGCGCCTTTGCGGTCGGTACCAGCCGCTGACCGGCGCGCACGAACAGCTCGTCGTCGAAGATTTCCCGGAGCTTGGCCAGCGCATGGCTGATCGCCGAGGCGCTCCGGCCGAGCCGCTCGGCGGCGCGGCTCACGCTGGCATCGACGAGCAGAGCGTCGAGCGTCACCAACAGATTTGCATCGATCTCCCGTAAGTGCATGTGCTGCAACAATTCCGCTGAAAAGAGTTCACTTTGTTCATGTTAGCTTTGGCGCTAGGGTCATGGCAAGTCTTCGGCTGCCCAGCCCGGAGGCCTGGAATGTCTTAGGCCTGAGTGCCTTAGGCGTTTCCCTCATCTCAGCCTTGCGGTGGTCTTAAGGGTCGCGAGGCCCTTAAGGCCGCCGCAATTTGCTCTTGGCAGGGGGTGCCAGTGTTTCGACAGCACGTGACAATGACGTTCGCGGCGCTCGCGGTCAGCGCGGGTCTTTCCATGCCTGCGCTGGCCGGGCCTGCGCCCAAGGATGTCTTGAACACCTATGCGGATATCGCGCAGGCCGGCTATACGGATTCTCTCGATACCGCCAGGACGTTGAAGCTCGCTGTCGATGCCATGCTCGCCGATCCGACCGAAAACACGCTGCGTGCCGCACGCGCCGCCTGGATCGCCGCCCGCATTCCTTACATGCAGACCGAAGCCTATCGTTTCGGCAACGCGATCGTCGACGATTGGGAGGGCAGGGTGAATTCCTGGCCGCTCGACGAGGGCCTGATCGATTACGTCGCGTCGTCTTACGGCACGGAGTCGCCCGAGAACGACCTTTACGCCGCCAACGTGATTGCCAGCACGACGCTCGTCATTGCCGGCAAGAAGATCGACACGACCAGCCTGACCAAGGCGCTTCTCGCCGATACGCTGCAAGAGGCTGGCGGCGTCGAGGCGAACGTCGCCACCGGTTACCATGCCGTCGAGTTTCTTCTCTGGGGACAGGATGTGAATGGCACCGGCCCCGGCAATGGCGCGCGTGGCGCCAGCGACTTCGATACCAAGAACTGCACCAACGGCAATTGTGCGCGGCGCGCGGAGTATCTCCGCACCGTGACTGGGCTTCTGGTCGACGATCTCGCTTGGATGGCGGCGCAGTGGAGCGCGAGCGGCGACGCGCGGAAGACGATCGAACAGGGTGGTAATGAAGCGGGGCTGACCGCGATCATGACCGGGCTTGGCAGTCTCTCTTATGGCGAGCTGGCCGGAGAGCGCATCAAGCTCGGGCTGATGATCCACGATCCGGAAGAAGAGCACGATTGCTTTTCGGACAACACGCACGCCTCGCATTTCTTCGATGCGCTCGGCATCCGCAATGTCTATCTCGGCACCTATCGCCGCATCGACAGATCCGTGGTGTCGGGTCCGAGCGTCTCCGATTTGGTCAGGGCCGTGTCGCCTGAGATCGATGAAGAGGTCAGAGCCAAGCTCGACGCCACCATGGATGCGATGAACGCGCTCTATTTGCGCGCGCTGGCCACCGAATCCTACGACCAGATGATCGGCGAGGGGAACGAGGCCGGAAACAAAGTCGTCCAGGATGTGGTTGATGCTTTGCTGGCGCAGACCAAGGCCATCGAGCGCGCCGTCGCTGCGCTCGATCTGAAAGCCATCCAGTTCGAAGGGTCGGATAGCCTCGATAGTCCGGACTCGCTGCTCGGTGCGGGCGACGGTGCAGCCAGCTCTGGAACGAAGCTCAATTGACTCAGATTGTTGGGGGCCGCGAAGTCAAACGGGGACTAAAGGGGGGCAAAGAATGAAGCGCGAAGCAACCGCTTCGAGCGGACTCGCCGCACAAACATTGCAGCGGAGACGGAAGGGAAGGTGGTGGCAGACAGCCGGTTTGATCGGCGCCGCCTTGGCCGCAATCTTGGTCGGCCCTTCGACCGCGTACGCGGTCTGCGATCTCACCGAAGTCGAAGCCGGTCACGGATTTCCTGGCATTCCAGAAGAGGTTGTCGTGCCCATTGACCCCGGTGGGGTGCGCCGGGCGCTTTCGCGCCACGGCGTCGAAGTCGGCGGAATCTATTACGGCGAGGTTTTCGGAAACTGGGGCGGTTTCGATCAGGGTGTCGAGTATGACGGCGTGCTTGAGCTCTATCTCAACGCCGACATGAACCGGCTCGGGCTATGGAAGGGCCTCTGCTTCCATGTCAACGGGTTCCAGATTCATGGCAACTCGATTACGGGGGCCAATATCGGTTCGCTCATGCCGGTCTCCAATCTGGAGGCGACCGATGCCACCCGGCTGTTCGAGCTGTGGTTCGAGCAGCACCTGTTCGACGACAGGGTAAGCGTCAAGATCGGTCAGCTGTCGGCCGACACCGAATTCGTTATCAGTGAGGGTGGTGGCTACTTCTTGAACGGCACCTGGGGCTGGCCTTCGATCACGGCTGCGGATTTACCGAGCGGCGGTCCCGCCTATCCGCTCGCCACTCCCGGCGTTCGCGTCGCTTTAAATCCCAACGAGAAGGTTGGTCTGATGATCGGCGTCTATAACGGCGATCCGGCTCCCTCTTGCGCCAACGAGGATCCGCAGCGCTGCAACCCTCATGGGCTCGACTTCGAGCTCGATGACGATCCGCTGCTGATGGCCGAAGGCGTCTATCGCTATAATCAGAACGGCAGGCTTCCGGGCGCCGTCAAGGTCGGCGGATGGAATCACTTCGGTACATTCGAACACCAGCGCTTCGATTCGGGCGGCGCACTGATCGCCGTCACCGGAAATGCGGGGCGCCCGCTCGATCATAATTGGGGTCTTTACGGTATTATCGACCAGCTTGTTTGGCGCGTGCCGGGTAGCGAGGAGGCGCAAGGCGTGGGCGTGTTCGCCCGTGTGATCGGCGCACCGGAGGACCGCAACCTCATTGACTTCTACACCGATATGGGCGTCACCTTTACCGGCATGATCCCCAGACGGCCGAATGACGCGTTCGCCATCGGTTTCGCCTATACCAACATCTCCGATCAGGTCACGGCCTTCGATGTCGATTTCGGCGAGCCAGTCGGGCGCGACTATGAAGCGTTGATCGAAATCGTTTATAGCTATGAAGTCAAACCCGGTTGGGTGCTTCAACCTGACTTCCAGTATATCTTCCAGCCCGGCGGAAATGTCGCCGGCTTCAAGGACGCGACTGTGTTGGGGGCACGCACGAGCATCAGTTTTTGACGAAGGTCGAGTGCACGCACCTCAATTAGTGTCATCTGAGAGCAGGACGCGCAGCGCGACGCTGATCGCCGCGGTTCTGTTTGGCGCGGGCGTGCCACTCTTTGCCGGCGCTCTCCAGGCGGGCGCCGGTTCGGACACTGAACGCCTGGTCCAGCCCACCACCGATTTTACCAAGCCTGAGCCGGGTGAAGAAAAACCCGGCGGCGGTGCCACCTCGCGCGGCTCCACCGGCACGGCGAACGCCTTCTCGCTGTCGTCCGGCAACATGGGCTTCCGCAAGGAACTCGATTTCAAGATCGGCAACGCCATCTTCCGCCGGCTGTGGGTTTCGGCACCCGCTTCGACCGATGCCTCCGACGGGCTTGGACCCTTGTTCAATTCGCGCGGCTGCCAGAACTGCCATTTGAAAGACGGCCGCGGCCACCCGCCGCTCTCCTCAGACGTGCCTGACGATACCGGCTCCATGCTGTTCAGGCTGTCGGTCCCGGCAAGAACAGAGGCCGACAAGGCGCTGCTTGCCTCGGGCAAGATCAATTCTTTGCCGGATCCCATGTATGGGGGGCAGCTTCAGGATTTCTCCATTCAGGGCTTCGAGCCGGAGGGCAAAGCCAAGATCACCTATGAGGAGAAGGAGGTCGCGCTCGGGGATGGTGAGACGGTTTCTTTGCGTGCACCGCGCTATGAGCTGATCGATTTGGGCTACGGCCCCATCGACCCCGATGTCATGATTAGCCCGCGCGTCGCGCCGCAAATGATCGGGCTCGGACTCCTGGAAGCGGTGCCCGAAGAGCAGATCCTCGCTCTTGCCGATCCAGACGACGAAAATGGCGACGGTATCTCCGGCAAGCCCAACAAAGTGTGGTCGGCATTGCACGAAAAGGAGATGCTCGGCCGCTTTGGCTGGAAGGCGAGCGTTCCTAGCATCGCCGAGCAATCCGCCAGCGCCTTCTCCGGCGACATCGGCATCTCGACCACGCTGCTTCCAAGCGGTGCCGGGGAGTGCACAGCAAAGCAGACCGCGTGCATGGACGCACCATCGGGCAACTCGCCGAAATATCAAAATGTCGAAGTAGGCGATGAGCTGTTCAAGCTTGTCACGTTCTACGCCCAGAACCTCGCCGTCCCTGCGCGGCGCAACGCGAACGATCCGGAGGTGCTGAAGGGCAAGCAGATCTTCTACGATATCGGCTGCGCGGCGTGTCACCGGCCGAAATTCATAACCGGGGAGGCGCCGGGCCAGCCCCATTTGTCGCAGCAATTGATCTGGCCTTATACCGATCTCTTGCTGCACGATATGGGGGAGGGTCTTGCCGATGGCAGGCCTGACGGTAAGGCAACAGGGAGCGAATGGCGCACGGCACCGCTTTGGGGCATCGGGCTCACGGAAACCGTGAGCGGGCACACGCTGTTTCTCCATGATGGACGAGCGCGAAACGTGACCGAAGCGATTCTCTGGCATGGCGGCGAAGGAGAGGCTACGCGCGATAAATTCGCAGACCTGCCGAAGGCGGACCGCGAGGCCCTGCTCGCTTTCGTCAATTCGCTATGAGGTCTCTGCTCGCTGCAATCCTGCTCTTTGCGGGCGCCGTGAACGCTCATGCCGAGACCGATCATGCGGCAATCGCCCAAGCCGCTTTGAACGACGTCATTCGTCCCGGTTACGCCGCGCTTTCCCATCAGGCCGATACCCTGAAAGACAGGATCGAGCTGCTCTGCAAGGAGCCGTCGGCGGCGTCGCTCGGGGCGAGCAAGGAGGCCTTTGTTGCGGCGGTTGGGGCGTGGAGCAAAGTCGAGATCTTGCGCTTCGGGCCGATTGTCACGGACCACCGTTATGAGCGCCTGTTCTTCTGGCCCGATCCTAAGGGGCTGGGGAGACGGCAAATCGAAAAAGCACTCACCGAACAGGACCAAAGCGTCACCGAGCCGGACGCGCTCGCTGGCAAGAGCGTGGCGCTGCAAGGTCTCCCTGCACTCGAATATTTGCTCTACGGCGAGGGTGCGGAAGCGCTTCTTGCGCCTAACGGAGACGGCGCCTTTCGCTGCGCCTTCGCCTCGAGCATCGCCACCAATATCGACCGCATCGCCGGGGCTGTGGCCGAAGGCTGGCGGGAGGGTGCGGCTTCCAGCAAGGCGTTCCTCACGCCGAAAGCCGGGTCCCTTTATCGGATTCCGAAAGAGGTGATCCTCGAATTGTTCAAGTCCTTCACGTCCGGCATCGAGCTCGTTCGCGATCAGAAGCTCGGCAAACCGCTCAGCGCCTCGCCTCAGCAAGCAAGACCGCGGCTCGCGGCCTTCTGGCGAAGCGGACTCAGTCTTTCCAATGCCGCCGGCAATCTTGAGGGCATTCGCGTTCTCTTTGCCAAAGGCGGCCTGGCGGCGATTGTGGCTGACGAATCCCCCGGCGTAGAGAACTCGGTCCTGTTCGATCTCAACCATGCCATCGAGGTGTTGCAAGAAATCGGAGAGCCGATGGATGAGGTGGTCAAAAACGAGGACCTGCGCAGCAAGATCGAGGCCTTGCGGGTGGCGCTGAAGAGCGCGGGCCAAACTGCCTCCGATGCGATTTCACGCGGCGCGGGCCTCAGCTTCGGCTTCAATGCCATGGATGGAGACTAGGTTATGACGCTCGATCGCCGCTCGTTTCTCGCCGGTGCCGCAAGCGGCGCCGTGGCGCTGTCGCTGCCGGGCCGCGCCGCAACCGCGTTTGAGCCGGCCGAATGTTTCGCCGCAGCGCGCAAGGACGATCGAGGAAATTTTCAGGCCGTATCGTTTACGCTTGCGGGCGACCAGCAGGCGGTCGAGCTTCCGGGACGCGGCCACGATATCGCGCTCAGGCCTGATGGTGGCGCGTGGGTTGCGTTTGCGCGCCGCCCTGGCCGGTTCGGCGTCGCGGTATCGGTAAAATCCGAACCCCCAATTTGGTTTTCTTCAAAGGCAAACCGCCATTTCTTCGGCCACGGCGTCTTCTCGGCGGATAGCAGGCTGCTTTATGCCACCGAGAACGATTACGAGCATGCGGCCGGTGTGATTGGCGTGCGGGACGCAACCGGTGGCTACCGGCAGATCGGGGAATTTCCTGCGCATGGCATGGAGCCGCACGACATCGCCCTTCTGAGTGATGGCCGCACCATGGTCATCGCCAATGGCGGCATCAGGACTCATCCCGATCGCGGCGGGGCGGAATTGAATCTAGCCGAGATGCAGCCTTCGCTCGTCTATGTCGATGTCGAGACCGGCGATCTCTTGGAGGAGCATCGCCTTGCGCCGGAGTTGCATCAACTCTCGATCCGGCATCTCGCAATCGGCGCCGGCGATACTGTCGTGTTCGGCTGCCAGTATCGCGGACCCGAACAGGATACGCCGGCATTGATCGGGTTTCACCGCCGCGGCGAGGCGCCGGTCATCGTCGAGGCCCCGAGCTCGATGCAGAAGGCGTTGCGTAATTATATCGGCTCGGTCGCTGCCGACCGAAGCGGCGCGATCGTTGCGGCGTCGGCGCCCAAGGGCGGACAGGTCACCTATTGGGACGTGACGAGCCGGCGCTATCTCGGCGGCAGCGACTTGGCCGACGGTTGCGGTCTCGCGCCGACTCATCGCAGCGCCAGTTTTCTTCTGACGAGCGGCGAAGGGTGGCTGGTGACCGGGGGGCCCGAGGGGCTTTCGGCGCGCCAAGGCTCGCAATTTCATTGGGATAACCACGCCGCCCTGGTGCGCTGACCCGGCGTGTTTTGAGGCAAATTCTCACCTTAATTGTCGGGCTAAGTTTTTGAAGACCCGGTCCTAAGCCTATGAGCCAACAACAACCCCCACCGCCGATGCCCCGGCGCCCGCAGGCGCCAGTGCCGCCACCCGAGCCCACGCCAGCCATGAACCGCCGTACCCGGCTCTTGCTGATCGTTGCCGGAAGCGTGGTCGGCGCGGCGATCCTGATCCTTGTCGCGGTCAATCTGCTTATTTCCGCCGATTGGGTGCGAGAGCGGGTGGCCAATCGCATCAAGGAGCAGACCGGTCGCGAACTTGCGGTCAATGGCACGACTTCGCTCCTGTTCACGCCCGGGCCGCATGTGGTCATTACTGACGCCGCCCTGATCGATCCCGAGGAACGGGCCGGCACGTCGGATTTCTCCGTGGCGCGGCTTGAGATCGATCTCACTTTGACGGAGCTCTTCAGCCGCAATGTCGACGCCGAGCGCATCGTGCTGGAGCGCCCGGTGCTGACGCTTCGGCTCGGCGACGACGACCAGACTGAAAGAAAACCGAAGTCAGCTCGAAACAAAAAGCCCAAGACGCGCCGCGATGTGAAGCTCAAGAGTGTCCGTGTCGAGGATGGCACCGTCAATATCGTCTATGGCGACGGGGGCAAGGAGAAGCGCGTCGAGCACATTACGGCGAATTTCAGCCTGCCTGCTTTGACCGAGCCCTTCACGGGCGCAGGCAAGTTCGAATGGAAAGAGCAAATGGTCGATTTTAGTTTCGACCTCACCACGTTCGCCGAACTTCGTCAAAAGCGTCCGGCGCGATTGCAGTTTGCTCTCGACACGCCGGCGCTGGCCGCACGATTCGACGGCAGCCTCCTGACCCGTCCGGAGGTGACCGGGCAAGGCACGTTATCGGCCAAGGCCCACTCGATACCGTCGCTGCTCGCCTGGATGCGGGAGAAGCCGGCGGCGGTGACCGGCATCGGCGATGGCGAGCTGACAAGCCATGTCGATTGGAAGAAGGACGAGATCGCCTTCAACGATATCCGATTTGCGCTTGAGCATGCCAGCGGCCAGGGACAAGCGGTGGTCGGCTTGGGCGGAGCGAGACCGCATGTCAGGGCGGCTCTCGCGCTCGATTATCTCGACCTCAATCCATTTCTGGCCGCGGGCCGTGAGAAGGCGGCTTCGAAGCCAGGCAGATCGGCAACCGAAGGCGGCGCGCCGGAACAAGAGACAGGAAACGTGGCGCAAGACCAGGCAGCCGCTGCTGCGCCGCAGCCGCCAGCCTCGCCTGCTTCGTTCGATGCCGACGTCAATCTCAATATTCGAAAGGCCCGCGTCTTCCATCTCGATATCGGACCGAGCTCGGCCGGACTTGCGTTCCGCGACGGCGTGCTGAATGCCACGCTCGGCGGCATGGAGCTCTATGGAGGAAACGCGCGCGGCACGCTCGTGTTCGACGCCGCCCGGCCCGTTCCGGCGTTCAGCGGAGATTTCGTGCTCGACGGTGTCGAGGCCAAGCCCCTGCTGTCCGATGCCGCTCAGTTCAGCCTGCTCGAGGGGCAAACCAAGCTCGCCCTCCAGATCAACGGCTCGGGCGAGAACGGCGATCAGATCAAGTCTTCTCTGCAAGGCCAGGGCAACGTCGCCGTGAGCAACGGCGCGATCGAGGGTTTCGACCTCACCCAAATGATCGATTCGCTCGGGGCTGGAGAGTTCCCCGAATTGCAGCGGGGGCCCGGTGCGAAGACCAAATTCGACGAGCTTGGCGGTAGCTTCACCATCAATAGCGGGATCGCCCAGACCGACAATATGACTGTGAAGAGTTCTCTCCTGAAAATTGATGCCGTCGGGACGGTGAACATTCCGCAAAGCACGATCGACATGCTGGCCGAACCTGAGATCGTCGCCGGGGCCGAGGGACAGAAGGGCGCCAACGAGCTTGCAGGACTGTCGGTGCCGGTGCGCATCGAAGGACCGCTCGACCGGCCGACGGTGAAGCCGCAGATCAAAGAGCTTCTCGCCGATCCTGAGAAGGCCGGAAAGGCGGTGAACAAGATCGGCAAGGCGCTGCAAAAGAAGTTCAAGGGGAAGCCGGTGGGCGAGGCGATCGGCCGGTTTCTTGGCGGTATTCAGATTGAAACGCGCGATGACGGCAACAAGAAGAAAGCCCAACAGGCTAAGCCCGACGCTAATGCCGAGGCAGGTGCGGGCGGCGGCGGGGCTCAGCCCGAGCCCGAGCCCGAGGATCCCGATATCGAGCGGATCTTGCGCTAGCTTGGAATGAAATTTTCTACCGGTCGACGGAATCGCCCCGCTCGCTTATAAGCGCGCCGATGAGCCCGCACTCTGAGAACACGCGCAAAACCGCCGCACCCAAGACACAAGCGCCTAGAATAGGCTTCGTGAGCCTCGGCTGCCCCAAGGCGCTGGTGGATTCGGAACGCATTATCACGCGGCTTCGCGCCGAGGGCTACGAGCTTTCGCCAAGCTATGAGGGGGCCGACGCCGTGGTGGTCAATACTTGCGGCTTCCTCAACAGCGCCAAGGAAGAATCGCTCGCGGCGATCGGCGAGGCGCTGAGCGAGAACGGCCGCGTCATTGTCACCGGCTGCATGGGTGTGGAATCGGAGCGCATTCGAGCAGCCCACCCGCAAGTGCTCGCGGTGACCGGTCCTCAGCAATACGAGGCCGTGGTTGCGGAAGTTCATAAGGCAGTGCCGCGGCCGCATGATCCTTTTGTCGATCTCGTGCCGCCGCAAGGGATCAAGCTCACGCCGCGTCACTACGCCTATGTGAAGATTTCGGAAGGGTGCAACAACCGGTGCAGCTTCTGCATCATCCCGAGCCTGCGCGGACCGCTCAAGAGCCGTCCGCTCGGCGACGTCATGCGCGAGGCCGAACGGCTGGTTGCTGCCGGCGTGCAGGAGCTTCTGGTCATTTCGCAAGACACCAGCGCCTACGGCCTCGATCTTGCTTACGCGCCAAGCGCTTGGCGCGGCGAGGATTACGAGACGCGGTTTTTGAGTCTGGCTCAGGCGCTCGGCTCGCTCGGCGTGTGGGTGCGCTTGCACTACGTCTATCCCTATCCTCATGTGGAC
>Ga0315534_1000520_pt1 | contig 26688 bp, 22 predicted proteins | sample SalMarSW160240MG_FD_203094 | JGI IMG/M metagenome (GOLD analysis project Ga0315534, IMG submission 203094) | Salt marsh sediment microbial communities from the Plum Island Ecosystem LTER, Massachusetts, United States - Salt Marsh Sediment SW1602-40 ...
CAGGTAGATGAGATTGGAGTTGACATCGAGTTCGACAGGGACGGGTGGAAGGAGCCGATACCGGAAAATGTGCTGGAGAAGCTGATGAAGTTTCAGTATTTCAGGGAGGCTTATGATCCGAAGGGATTGGAACCACCGCAGTTCAATACGCATCCTGCTACGATAGAAACAGCAAAGCAGTTCAGCGCAGCAACGGACGAGATGGAAAACTTTATAGCCGATTCGATCAACAATGCCCAGATTAAGTCAAGGGCTGCGACAACTGCCTAGCTTTAGAAGCGCAGCAAACAGAATATCTTCTGCTTCGGATGGAAAGGCTTGTATCGTTTCCATCTGAAGCAGAATAACGATGCAGAAATATTTTCTATCCTGCCACTTTTGCATATACGGCCATTACGAATGCAATCACTTTTTATAATCCGAACATCAGGCAGCAGACCACGTACCATATCACAGAAACCCGATTTACTTCTAAGTAACTTATCGCGAAGTTACTTACAGATACTCGGTCACCCGGGACGTATGCCACTTCGAAGTAACTTCGAACAAGTTACGTCTTGATACCTAGTCCCAGGAGGATGTATCCTGTCAAGGATCGGCCGCGAAGCGGCATATCCTGTCAAGGACTTTCCCCTGAGGGGACTTACACCGCTTTTCACGGTAAATTACTACGTTTTTTAAAATCAGCTTTATCAATTTTAAAATAATTTTATCAAAAAGGGTTCGCTTTTTAAAAAAAAACGTCTTTTTTCTTGACAAAAGGTGATTTTGGTTTAGAATATAACCCTCATATTAAATAAAGGTATATAGGTAGACAGGTATACCTGTAATCAAAATTTTAACGAATCGGAGGTTCTGCCTATGAGAATAAAGTTTTAGAAAGGTTTTATTTATGAAATTTAAAACTTTTAAGGAGGGATTATGATGAAGAGTAAGAAAATGCAGAGGCTTCTCATCGTTGTTTTTTTGGTAATTACGCTCGCAGTGTTCTTACCAATAATGGGTGGTTGTCAAAAGAAAGCTGCTGAAAAACAAGCAGCTGCCCCCGCAGAAACAAAAGGAGCAGCACCAGAAGAACAAATCAGGTGGAGGCTGCAGTCGTACGCCGGTGCTGCTTTGAATGAGTATGTCGTCAAGAACGCGATGGAAGAATTTAATAAGGCAGCAAACGGAGAGATGGTCATCGATGTATATTCAGCTGATGAGCTTGTGCCCCAGAGCGAGCTGTTTCGCGCTGTGAAGGAGGGAACAGTTGACGCGGTCTGCAGTGACGATCAATCAATGGCGTCCCCTGTTGATGTTGCTATTTTTGCTGCATACTTCCCTCTTGCTGAACGCTATGGTATAGACGTTGACGTGCTGTGGAATTGGTACGGGCTGAATGATATCTGGAAGGAAGCGTACGATGAAGTGGACGGCGTTACCTGGATAGCCCAGGGGAGCTGGGACCCGTGCAACTTTGCCACCACAAAACCACTCAATCACCTGAAAGACTTCAAGGGCTTAAGAATGTATATGTTTCCGGCCGGCGGTAAGTTCATGCAGCGGTTCGGTGTTGTACCGATGGTCCTTCCCTATGAGGACGTTCAGATGTCCATTCAAACGGGTGTATTGGACGGAGTTGCGTGGTCGGGTATTACAGAAGACTACACGGTCGGGTGGGCTGATGTTACCGATTATTATCTGACCAACCCTATATCCGGTGCCTGGTCAGGCGGTTGGTTTGTTCATACCGCATCCTGGGAGAAGCTGCCCGAGCACCTGCAGCAGTTGTTCAGACTGGCAGTAGACAAATCCAACTACTACCGACTGAATTGGTACTGGTGGGGTGAAGCTCACTACCGTACGCAGGGAAAGAAGTTGAAACTTACCTCAATTCCCGCTAATGAGTGGAAGACGGTTGAGGATGAGGCACTCAAGTTCTGGGATGAAATTGCGAAAGAGAGTCCAAGGAATGCCAAGGTAGTCGAGATACTTAAACAGTATAACAAAATCATGGAGGAAGCCGGTCCTCCCTATCGATACAAGTAACTGTTTGAGGAAAGTGATTTTACATGAAAATTTACCACTCCCGGCTATATACCGGGAGTGGTAAATCCCGAATTAATACACATGTCGATAAAATACCGTAAAAAGTAAGAGCAGTTATTTCGACACTGTACATGTTCAGTTGTTTTTTTTACAAGGTATATTTTTTAATGGTACAGGGATGATACTGTATGGAAGACGCTGAACCCGGGAAGTGTTATTCTGTTGTTTCGGTGTCAACGGGGCGTAAACCTCACACCTTCTCATAATCACAGTTTAATGCTGAATCCATGACTTAAGAAGAACGGAGGGAGTGAAATGTGGAAAGCGGCAAAAACTTATGTGAAATTTATGGACCGCATAAGTAAGGTAACGGGAGAATTCGCGATGTTCCTTGTAATGGCATTAATGGGGGTACTGGTCTTTGAATCGGTTATGAGGACAGTGTTCAACCAGCCTCATATATGGGCGGTGGAAATCTCAGCGTTCGTTATGACCGCCCAGTATCTTATTGGCGGAGGTTACTCTCTGATTCTCAGGGGTCATGTGCGGATGGACCTGTTCTACCACAGGCTTTCGGAGAGAGGACAGGCGATCGCCGATGTGATTACTTTTTTTCCATTCACACTCTTTTACCTCGGTTTGCTCCTGTTCGGTGGACTCAGGGGTATTCAATATGCGCTTGAATTCCATCAAAAATCCTATACCGCATGGGCACCCCCTATGGCCCCCATCAAGATCATAATGGTAACGGGTATTATAATTATGTTATTGCAGTCAATAGCAGAACTCATTAAGAATATAGCAACGATACGGGGGGAGGAGATAGCATGAACTATACGGTGATTGGAATCTCTATCTTTATCGCTATGCTTGCAGCACTGATAACCGGGCGTCAGATATTCGCGGTTATCGGGGGTGTCGGCTGCGCGTTCGCCCTCGCACTGTGGGGAAAAGGTGGTTCTGCACTCGCATTCCAGGCAAGTTTCAAGCTGTTAAACTGGTATTCGCTTATGACGCTGCCTCTATTCGTATATATGGGGTACATGTTTTCAGTTTCTGGAATTGCGGATGACCTCTATACGATGTTCCATGTCTGGATGGGTCCGGTGAGAGGAGGCCTGGCCCTGGGAACTATCGCGCTTCAGGCCGTGATAGCGGCTATGAACGGCCTGAGTGTTGCGGGTATGGCGATTGGGGCGGCCATTGCGCTCCCTGAAATGCTCAAGCGAGATTACGACAAGGTCATGATCACCGGGGTAATACAGGCCGGGAGCTCTCTCGGCATTATGATACCGCCGAGTGTTGTTCTGGTGTTGTACGCTATGATTGCGCGTCAACCGGTTGGGCAGCTGTGGCTTGCAGGCATATTCCCCGGCTTTATGCTGGCTGCTCTTTTTATGTTATACATACTTATCCGGTGCCTGTTTCAGAAAGATCTTGGTCCGGCTCTCTCCAAGGAAGAAAGGGCCAAATACTCATTGAAGGATAAATTCAGGTTGCTCCGGGCTTCCCTGCTTCCCATACTGATCATCTTCTTCATGTCCGGACTTTTCTTTCTGGGAGTCACCAGTCTGTTCGAAAGTGCAGCGGTAGGTGCGGCAATGACGACGATTGCCGCTGTCATTAACAAACGATTGACCTGGAAGAACTTTACAGAAGTGTTGCGTGAAACTCTCAATGTAACGTGCATGTTTATGTGGGTTATTATGGCAGCCCTTGCCTTCGGTTCTATATACGACGGTCTCGGTGCCGTGCACGGACTTGAGAAAATGTTTCTCACTCACGGCATGGCTCCATGGGAAGTTATTGTGGTAATGGGACTTACCTATCTTGTTTTAGGAATGTTCCTGGATGACACTGCCATGCTTATCATTGTTGCCCCTCTATATGTTCCACTGGTTATCAAGCTTGGCTTCAGCCCGATCTGGTACGGTGTTCTCTATACAATAACCTGTCAGATTGCCTATTTGACACCTCCTTTCGGGTACAACCTGTTTCTTATGCGTGCAATGGCTCCCAAGGAGATAACACTTGCGGACATCTATAAATCGGTTTGGCCCTTTGTAATGGTTATGGTGATCGGTATGATTCTCGTAATGGTGTTTCCAGACATAGCGTTATGGCTGCCAAATAAATATTTTGTAAAGTGAGTGTTGGTTTCGTGTATTGGTTCGCAGACTCATTGGATACAGACATTCTTCAGAAGTGAATTTTAGTGCTGGACAATAAGGCCTTAAGAAGCTGAAGGAGGCAAAGCATGTATAAAAAAATATTAGTACCCCTGGATGGTTCAAAATTGGCTGAGAATGCTCTGGGGCATCTCAGGGCAATTGCTCGGGGCCGTTCAATTGATACGGTGTTATTGATCAGGGTGGTTAAACCTATTATAGTGGACGTAAAAGATTATATAGGCGCCGAGAGTGCTCGTAAGACTGAGGATAAACTTGAAGCCGATGCCAGGGAATACCTCAATAAGATGGCTGCTGATCTGAGAAAAGAGGGTATACCTGTTGAGACCGAGATAGCGGTTCATGGCGAGCCTGCCACCAAGATCCTGGAGACCGCGAAAGAGAAAAATGTAGATCTGATCATTATGAGCACACATGGGAAGTCTGCGCTGCTGCACTGGGTTTTCGGCAGCGTTGCTCATAAAGTGCTGGTCAATTCTTCTATCCCGCTTCTTCTGGTAATGCCCGAGGGAAGAAAAAAGTAATAAAGGGTAATGACGGCAGTAAAAAAACTGTATATTGAATCTCACATAGTTTTAAATAAAACAAAATCATTGAGCCTTATTATCGTCCCCTGAAATGAAGGTAAAAAATTCGGTACAGGGCAGAAAACAAAAGCACTGAAAAGGGTATGCCGATCAAAAGTCCTGAGAAAATCACTCCTGATAGTATCCTGAAAAAGTACGCGGATGAGGTGAAGAGAAATACCGGAATCATTGAAAGAACGGTCGTCAAAAGCATAAGCGCAATAATGCGCATCTTTCGCCTCAATGAAAGAAGAATAATATTTTCCATACGCTTTTTACTGACATTTTCCGTTTGCAGGCCTAACATCTCTTCCAGCAGGAGTATCACGCTGTTGACAGAAAGGCCAATAAGAAGTATGAGCCCGATGTGGGCGGGGACAGATCGGTTATACCCGCCCGCTATGAGAAAAAGATAACCGCCGACGAAAAGAGAAGGAATGCTGCTAATAACCATGACGGGAAGGCCGAAGGATTTGAGTATAATACCGAGTATCGTATACACAGAAAAAACAGCAATGACCAGTGTCAATACAAAAAGCATTCTGCTTTTTTGCCTCTCAATGAGATTTTTGCTAAACTCATAATAAAAATCATCGTGAAAATCAACGCCTCCGAGATATTCACGAAGGCTGCCGGCAAAATCCTTTTCCTTCATCCCTTCATACTGTATATCAACCGGTATGCATCTCTTGCCGTTTTTTCGCGTTATAACGCCGGGACTCTGCTGATATCCGATGGTGGAAAAATCTGCGAGAGAAACGGACTTTCCACTATTACCCGGAACGTGAAGAAGGCCGAGTTTCTGCCGCGTGAGGCCTTCGACCTCGATTCTGCCGCGAACATCCATCATCTCCCCATTTTCATAATGCTTCATGATTACCGGGTAGTAGAAGACATATCGGAGAAAACGTGTAACATCGACTACATTGAGATCGAAAAAGTACAGCCTCTTGGAATCGATGTGAAACTCGATTTCAGGTTTTCCCATTTTATAGCCCTTCAAGATCCGGTCGACTCCCGGCCATTCCGATATGCTCTCCGTAACACCGTCGACATACGTATTGAGCCGTTCGAGATTACCACCAAAGAAAAAAAGACGGAGATGTTGTGCGCCGGCATCTTCCCCGCTGTCGTAATGAAAAAACCCATCATTCCTCTTTATTGCAGAGATATGCGATTGTAATTTTCTGACCGCTATTTTATACCGCCTGTAATGCGCCGGAAACCCGATAAAAAAGGTCGCGCGTTCATTTTCAAGCTTCGATACGAGGGTCAGGGGAAACCCGAGATTCAGTATAGTATCTCCTATACTTTTTACAGCCACCTCCCTGTAAGAAGTATTAAACTGCGGATCAAACTCGTAGAAAAAAATGAGCTTTTTCTCTTTTACCGGTGAAATGTCACGAAAATCCAGGTTAATAAATAAAAGGGTAAAAACCGCTGCGCATAAAAAAAGAAGCGCAAAACTGAAAAGAGGCTGTTTCAACACTGTTTTTGTTACAGCGAGCGGGAAATCGGCCAATGCGTTTTTTTTCCCTTTGGTTTTTTGATTCACATGATGGGTGCGCCGTCGACCTATCTTCGCGATTGTATCTACACGTGCTGAAACAAAAAACCTATGCACCGCACAGGGTATAAAAAAAACCGACACCAGGCAGGAGAGGATGAGCATAATTGATATGGCACGCGCAAAATCGGCGTACAGCGAAACTGCCTCGCCGTTCATAAAAAAGAGGGGGACAAACACCACCACTGTTGTTATAGTAGAGGCCAGAAGCGGCCTGTACACACGGGCCATGATCCTTGAAATACTGCCCTTTCCATCGATACTGTTCAAACCTGTCCTAAATTCCCGTTTCGCAGCCTTTTTCATGGCCATTTGAAGGGGCTCGATGACAATGAGGGTGTTGTCAATGCATATACCGATCCCCACGATCAGCGCAGAAAGTGTCATGATATTCAGGCTCCCGCCGAATAACGCCAGCAATGCGAGCGTTCCCGACAGGCAGAGAAGAATCGCTACGAGGGGAAGCCATACAAATAAAACCCGTTTATAGAAAATGATCAGAAGCGCGATGATGCACCCGAATGCAGTTGCCGAGCCTATCAGAAGCTGCATGAGAAGATTTCTGAAGCTCACCGCCTGATTAAAGAGGTAGGTAAAAGAGAAGGCACTGTCCCAGTTCTCCAATATACGCCGGATACCGCGGTCAACTGCAAGAACGCTCGAAAAGTCCTTTTTAAATATGTAGAGGATCAGGGAGGGGTTATTATCGACAAAGGACAGCGGCACACCCTCCCGCTTCATTTTACGCACCGAAAAAAGATCGTATCCTGAACCAGTGGTCCCGCGAATCGCACCGGGATATGCGGGTAGATTAAAAAGATTACTGTATGTATTGGGAAAATCGAGAGAAACAAGGTTTGCCTCGCTTTTCAGGCTTCCCAGAGGTACGGATACATTCCCTGCCACAACGTGTTTAAAGGCGGTATCGAATTTGCCTCCAAGCCGGCTCATGTTTTCATAATCCTGTACGATAAAATAGTCCTTTTTTCCTGGGCCGGTAGTTTCAACATTTGCGACCTCATCAACGGATAGAAGTTCTTCTTTTATCCGGGATTCAGCGAGCCTGTACAATAATTCGTCCGATTGCCCACGTCCTGCCAGAGAGATAATCGCCGCGGGGCTGTCATCCGTATTATACCTGTACAGTGCAGAGTCACGGACCTCCTTCGGAAAATTCCTCGACACGTGGTACACACGGTCCATAATCAAGACCGCTTCTTCATCAACGTCTGCAGCAGGGTCGAGTGAAATAACGATCCTTGACTGCCCCTTAAGGGAAAAAGATTCTATATCCTTCACTCCCCTCACTTCTTTCAAAAGGCGCTCAAGGGGTCTGGTGATAACCTGCTCAATCGTTTCAGGCTCCATTCCGTAATAATCGGTGATCATTGTCAGAGCAGGCCTGCTGTGACGCGGCAGGGTGGTAATTTTCATATGAAAAAGGGAAAAAATCCCCAGCACAAAGAGTGAAAAGAAGAGCAGGATAATCGCGAGATCATTTTTGAGTATCTTTTTATACAGGTTTTCTCTCACCGTGAACCACTCTTTTTGATTTTGATATAGAAGATCGAATACAGCAGAGGCATGAACATAAGCGTGATACCGGTCGAATAGAAAAGACCGAGAATGAGGGTCGATGCCAGTGATACCTGTATCCTGTTTCCCGTAAAAAGCGTGGGTACAAGGGCGAGTACCGTTGACACCGTTGTAATGAGAATAGGCTTCAGTCTCCGAACGGATGCGGATATCACCTCGACTTCGTTTCGGACATTGCTTCTGCTGTACTCGAGGAAAAGCATGATTGCATTATTCACGAGCAGTCCAATCAACACAAGAATGCTCATGAACGTATTGATGTTAAGAGAAAAGTTTAGCAGGTAGAGAATCAGCAGAATACCGGGCACTGACAGAGGAATCATGACAATAACGAGAAGCGGCTTTGAGAGGGATCTGAAACCTGACGCGAGGATCACATACTCCAGAAAAATAGCAATAAAAAGAGAAAGCAGTATCTCCCGGTAATTCTCCCTTAAAAGTGTAAAACGGTCCTCATACACGTACGTGTACTTTTTGGATTGAAGGAAGTGCTCCATTTTCTTTCGCGCAGACACAGAATGAGAAAAAAGCGGCCTCCTGGAAGGCCTTTCCTTGAGGTTGAAGTCAAGCTTTGCGAAGGTGGCCTGATTCTCCCTTAGTATAAACCGGGGGGTTTCATTCTGCTTTACATTGACCAGTTCGCTGAGCCTCACCTCCTTTCCCTCGCTGTTCTTGATAGACAACGAGAGTATATCCTCAACACCTGAAACAGCATCTTCGGGGAAGCGGAGCAAAATAGGGATTTCGTACTCATCACGCTTCCACGTCCCCACCTGCAGCCCGGACACCGCAGCTGAGATAAACTCAGCAAGGCCTGCAGCGTCGACCTTATACATCCCCATTTCATCGCGTTTGAGCAGGACCGATTGTTCCATATGCGGCATGTAGTAGGACGTAAGGATGTCTTCTCCGATTCCGTTTTTGCCAACATATTCACGTGTGAAATCGACCGCATCCGCCAGAAAATCCAGTGAAGGATTGTAGATTTTGACACGGGCGTCTAAATCGGAGCGAAGCAGGAGCCTCTGCACAGGGCTGTCAGGCACGGTGACAAGAAAATCCACACCGGTAAAGGGCTCGAGGTCTTTTCGCATCTGCCATATCGAATTATATACCGCATCTCCGGCGTTGTCTGTGTATACCTTGAGGATCGCGGTATTCGTTCCGTATATGCCGTCGAGATTTTTTGCTGCGTTTCCCCGGTCGACTCCTATTTGGGCTATTACCTTATTAACACTCTTTTCAGCGGCAACCGTATCGATCACATACCGGGCGAACCGCGCCGTGTACTCATAGGGAACAGGTTTTTTAATGAACAGTTTGAGATAAAACCAGTCCTGGGGATATGACTCCAATAATCGCTTGTCGATAACGCCATAGGAAGATACCCCGAGACAGATGACTGCAAAAAGAGCAAGCAGGAACAGGACCCGATATTTGAGAACAGCAGTCAGCAGCCTCACATATACGGCGGTGAGCGTTGCCCCCACTTGACTTCTCAGTGAGACCAGCCCACCCCAATTACGAAATCCTTTCCCTGCGATAAGCGCTACCCGCTTTGGGAAGCTCTTTTTAGAATCCTGCTTCATCAAAGAAATGGTGCTCTTCCGGGCAACAGGCTCTTCCCGCTTTGGGAGGCTCCTAATAAAATACGATTTCATGAAAGAAAGGCCGCCTTTCAGGGCATCCGGCTTTACCCGTGGAAGAACGCTGTTCAGCAACACCGGCACAAGGGTTACAGAAAAGGCGAGGGAAAAAAGCAAAGATACAAGGATAACGAGTGAAAGCTGAAAAAAAATGTGCCTCAGAATACCGGTCAGGAAGAAAACCGGTAAAAACACGGCAACAGTCGTCAGGGTCGCTGAAAAAACAGCGGGGATAACCCACCGTACCGAAAAGCCCGTATGATCGGTGCGGTCAATCTCATGATTCTTACCGGGGATTTCATCCGCAGAACCGATAACCGCCGTTACCACGATAACCGCGTTGTCGACGATCATCCCGACCGCGAGGCTGAATCCTCCGAGCGTGAGCAGGTTTATCGATACACCGCCAAGTTTCATGACAATAAACGTCGAAAATATGCTCAGAGGGATGGTGAGAACGATTAAGAGGCTCAAGCGTATGCTGCCTAAAAAAAGGTAGACTGAAAATACGGTGAAGAGTATACCAAGTGCAATAGCAGCAATGAGCTCCCTGAGGGACTTTTGTATATACGTGCTCTCATCGAAAACCTTTTGAAACAGGATATCCCCGCCGTATCTTGCATCGAGCCTTTTTATTAGTTTATCGATTCTCCCCGAAACTTTCAGTATACCAGCATCAGGTCGATTATAGATTGATATCATGAGAGCGTTTTCCCCATCGATGAGCATGCCGGCATCCTTCTCTTCGCTCCCGTAAACTACATCCGCAACATCCCGCAGGTAAACGAGCCTCTTTTCATCCTTTTTTACTACAATATCTTCAAGCTCCCTGTAATCGATCACTTCCCCGTCCACCCGTATCAGATATTCATACTCATTTTCATGGAAGAAACCGACACCCATACTCTTGTTCGACAGTCTGAGAGCTTCTCTAACCTCATCAACTCCGAGGTTGTACTTTATGAGCCTTTCCGGATGAAGCATCACCCGCACCTCGGGACGTTCACCCCCCTCAACATCCACACGGGCGACCCCGTCAGTTTTTTCGAAGACCGGAACAATATCCTGGACACACAGCAGGTAGAGAGACCTTGGATCCATTGTGCCGGAGACGATGGAAACGCCGATCATAGCATCTCCTGAGGTTTGATAGTTTATGATTATCGGCCTTTTTACCTCCCGGGGAAAAAAAGCGCTCGCAAGGTCCATCTTTTCACGCAGCTCGATATGAGAAGTTGTCAGGTTCTCCCCCCACCTGTATCTGATGCGCGCAACACTCATTCCTTCACGGGAGAGTGTGTGTATATCTTTCACCCCTTTGAGTGCCCCAACGGCCCGCTCGATGGGAACAGTGACGAGATTTTTTACCTTGTCACTCGCCGCATTTGTATAGTAGGTCACCACGGTGAGCTCCGGGTATTCGATATCAGGAACAAGGTTGAAGTCGAGGGAAAAGAGACTGATCAGTCCGAAGACAAAAAGTGCACAAGAGATAAGAATTACTGGCACCCTGTTCTTCCGGTAAAACGAGGCATCATTCAAATTCTTCTCCCAGTGCGCGAATAATTCTTGCAATATTTTTTCTGCAGCGATTATTGCCCCTGGAGTACATATCTTTCAAATATGCTATGTACTCACCTCTTCTTGTCATTATGCCTGACATCTGCTGTACTGCAAGGAGCTGGTACGGATTTCCTGAAATCGACAGCAGAGTGCATAACCTTGTGAGGCTTTGTACCGGGGCTCCATTCTGCGTGAAGTCGTCAATGGTTTTTGTAATCTCTACAGGAAAGAGAAGTTTTGCGCTTTCCATACCGTCAAGGCCCATGCGCTTTCCCATATAGAGCCTTGTCCATTCGGTAATTGGGGAATGCGGCTTGAGTTCAGCCGTTTTCTGGGCATAATCGATGATACCTCTGTTAAGTGACTTAGGGGCAACTTGGTCCATGCAGAGCATTGCATAGTAGCAGGAATCAGCAAGCCAGGGATAGACATCATTGAATGCCTGAAAAGCATCAAGCGCCTTTTCATAGTCTTTATCGAGATAGAGGCTCACGCCTTCAAGGTAGTAAAAGTAAAAGTTCTCAATACCCCGGTCTCTGAGCACAGCAATGCCGCTTCGTATAGCTTGAATATTTTCACCTGTCAGGTATACGCCGGCAACCTCACGCGCATTTTTTTCTTTCGGATAATATTTCATTTCTTCGAGGAGCATGAAGATCTGTTCTCTGGCTTTTTTACAATATGGTTTGCTGTATCCATCCGCCAGGGTGTCGATGAAAAGCAACAGAAAGAGGCTGTTTTGCCTATCATCTAAAAGATAGTACATCCTGGCCAGGTGAAAGAGGTCGGTGAACATATAGGGTTTCAAATTAACAAGAAAACCCTGATAGAGCAGTGCGGCTTCGGTTCTGCGGGATTTCCAGAGAATATCGATGTAATTTTTCATCGATTGAGGAATAAATGAAGAGACTGGCCTATCGAGATTAGTATAGTATGCGCTGTAAAGTACGTATGCCCTTTTAATATCATGCTGTCGATAGAAATAATCCCCTGCCATACGCTCGAACTGAAACGGGTCTTGTTTGTATGACTCAATCTTCAGTCTCTTCTCACTCAGATATTTAAGAAAATTGTAATGCCGGGCATCATGCTGGTTTTTATCTCTTTTACCGGGGTCACTCTTTGAACGCGATATCTTGTGATTTATTCTCTCAGAAGAACGCTCTATCTTTTTAATATCCTTCGGAGCGTAAGCCTGCATCTTGTTGAACCTTCGCAGGAATCCTTCAAGTTCCTTCTCAGGCAGCTGTATTTTCCGGTCAATACACATACCCAGAATAAGAGCATAGCTTTCATAATTATCATAGAGGTCCTCTGTCCTTTTCAGATCTTCTCGTAAAATCGCTGCTGCAGTGTTATACGTTTGCCTGTTTATGTAAAAAAGTGCCCGGTTGTAGGATTCGGTATGTATGGGGTTTTTATGAAGAAACCACATCTTTTTACTACCGTCAGGCGTTGTTTTATCGGTAATCGTTTCGCTGTCGGCAGCATGGTCAATTTTAGCGTTTTCACTGCAGAATAATGATGGAGAAAATCCCGCATAAAACAGGAGCAACAATACGGATGTAACAAAGGCCTTTTTGTTTCGCAATTGTCTTCCCTATTGCAATGTAAAAACAAGCACAGCCTTTGGAAGTAGCTTTCAATTGTACACTATTTTCAAAAATAATACACATTTTTTCAAAGATTAAAGGGATATAATACTTATGATTTTAGGTTCATCCGACCTGCGGCCGGCTGAATGAGGCTCATCGGACTTCACTGGACGAATGTCGGTGCCCCCCATTTTTTATACCAGAATTTCATACAAAAATGGTTGTACATAATGTTATAATTGCTGGTCATTACATTCTATAGTAAAAACTGTTAGGCAAGTATTGGTTTGAATCTATTAAGTTTGTAAGTTCACTTACCTATTTATTTTATTGGTCATTCCGCAGAGCAAACCAGGCGTTGACACTAGAATTAAGTATTGTATCCCCAAAAAACACCAAAAAAAATACTTGACCGGAACACTGTAAACAACTATTATATAGTTATACCCCTCAGGGGTATAGTATTTAATACAGTACAAGGATAAATATTTGAATATTTTTTCAGGCACAAACAAAGTGACAATAAAAAAAACAATCCTTTTAACACTGGGTGTGCTCCTGTTCTCACTGCTTTTCTCAGGTGCTCTGCTGTTTGCAGACTCGAATGGGACTGATGAACATGGAAAGCCGCTTAATGTTATTTTACAGGAAATCAGGAAAAAACAGGGGCTTGGGCCTGATGGGGCCATTGATCCGCGCACTTTCAGTGAAAAAGACCTCGAGGAGCTTGGTGAAGCGATCATGAGTGTCATGCACCCGGACTCGAAGCAGCATGAGTTCATGGACAACATGATGGGCGGGGAAGGGTCGGAAAGCCTCGCTGCGATGCACAAAAGTATGGGCTATAACTACCTTGCCGGGGAAGAAGGCTATAGTGGTGGGATGATGGGTGGTATGATGGAATCCGGCATAAAAGGATGCAACAGGCGAGACAGCGGCATGACGGGATGGGGTAGGCGCGGCACCATGATGGGACCTGGAATGATGAGTAGATATTGGGGGAGAGGCTTTATGGCTTTTCCCTTTAGCGGAATCATCATCTGGGTTATTGTCCTCGCGCTGATCGGCACTGTCGTATACATGATTATCAGAATTCAGAAAAAAACAGGCACAGGAAATAGGCCTGTTAATGAAACACCTCTTCAAATCGCTCAGAAACGATATGCCAGAGGTGAAATATCAAGGGATGAGTACAAAAATATCAAACAAAACCTTTAGGCTTCGCGGGGAATAACAATGGACACGAGTGTGTGTGCTTTTCTTACAAAACAGTATGTGAAACTGCTTCGGACCTTAGTATTTCTTAAGCTGCGCAATAAGGAAACTGCACCTGTTTTATATCTGCTCAATGAAAACGTTCAAGAGCGCAAGATATTGGACCACCAGTCCCTGCAGGATATTGGAGAAATTCAAAATAATATTCAATTAAAAGTGGCGTATGTCCCTTTCGGGATGCATCCCTTGCAGGATCGAGTATTAACAGACAGCTTATTTGAAATTACTTAAAAGCGGATTACGTCCTTTCAGGACCGAATATCATGAAGTAACTTCGTGAGAAGTTACTTAAAAAGGACAGTGCAGCGCATTGCAGAAATGAGAGAAATCTTAAATGAACGAACAATTTAAACTTCGTATGCATAATAAGGTATTTTGTCGGGAGGTTGAATAATGGGTATGATGAGTGGAGGAATAATGGGGGGATTCGGTATGATTTTCTGGGTTTTGATTATTATTGGTGTGGTGTTTTTAGCTATTTATGGGTTTCGCAGAACTTCTGCAGAAGATCGTGGTGGTGGTCAGCCGAGGCACGGGGGTTCCGCCCTCGATATTCTAAAAAGCCGGTATGCCAGTGGAGAGATAAGCAGAGAAGAGTATGAGCAAATGAAGCGTGATATACTGTGATTCTGCAGGAGAAGACTTTTGCAATTGGTTTTTACCTGATGCAGTCATTAAGGAGGTATTTTACATGGAAGAAACGACATTGAAAATTGACGGAATGACATGCGATAACTGCGTACAGCATGTGCACAGATCGCTGATGGATGTAACAGGTGTCCTTGATGCGAGCGTTTCGCTCGAGGATAAACAGGCACGAGTGCAGTACGATGACAACAAAGTCACGCTGTCGGCTCTCTACATGGCTGTTGAGAAGGCCGGGTACAGTGTCATTGAAACTGGTGAAGGCGATGGCGTCGGCAAAGAACCCACTGAAATAGTTTATAATTCCAGGGAGCAAAAATCGGCTGAAAATAAATCGCATGAACACGAATCATCTTTAAAAACGCACAGATCGGCTGAGCACGAATCACCGGAATACTACGATGAGGGCTCAAACCCTGCAACACACCCTGAAGAAGAGGACAGGAAGGCAGCCGTTTCCACTATCGAAAAGGTCTCCCTTGAAAAGGTCTCCCTTGAAAAGGTCCCTCTTGGAAAGATCTCCCTTGAAAAAGTCACCCTGCCTATTACCGGGATGAACTGCGCATCATGCGCCATCAACATAGAGAAAGCCTTAAAAAAGAAGGAAGGGGTTTTAAAGGTCATGGTCAACTTTGCCTCTGAAAAGGCATACGTTGAGTATGCTCCGTCTACAACTTCTGTTGAAGACCTTGAAAAGACAGTGCGGGATACGGGGTATGATGTTCGTACTGAAAAACAGAAGGCAACCCTTAAGATTGGAGGCATGAACTGTGCCTCCTGCGCTGCGACCATTGAAAAACAGCTGAACAGGACTCCCGGCGTGGTATTTGCGAATGTTAATCTTGCGACTGAACAGGCGGCGGTTGAATACAATCCTTCACTAACCGATCTTGAAAAATTGAAATCCGCTGTGGAATCGGTGGGGTATGAGGTTATCACAAAAAAGGCTGCAGCAGTAGAAGAAAACGAAGATTTGCAAAAGATCGCCTCCGCCCGACGCCGTATGTGGAGCTCGTGGGGATTCACCGCGCCGATTATGATCTGGATGGCCCTCGAGATGTTTTTCGGCATTGTCTGGCCGAGCAGGCTGGTGTTTGATATCGGGATGATCGTTCTTGCATCTCCCGCGCTTTTCATTATCGGATGGCCGACATTACGCTCCGCATTCAAGGCCATAGGACACGGAAAAGCGAATATGGATGTGCTCATCGCCATGGGGACCTCTGTTTCATTTCTTACCGGATTTGCCGCATTTTTCACCCCTGTTGCAAACTACGCGGGTATTGCCGCCATGATCATGTCCTTTCATCTGACAGGCAGGTTTATTGAAACCGCAGCAAAGGGAAGAGCATCTCAGGCGATCAAAAAACTTCTCGAGCTCGGTGCGAAGACCGCCCGTATTGTTGTCGACGAAACTGAAAAAGAGGTCGCTGTTGAGGAGGTACGGGTTGGGGATGTGATGGTGGTACGACCCGGTGAGAAGATCCCAACAGACGGAGTCATCGTCGAGGGTGAAAGCAGCATTGACGAATCAATGGCAACCGGTGAATCCATGCCGGTGAGCCGTGCTCCCTCTGAGGAGGTCATCGGAGCAACAGTGAACCAGGAAGGCCTTTTGAAAGTAAGGGCGACGAAGGTTGGAAAGGACACCTTCCTGTCACAGGTAATCAAGATGGTCGAGGAGTGTCAGGGGTCCAAGGTTCCCATACAGGAGTTTGCCGACAGAATCACCTCGTTCTTTGTGCCTATAGTTTTGGGTGTCGCAGCTCTTACTTTTCTTTCATGGCTTTTGTTTCCAAGCATCTTTCACCCCATTACAATCTGGGCCTCCGGGTTCATCCCATGGGTCAATCCTGAAAACGGTGTTATCACTGCAGCTATTTTTGCCAGCGTCGCGGTACTGGTAATAGCCTGTCCATGTGCCCTCGGTTTGGCTACACCGACAGCGCTCATGGTCGGGAGCGGAATCGGGGCTGAGAACGGTATACTCATCCGCCAGGGGGAGGCAATACAGACCCTCAAGGATGTGCGAATCATTGTATTTGATAAAACTGGCACCCTCACCAAGGGGAAACCTGAGATTACGGATGTTGTTCCTCTGAATAAGTTTAAAAATGAGAAGCTTATCTATTTCGGTGCGACTGCTGAATCTGGCTCTGAGCACCCTCTCGGACAGGCTGTAGTGCGCTTTGCCAGTGATAAAGGCATATCGCTGGGGAAAGTTAAGAATTTCAAGGCTGTTCGGGGAAAAGGAGTCGAGGCGGTAATCGACGGGAAAAAGGTTTTTGTCGGAAGCAAAAAATTTATGAATGAAACAGGAATCGGTACAGAAGCCTCAAAACTCGATCTTGAAAGACTTGAACAGGAGGCGAAAACCGTGATGTTTGTCGCAGTTGAGGGGAAGCTTTCGGGGGTGCTTGCTGTTGCCGATACCCTGAAGGAAGATTCAAAAAAAGCCATAGCCGAGCTCGGTTTTATGGGAATAGAAACGGCAATGATTACCGGTGATAACCAGCTCACTGCGGAGGCGATTGCGAAGAGGGTCGGTATATCGCGTGTCCTTGCCGAAGTCCTTCCTGATGGAAAGGTAGACGAGATCAGGCGGCTCCAGGAAGAGGGCGGGCTCGTTGCCATGGTTGGTGACGGTATCAATGATGCTCCTGCGCTCAAACAGGCGAATGTGGGTATTGCAATCGGAACAGGAACCGATATTGCCATCGAAGCTTCTGATGTGACGCTCGTACGAGGCGATCTCTCGAGTGTCGTTTCGGCGGTTAAACTTTCGAGGGCGACTTTCAGAAAAATACGGCAGAACCTTTTCTGGGCGTATTTTTACAATACAATCGCAATTCCTGCCGCTATATTCGGGTTTTTGCATCCCCTCATTGCAGAAGCGGCAATGGCCATGAGCTCCGTGAATGTGGTAACGAACGCCAACCTGTTGAGATTCGCAAAGATAAAGCCTGACTACAATTGAGATCGATCTCGGTATGCATTGAATATCAGAAAGGGGTATTGTATATTAAAAATGTCAGCGGGCGAATACAGACGGAGCCATAAGGAGATGGCATAATGGCAGTAAACCACGAAAATAATATAATTGAAAAAGATGTGCAAACTGAAAAAAAGGGGCCTCATCCGACCAACCAGGCGGCCCTCAGAAGACTTAAAATCATCGAAGGCCAGGTTAAGGGCATTCAGCGAATGGTAGAAGATGAAAAGTATTGTATCGACATCGTTAACCAGATATCGGCGGTTAGATCTGCTCTGAACAATGTCGGCAAGCTCATCCTGCGTCGCCACATAGACAACTGTGTTGCCAATGCGATCAGAAATAACGGGGAGAACAGCCGGGAAATTATCGATGAATTGATGCAGATATTCTCAAAAGAGGAGCTGTAACAGTCTTTCGTAATATATGGTATCCTTTTCTTGAAGTATCTCCATCAAACACATCCTCTATCCATTTCATTTTTGTATGGATCATGCATAATCGAAAAAACCGTGGCAAACTAAATTAGGGATTGACAATAATACCTATATGAGGTTCTTCAACATACCTACTTTCAGGGATCTTCACAGTACATCCGCCCATTCATCATAACGCCCGATGGAAAGCCCTTTACTACTTTTGAAGGGATTCAGATCATACCTGACTATTCTTTCGAGAATGCCCCTCCTATAGGCATCCTCGTTATTCCAAGGATGAAAACGAGTAAAACCGACGTACTGGAAAATGAAACGGTTATTCATTGGGTAGTTGAAACACAGGAAAACGCATTGTACGTTATGGCCTTTTGCTGTGGGGGGCTGGCAGCGACAGGATCCCTGGATGGCAGGTACGCGACGACTTTCCCGTACGATAATAATGAGCTTGCAGCCATGTTTCCTTCTATCAAGGTGCGCCGCGGAGTCAATTTTGTTGTTGACGGGAAATACATTACCTCTGTCGGCGGTCATCCAAGCCATGAATCTGCCCTCTATCTGGTTGAACGCGTGTATTCAAAGAAGTTGTCTCGAAAAATAGCGAAAGGGATGGTTATGGAGTGGAATTTGTCAAAAGTGAAATATTTTGAAAAAAGATAGTCTCTTCTCAAATTAAATTGCCTTGAATACCCGTTTAAGCTTTTGCTCGATTGTGACCGCAATTTCTTCAAGATTCTTATTCTCCACCATCTGCATTGCAACCGTCGGCTTTATCACCGCGACAGCAGTTTTCCCTTCTTTCTCATATACAACGACATTGCACGGGAGCATAAGACCGATGTTTTTCTCGCTCTGGATTGCTTTATGCGCAGAAGGAGGGTTGCATGCGCCGAGTATTACATACTTCTGAAAATCGATACCAAGTTTCTCCTTGAACTTTTCCTGCAAATCGATGGTCGTGAGTATCCCGAATCCCTCTTTCTGGAGCTCATCTTTTGTTGTTTCCAGCACCGTTTCAAACGGTCTGTCAATAATTTTCGTAAATCCATAGGTAATCATTTTCTCACCTCTTTAATTACGTTTTATCTATTGGAAATTGGACATTTTTCGATTGATAAGTTCACTTACCCATAGATTTTACCTATTTCTCAACCTTGAGAAAGCGTGCGTTAATTGCGACGATGACCGTGCTGAGTGACATGAATACCGCACCCAGCGCAGGCCCCAGTATAATTCCCGCCCCGGCAAGTACACCCGCAGCAAGCGGTATGGCAAATGAATTATAGCCGGTCGCCCAGATAAGATTCTGAATCATCTTCCTGTAGGTCGCACGCGACAACTTGAGTATCGCTGCAACGTCAAGCGGGTTGCTCCGTACAAGGATTATGTCAGCCGTTTCAACCGCCACATCAGTCCCCGCCCCGATCGCTATCCCGACATCAGCCTGGGCAAGAGCCGGCGCATCGTTCACCCCGTCTCCAGTCATCGCAACCGTAATCCCTCTCGACTGCACCTCTTTTACCTTCTCCGATTTCTCCTGCGGCAAAACTTCCGCAAAGTATTCATCAAGCCCTATCTCCTCCGATACCCATTGCGCAACCTTCCGGTTGTCCCCCGTAAGCATCATGCTCCGTATGCCCATCTCCCTGAGCCGCGATACCGCCTCCTTCGACTCCGGTCGTATGATATCAGCAAGCGCTATACCCGCATGCGGTTTCCCTTCAACAAGCACATATATCACCGTCTTTCCCTGAGCAGACAGCTTCTCGATCCTTTCATCCTTCATCTCAATCCCATTCTCACGAAGATACCCCGGGCTCACAACCTTTATATCGTTGCCCTTCACCCTGCCCTCGGCTCCCTTCCCAGGAATCGCCCTGAAGCCTTCAACAGGATAACCCCCGTCGGCAGACGCAACGATGCCCCTCGCTATCGGGTGCTCTGAGTGCGATTCAACAGAAGCCGCATATTTCAAAAGCTCTTCCTTCTCTATGTCGCTTTCAAACAGAAGAACATCCGTAACACCGAACCGCCCCTCCGTCAACGTGCCTGTCTTGTCGAAAATAATCGCCTCAATGTTCCGTCCCCTCTCAAATGATGCCCTGTTTCGTATCAGTAACCCGTTCTTCGCAGACAGAGACGTTGATACCGCTACAACAAGCGGAATCGCAAGACCAAGCGCATGAGGGCATGTAATAACCATAACCGTAATCGTCCGTTCGAGGGCAAATACAAACTCCCTCCCCAGTATCACGTACCAGACAATAAACGTTATCGTTCCAACACTCAGGGAAATAATAGTGAGCCATAACGCCGCACGGTTGGCAAGATCCTGCGTCTTCGACTTGCTCTCCTGCGCTTCACGCACGAGTTCTATTACCTGCGATAAAAACGAGTCTTTCCCGACCTTCTGCACTTCAACCGTTATCGATCCCTCGCCGTTGATCGAACCGCCGATAACCTCTGCTCCCGGCTTCTTCCCAACCGGCGCCGATTCACCCGTAATCATCGCCTCATTTATCGAGGTCTCTCCTTCGATAACCTTCCCATCCGTCGGTACCTTTTCCCCGGGCCTCACAAGCACCCTGTCGCCCTTCTTCAACTCATTGAGCGGCACATCCTCCATGCTCCCGTCCGATCGCAGCCTGTGCGCTTCAGACGGCATGAGCTTCGCCAGCTCCTCCAACGCTTTTGACGCCCCCATCACCGACCGCATCTCTATCCAGTGACCAAGAAGCATGATGTCTATCAGCGTTACCAGCTCCCAGAAAAAAAGCTTCCCCGTCAGCCCGAATGAAACCGCACTGCTATAAAAATAGGCCGCAGATATCGCAACACTGATAAGGGTCATCATTCCCGGCTGCCCCTTTCCGACCTCCTGAAAAAGCCCCTTCAAAAAGGGATACGCCCCGTAAAAAAACACCAGCGTTGACAACGCAAACAGCACGTACGAATCACCGGGAAAGCTCAGCGCTTCCTGAACACCAAACACCCCCTGAATAAGCGGTGAAAGCGCCAGTACAGGCACTGTAACGATCAAGGATATCCAGAACCGCTTCCTGAAATCCCGCACCATGTGCTCGTGATGCATATAGTGATTGTGCCCTCCGTGCTCCGAATGCTCCATTGTTTGCCCGTGCGGTTTTGTATCATGCTGATGGCTATGTTGACGGCTTCGTTTCTGACCGTCCGTTTTCCCACTCATAGTCTCCTCCCGTGCGAATTGCTCTTTTCCCGTACCCCGACTTTTCTACTCATTATCCTCTTCAATCATTCTACCGAATTGTTCCACTTCGACAAGTAATTTACCGGAGAACTCTATATGAAGGTACCAATATTCCCCTGTTCTTCAACCCCTAACTGTGCAGTTTAACAGCCTACCCGGACCGGCAGATTTCTTTTTTACTTTATTGTTTTTACCTTTGTGACCGGCTTTCTGTTGATCGAACAGCAGTCAAGCCTCTTGCCGCCAAATGTTTTCCTGTTCTCCTCTGCAAGCTTCTCCAGCCGCGTCGTCACATTTTTCTTAACCTTTTCAAAAAGCTTCTTCATTTCTATTTCCTCCCTGTAAACCGGTTTTAACCCAAGAAAGCAATCGAAATAATACGAATCCCATACATCCAGTTCTGCTTCATTCCCCTTCTGAATGCTACGCCATACTGATCGTGAAATCAAACCTCCACTTCCTTACATCATGCCTCCGCTTCCTTCCATCATACTACCGTCGTTTCTGTTTCCTCTTCTCACGCCTCTGTCTCGCCTGCTTCTTCCCATCATCCCTGAGTCCATCATGTAATCATCATAATCATATTCACCGGCGAGGTAGTTGTAACCCATTCGCCGGTGTATCCTTGCAAGCCTTCGTGACCCTTCACCACCCATCATGTTGTCCATGAACTCATGTTGTCTCGGGTCCGGGTGTGCAATACTCATCACTGCTTCGCCAAGCTCTTCCAGGTCTCTGTCGCTCACTGTACGCGGATCTATAGCCTCATCAGGCCCAAGGCCCTGTTTGTCCCTGATCTCCTGTAAAACGACATCGAGGGGCTTTCCATGCTCATCAGTACCGTTCGAATCCGCGAACAGCAGGACACCTGAAAAAAGCAGTGGGAAAATGAGCATACCCAGTATTAAAAACATTGACCTGTTTATTGTACTTTTCTTCCTGATTGAAAAAATGTTCATGGTAATTTTCTCCTCTATTTAATTTAATACTATACCCCTGTAAGGTATATTTATAAGCTAATTATGTATTCCACGTCGGTCAAGTGTTTTTTTAAAAAACCTTATATTCCCGGTATCGAACTGCACTACATACCACGGCCAATTGAGGGTGATACATTTTGTATACGTGCGAAACAAAATGACCGGACTGTGGAATTTTTAAACTACGGCAGGACTGCACCTCAGGGGTATCTTCGCAGTATATCCCAGTATGCGCCGCGAAAGCCTTGTTGTATTGCGTCGACGAGCCGCTGGTTGGCGTTATAGTTGTAGTTCTGGGCCGGACGTGAGGGATCAAAAAAGAAAAACCGCTCATCACCCGCAATGCAGCGGGAGAGGACATCGAAGATAGAGGACGAGACCCCCGGCTCCATAAAAAAAAGCGGGCTTGAGGGAGTTTCGCCGCCGAACAGCCCCCGGGCAGCAGGATCGGTATTCATCCCCTTTGAGGGTAAGCCGTTCAGGGCGGAGGGGGCTTCATCTTTTCTCAACACCTTCGTTTGTTCGAATGTACTCAAATCAGTACCGATCGTGCTTTTCTCCGGGTCTTCAAACTTTCGCATCGATAAAATACTGCTGCTGACAAGCTGTTTTTCCAGTGCCGTTCCCCTGTACACACGCACCCCCGCGCTCACTCCGAACCTGGACGCCCCTGTTTTTTTCATCAACCCGATTGTCCGTGAAATGCTTGCTTCCGATTCCCCCGGCGCCCCGAACAGGAGGTCGAGCATGACCGCCATGCCCTCTTCCCTGCAGTAATTGCTCGCATTCATAATATCTTCAGGAGTGTAATCTCTCCCGAGCCTCTTGAGCATACCCGGGTCTCCGCTGTCCACACCGAAGTTTATCCCGGCAAAGCCCGCCCGTTTCATGAGCCTTGCAAGCTCTCGTGTAAAAGGAGCAGGCGAACAGTACGCGTACAGTTGCAGCTTCTCACCCAGGCCACGCTCTATCATCCCCCTGCAGACCGCCTTAGCATGAGATGACGGGATATTGAACTCGCTGTCACAGGTGTGTATGTGCGTAATACCCTGCTCCAGAAGCCGTTCTAATTCGAAGACAATATCATCAGGAGGCCGCAGCCGGACCTTTTTTCCTTTTATGAGGGGCTCCGGACAGTAGATACACCGCTTCGGACAACCCCTTTTCATTTCAATCCCTGCCTGCCCGCCTTCATGGTAGTACCGCCTGTTGTCGATAAAACGCCTCGTCATGTTTGGAAGGGATAGATTCGCGCCTATTCGGCGTGCATTACCCCCGTTTCGTATCACCGATCCCTGTCTGCGCCACAAGAGCCCCGGTATTTTACTCCACTCATCGCCTTGCCGTGAAAGCCTTTTTAAAAGCCTACCCGAAGACTTTTTTGAACGTTCGCTTGAAAGACTGTCTGCAAGCTTAACGAGCACAGTCTCCCCCTCCCCGAACACCCCGAAATCGGCGACGCACAAATCCATGATATACGCCGGTTGAATCGAATACCCCACCCCACCCACAATAAAAGGAGCATCAGAATGTTCCCGTGCCTTCCGAACAATACCCATAAACTCTTCTAAAAACGACTGCCTGCTCGTAAAAGCGCAGTCGTCGGTATTTCTGAGTGTGAATCCCGCGAGGTCGAAACGCCCGACAGAAAAAAAATCGGCGATCGCAGTAGTGCAATCTTCAGCAAAACAGAGGTCCAAAACCACCGGTTCATGACCGGCTGTATAAAGAGCTTCTGCGAGGTAATCAAGAGCAATCGGCGCAATCGGCGGTTTTATGAGGTTGGTGTTTACAAGGGCAATACGCATTGCTCATCCTTTAAATTGGCACAAAAAATCATTGACTTTCTCCATTAATGGGTAAGCAGAGGCTGTTTATTATATCATGGATTAAATGTATGCTGGAAAGAAAATTATGTCTATTAGGCTCTTCTCCAATTTTAGTGATATGCGTTTGTACTAATATACCCATCTTAATGTGTCTCAAAATCGAAAAGAAGACTTGTCCATCATACAGAACCATTATAGCTTCTGGTTTTCTTTTTTATATAGATGAGTGAGGAAGAATTTATGATAAAAAATTACCGTTCTCTTCCCAATTCTACTTTACTCATGAGTAAAATAGAATTACGTTTATTTTACTCATGGAAAGAAAATACATTCCACGTTATTTACAGAAGAATGTCCAAGAAGACCTGGCAACAAAAATGGTCTTTGTTGGGGGAGGCAGGCAGGTCGGTAAAACAACCTTTGCGTTAAGCTTTCTCGGTAGTATTAATGAATCACACCCTGCATACCTGAACTGGGACAACGTAAACAATCGCAGGTCATTATTAAGAGGTGAAATTCCACCAAATCAAAAGCTTATCATATTCGACGAAATACATAAGTTTGCACGCTGGAGAAACTTTATTAAAGGACTATACGATACTTATAAATCTTCAATTTCCTTCATAATTACGGGATCCGCACGATTAGATTTTTATCGCAAAGGCGGAGATTCCCTTCAAGGTCGCTATTACTATTATAGAATACACCCATTTTCGCCCAACGAACTGACAAAAAATCCTAATGAGAATGACGTGTTACAGCTTCTCAAATTCGGAGGCTTTCCGGAACCCTTTTTAAGTGGAAATGAAAGAGTATGGAGACGATGGCAGCATGAGCGCTTGTCCCGTGTAATTTATGATGACATAAGGGACCTTGAAAATATCAGGGAAATAAGTCTTATGGAATTGTTGGTTGAGGAACTCCCAAATAGGGTTGGATCACCCCTGTCGGTAAAAAACCTTAAGGAGATATTACAAGTAGCGCATGAAACTGTAGAAAGGTGGCTGTCGATTCTCGAAAGAGTATATATCTGTTTTAGAATATCTCCTTTTGGATCACCTCGGATACGAGCAGTTAAAAAGGAGCAGAAACTCTATTTATATGATTGGTCACAGGTTACAAATGAGGGAGGGCGTTTTGAAAATTTTGTGGCTTGCCAGCTGTTAAAGTACTGCCATTATATAGAGGACACCGAGGGATTCAAGATTGAGCTCAGATTTATAAGAGACACCGATAAGCGTGAAATCGACTTTGTTGTTCTCAGGGAGAATAAACCGATATTTGCAGTTGAATGTAAAACCGGCGAACAATCCGTAAATCCTGCAGCTTATTATTTTCGGGAAAGAACATCTATTCCCAAATTCTATCAAGTGCATCTTGGCAAAAAAAATTACGGAAATGCTGAAAGCACAGTACGGGTTATTCCGTACCATATTTTTTGCAGAGAGTTAGAGCTACCATAATGAATCGACACGCTTCTTGATACTCACATGAAAAATCTGTATAACCTTCTATACTTCCTCAACATTCAATATTGACGATTGAATACGATAACTCCTGACTCCATGTCCTTCTGACATTATTGGGTAGATATAGTAGAGGAAAGAGTTACTTTGTTAAGATGTGGCTCATACTTCAGCAAAACAAATGAGGTGAAGAGTATTTACGGGCGTTTTACTCCCCCTCATAATACCGAATTGGAGGTCGATAACCAATGGCCAGTATGTTCGTAAGACATAAAGTGGCAGATTATGTCAACTGTAAACGTGAATACGATGCTTTTAATAAGAAGGTACACAGCGTCACAGCCGCTAGTATCTATCGCGATGCTGATGATCCAAGCACAGTAATTGTTACACACACCTTTAAGGACGTCGGCGCGGCAAAGAAATTTACCAACTCCGATGATCTAAGATCGACCATAGAACGGGCAGGTGTGCAGGGGCCACCGGAGATCTGGTACGGGGAAGACATCGAGCACACTTAGGGCAGGGACTGCTTGATTCAAGTCCTGCTCTGAAATTAGCTGACATCTCTTTGAGGAGCCGACACCATCACCCGGCCAGCTCAAAACCTATTGACTCCGGGCCCTTCAAGCCAAATCGCGTAGTGAAGTAAGAATAGCTCCAATATGAGTGGAGTTTGTATTTCTACAATGGTGAAGTATGGAACGGATTTATTACGATAAGGTTTTCATATTTCGTCCCTTTTTGGAAATTCTCGGCTATGGCCCTCAAGCAATTTATTATGCTATAGCACAAAAGGGTATAAATCCTCCTCCTGTCAGGACAATAGCACGAGTTTTAAAACGACATGATCTTACCCAAAACAAAGGACTAACCCCATATATACTCAAAGGAAACAGGACAGTTGTTTGGTGTCAACTATTTTTTCCCCCTAGCGACAATTATTTTTTCCGTTATTCCTAAATCAGCTGATAGAACAGGTAACTATATAACATGGAAAAAAAGTGGCAGTAAAACTGCTATTGATTATGCCAAAGAAAGAGTTGAAAAAATATTATTTGAGCCAACCGGTTCAATATTGGAAGAGA
>Ga0315534_1000521_pt1 | contig 26640 bp, 25 predicted proteins | sample SalMarSW160240MG_FD_203094 | JGI IMG/M metagenome (GOLD analysis project Ga0315534, IMG submission 203094) | Salt marsh sediment microbial communities from the Plum Island Ecosystem LTER, Massachusetts, United States - Salt Marsh Sediment SW1602-40 ...
CAAACAATGAAAGGATCTGGTCAAGCATCTGGCGGTGCTGGGCAGTCACACAGACAAATGCCTTGACCCCGGGTGTCTCGGCCAGGCGTCGTACCACCGGGGCCATCTTGACCGCTTCCGGCCGCGTGCCGAAGATGCTCAGGACACGCATCGGTGTCTCAACCATCCGCCTGCCTCACACCGATCGTGAAAAGACGGAAACCCGCTCGTTCCCAGGCTGCTTTCTCGAAGATGCGGCGGGTATCGACAATGGTGCGGGCCTGGGTCATGCTCGCAACTGCGACCGGTTCCAGCGCCCGAAATTGTTCATGATCCACCAGGAGCAGGATCGCCTCAGCCTCAACGAGCGCAGACTGGAGTGTCCCGGCGGCTTGTGCACCTTCGGCTGTGGCTTGAAGTGCGAAGGGTTCAAACGTCGCCACCCGCGCGCCTGCCTGGACCAGCAAGCGGACGACTTCCAACGCCGGACTTTCACGCAGGTCATCCACATTGGCTTTGTAGCTCAAACCCAGTGCCGCGATGCGCTTGCCGTCCAGTTTGCCCAACGCGCGCCGGATGAGCTCGAGCACCACAGCCGGTTGACCATCGTTGACGACACGCGCCTGACGAATCAAACCACTGACTTCAGGTGCGGCCTCGACCAGGAACCACGGATCGACGCTGATGCAGTGCCCGCCAACGCCCGGTCCCGGGTTCAAAATCTCGACTCGTGGATGCAGGTTGGCCAATTCAATCGCCCGCCATATATCGATACCGAAAGTATCACCGAGCCGCGAAAACTCGTTGGCGATGGCAATGTTCACATCGCGGTAGGTATTCTCCATGAGCTTCACCATCTCGGCGGTAGTCGAGTCGGTGAGCAGGATTTCGCCCCGCACAAAGCTGGCGTAAAGATCACGGCCAGCCTCGGAGGAGGCCTGGTTTACACCACCGATGACGCGGGCGTTCTCGATCAACTCGTGCAGGATCTTGCCTGGCAGCACTCGCTCCGGTGAATACGCCAGGAAGAAATCCTCCCCGGCCGATAGCCCGCTTTGCTCGAGTATCGGCGCAAGCAGATCGAGGGTTGTGCGCGGTGGCGAAGTTGACTCAAGCACCACCAGATTGCCGCGCTGCAAGTGCGGAACGATCGACTCGGTGGCGGAGCGCACGTATTGCATATCGGCTCGTTTGTCATCCGTGATCGGGGTAGGAACAGCAATGATGAACGCATCGGCCGGTCCGGGCGCTTCGCTGACCGTTAGGTTGCCTGATCGAAAGGCGGCCTGCACCAGGGCCCGTAAACCCGGCTCCTGGATGTGGATCTCACCATTTCGCAGGACATCCACAACCTGGCTGTTGACATCGACCCCGAGTACCCGCATGCCATGCGTCGCAAAAGTGCTTGCGGTTGGCAGGCCGATGTATCCCAGGCCGAGGATACAAAGAGTATTGAACGGCACATCTGCCTCCAAAAATTGACGAGCTTATTATCCCATATCCCTCAAATGCCCGGAAATCAGGGCAAGAGACCTGGTCTGGCTCAGACATGTGCCTGGTTTCCTGCGTTACAATCGTGTTCATGCGTCCCACAGCAGCGCACAAGCTTTGGGTCTGGCTTGCCGGCTTGTTCCTCCTCTTTATCAGCATGATCATCCTCGCCGCTGACCTTGGATTGGCTGGAAGGATCTTCGCCTGGATCGTATATGTGCCCGGGCAGGACATCACCGCTCATTTCATCTTAATCGGCGGGCTGGCGATGCTGGTCAACCTGGCCTTGGACCGCCGGGTTTTGACCCTGTCCGGGAGATCGATTCAAGTGGGTAGCGCAGTCATACTTCTGTTGGTCACGCTGGAGGAATTCAGCCAGATGTGGATCCGTACGCGCGGTTTTTCTCTCTTCGACCTTTCCGCCGATTGGCTCGGGGTTTGGCTTCTGGGTGGTTGGGGATCTGCTAGATTGAAGGCACGTTTCAACCCGGAAACCAGGAGGCTGCCCTCGCCTGATCCCTAGTTGGATCGGATCCCGCGGTCATCGGGCGAAGCTTGTATGCCAGGCAGCGATTCCTGCAGCCTTCACCCCTGAGAGGCTCTGCAACGTGTACAATAGGCCGGTCAAGAAAGTGGAGGCCGTATGGCGTGGCGCATTCTGCTGACTGACGGCCTCGCTCAAGAAGGCCGGGACATTCTTCAAGCTGAGGCTGAAGTGATCGAATCCAACCTGGCTGATGAACTCGGCGCAGTCGATGCCGTCATCATCCGCAGCCGGACTCGTCTTAACCGCAGCGATATCGCGCTGGGGATTCCGCGCCTGAAGGTGATTGGCCGGGCTGGCGTAGGCGTTGACAACATCGACCTCGAGGCCGCAAAGGACAACCGGGTAGTGGTGGTCAACGCGCCAGAAGCCACGACCATCGCCGTTGCCGAGCACACTCTCGCGCTGATGCTTGCCCTTGCCCGACATCTCCCGGCTGCCGATGCGAGTATGCACGCCGGTGCCTGGGAGAAGTCCGCATATACCGGGGACGAATTACACGGGAAGACTTTGGGCTTGATCGGCCTCGGCCGGATAGGTTCAGCGGTAGCCGATCTGGCCCGGGTCTTCGGGATGCAAATCCTGGCTTATGATCCCTTCCTCGATGCGGATGATGTCCGGTCCAGGGGCGCTGAGCCGGTTGAATTGGCAGAACTGTTGCAAACGGCCGATATCGTCAGTGTCCACGTTCCGCACATGGAGACTACACACCATTTGCTTGGCCCGCAGCGATTGCCGCTGATGAAACACGGCGCCTGGTTGATCTCGACCTCGCGCGGCGGGGTCATCGATGAACAGGCTTTACTCGAAACGCTCGAGACAGGGCAGGTGGGCAGGGCCGCACTTGATGTCTTCGCCCAGGAGCCACCGCTCGGCTCAGCCCTGCTCAAGCAGGCAAACATGATACTCACACCCCATATCGGTGGCCAGACCCACGGGGCGCAATCTCGCGTGGCGGAGGAGATTGCGAACGAGGTGCTGGCAGCGCTGCGTGGTGACAACCTGCGCTGGCGCGTTATTTAGAGCTACTCAGATAGGAGATACGATGGGCAAAAAAATCGAGGCTCTGCGTGAATTACTGGGTGTTGTCGCGGACCTAACCGCGGCGGCAGCCTTGCTTGGTTGGGATCAGCAGACATACATGCCGTCCGGCGCAGCCGGCGGGCGCGCAATGCAGTTAGCCACCCTGAGCACGTTGGCGCATGAGCATTTCGTATCCGACGAGATGGGGGCCGCGATAGAAGCAGCCAAGGCTGAAGCCAAGGACCTTGCACCCGATTCGGACGAGGCGCGCCTGGTGCGAAAGACCGAGCACGATTACTTGAAAGAGATCAAGGTCCCTTCATCCTGGGTGAGTGAATACTCACGTGCGACCGCCATGGCCCACCAGGACTGGGAGCAAGCAAGAGCCGAGGCGGACTTCAAACGCTTCCAGCCTCACTTAGAAAAGATCGTCGAACTCCGGCGCCATTATGCGGATTTCTTCGCACCCTATGACCATCTCTACGATCCACTGCTTGATGATTTTGAACCCGGGATGAAGACCGCCGAGGTGAAAGCCGTCTTCGACGCCCTCCGGCCGCGTCAGGTCGAACTGGTCCAGGCGATCTTCGAACAAGGCCGGCCGGTGGACGATTCCTTCCTGCACCTGAACTACGATCTCGACAAGCAGTGGAATTTCGGGGTTGAGGTCATCACAGCGTTCGGCTACGATTTTAAACGTGGCCGGCAGGATAAGGCCGTCCACCCCTTCACGACCTCTTTCGGGCTCGACGATGTCCGCATCACCACCCGGCTGTATGAAGACTACTTCAGCACCGCGCTGACGGGGACCATGCACGAGGCCGGTCATGCCCTGTACGAGCAGGGAATAAAATCGACCCTCGGACGCACGCCGTTGGAGGCCGGGGCTTCACTGGGGATGCACGAATCGCAATCCCGGATGTGGGAGAACCTGATCGGACGCAGCAAGCCGTTCTGGAAGGCCTACTTCCCCAAACTGCAGGGTGTCTTCCCGCAACAGCTTGGCAACGTCGCAATGGAAGATTTCTACCGGGCGATGAATAAAGTCGAACGGACATATATCCGTGTCGACGCTGATGAAGCGACCTATAACCTGCACATCATGCTGCGCTTTGAATTGGAGATAGCACTGATGGACGGATCCCTGGCAGTAAAGGATCTTCCCGAAGCGTGGAATACCAAGTTCGAAGATTTTCTGGGCATCATCCCGCCCGATGATGCAAAGGGTGTGCTTCAGGATGTGCACTGGTCGGGTGGCATGATCGGCTATTTCCCCACCTACTCTCTCGGGAACTTGATGGCCGCTCAACTGTGGGAGAAGATCGGCCAGGACATACCCAACCTGGAAGAGCAGATCGAACGCGGGCAGTTCGGCGCACTTCTGGGATGGCTGCGCGAGAATATCCACCAACATGGCGCGAAATTTGAGCCGATCGAACTTCTCACGCGCGTAACCGGTAAAGGCCTGGATGCAGATCCCTATATGCGCTATCTGACGGGCAAGTACTCGGAGATCTACGAGCTCTAAACTCCTGAGGAAGTTGATGGAGGCCGGATTGACACTCACCACATTTCATGACGCGTTGGCCAACTCCGTCCTGATGTTTACCTTGATCGCCGGGATCTGGGGCCTTGTCAGCCGGGTGCGGGGCAAGGCCATGACCGGAAACTACTGGGGCATCCTGGCTGTAGGCGAACTCCTGATCATCGGCCAGGGTGTGCTTGGTGCGATCCTGTGGATCTCGGGTGCCCGTCCGGGACGGATGGGGATTCACATTCTATACGGGGTAGTGGCCGTCATCTCGCTTCCAGCCTACTACGCCATCACCAAGAGGCGGGATGATAAGGACATCGTGCTGGTCTACGGACTGTTGAACCTCTTCCTGGCAGCGATCAGCCTGCGCTCAGCCGCAACCGGGGTATAGACCGAAACTATGGCAATAATCCTCGTCGTGGACGACCAGACACCGACGCTTGACCTGATGGCGGCAACGATCCGCATGCTTGGGCATGATCCGCTCCTAGCGCAATCTGCACAGCGCGCATTGGATCTCATCGCCGAGTCGCCGCCTGATCTGGTGCTGTTGGATTTAATGATGCCTGGAATGAACGGTCTCGAAATGCTCACCCAACTGCGCTCGATGCCTACCGGCGGAACCTTGCCCGTGGTTGTGATCACCGCCGGTGGCGAATACGATATCAAGGATCGAGTCCTGGAGGCGGGAGGGACCGCATGCCTGCAGAAACCGATCCATGTCGAACAACTGGCAACCATGATCCAGAGCGTCCTGCATGATGAATGAGAAAGCGGTGCGTTCCTCGATCACCATCCTTGAGGGGGATCAAACCGGACAGGAGTTACTTGAGGAAGCGCTGCGCGTCCTCGACCCTGACGTGAGCAGGGTGCCTTTGACATTTGAACGCTTCGACCTGAGCCTGTCCAACCGCAGAGCCACGAGCAATCAAGTTATTCTCGATGCGGCCGAGTCGATGAAGGGCTGCGGGTTGGGCTTGAAGGCCGCGACCATCACGCCCACCGATCCCGATGACGTTGGCAGCCCGAACGCGATCCTGCGCGAAGCGATCGATGGCCGGGTGATCCTGCGCACAGGCCGGCGCATCCCCAACATCCGCCCGGTAGGGGGTGTGCATGCTCCGATCTCGGTCGTACGCATGGCCGTCGGCGGGGCCTACGGCGCGCAGGAGTGGCGCGAGGTTGAGGAGAACGGTCAGGAGGTCGCCTTCCGCACCGAACGCATCTCGCGCCGCACCTGCCGTTCGGTGGCCGAGTTCGCCTTCCAGCATGCTGAGCGAACTGGGGCAAAAGTTTTCGGCGGGCCCAAGTTCACGGTCAGTCCACTTTATGAGGGGATGTTTAAGGAAGAGCTAGATCAGGCGGCCGCACGTCATCCCAACGTCCGCTACCAGCCACAGTTGATCGATGCCACCTACGCCCTGCTGCTTCAGAATGCTGGGGAGGCGCTTGTGATCCCGGCCCTCAACCGCGATGGCGATTGCCTCTCGGACCTGGTCCTGCAGATGTATGGTTCAATTGCTGGATCTGAATCGCTCGTACTCGCTTTCGACGAATCGGGCACAAAGGTCTGCGCCGTGATGGCGGAAGCCCCGCATGGGACTGCGCCAGCGCTCGAAGGCAAAAATATCGCCAACCCGATGGCCATGATCCTGGCTGGGGCAGCGCTTTTGAATTATGTGGGCAGTCTAGCCGCTGAGCATGCCTCGCGAGCGATTTACGAAGCGACCTTCGAAGCCGTGTACCAGGGCACAGCTACACCAGACATGCGCGGCCAGGCAAATACGCAGGAGTTCACCGACGAAGTGATCCGCCGCGTGACCGCCAAGCTTGAGGTTTGGTCCAGCCTGGCTTGATCGGCGGTCCTGAGCAACGTACATGACCAGAAGCTAGTTTGAGAGCTTATGATGCCCGCGAAGTGGTCCTTCTTCAAGATAAGTGCACTCTCCCTGGCGCTGTCATTGGGCGCATGCAACTCTGCTCTTTCCCAAGGGCCCATCGATGTTCCGGTTGTTTCGAGCGCTGAAATCTCGCCCCCCGCAGCCTCACAACTAGAAACACCGACTGCGTTCACTCCACCCCCGCTCAGCGCGTCCACGCCAGCGATCGTGATCGAACCTCCGGCCGTCATCCCGACCCCGACATACCCGCCGGCCTCGGTTGGTGTCTCCCAAGAGGAACTGGCCATTTTCTCCCCTGGACCGGGTTCAATGGTGCTGTCCCCGATCAGCTTGCATGGCTACGGAGGCCCCAGTCTAAACAACATGGTCGAGCTGCGCTTGATCGGCGAAGATGGACGGATCATCTCGCGCGGTAAAACGGTTCTTTACTCCTACCCTGGACGTCCGGGTCTGTTCTACGGCCAAATTCCCTTTACTTCGCCGGCGCTGGCTGAAGAAGCCTGGCTGCAGGTCCGGTCCTTCGGCGATCGTTATGGCCTGCTCAAACACCTGACAACCGTACCGATCACACTCCTCACAAGCGGAGAAGCCCGCATCACGACCAGCTTGCACGGACCCGAGAAGATCACGATTTTTACGCCTCCTGAAGGTTCGGCTGTTCAGGGTCCGAGAATATTCATCCAGGGAGCGGCCTGGACCGATGGCGGTGGCACGCTCTCGGTCGAGATTCTCGATTTGCGCGGTACGGTCATTGCTACAGCCGAAGTGGAGATCGATGCCCCCAAAGCAGGTGCACTGGGCACGTTTCAGCTTGATCTCGAACTTCCGCTTGACATTTCTCAGTGGGTCCGCATCGCTGTCTTTGAACATGGTGGTGAGATCCCCGGTGTAACCCATTACAGCAGTGTTCAGATCTGGCTTTGGCGTTGAGTGCTTACCCTGATTTTGGCACCGATCCTGTAACCAGGATGACATAGCCGGGAAATGCCGGGTGATATAATCCGCCTCCTTCGAGACCAAAATGCAGAATCCTCAAGCACTCCAACGCCGAGATCCAAGCACGTTGATTCTGCGCGCCCTGGCGCTGGTCATCAGCACGGTAAGCATTCTGATCCTGGGAGCTGTGATTCTCATCCTCGGCATCCGGCTCGCGTATTCGGGGCGTGCGCTCCCGGGTGTATTTCTATCCGGTCTTCCGCTGGGCGGGAAAACCCAGGCCGAGATCGTTGAATTGCTGGCGCCCGTCTATCCCTACGCCGAGCAGGGCACGATCATCCTGACTGATGACGAGGCCAACTGGATGCTGACCCCGGCTGACCTCGGGGTAGCCATCGATATAGAAGCCATGGCCCAGCAAGCGCTGGGCGTAGGACGACAGGGCACATTCACGCAACGAATCGAAGACCAAATCAATGCCTGGTACCGCGGCCTCTCGGTTGCCCCGATTGTCCGCCTCGATAAGATCGTGGGAGGACACACGCTGGGTGGGATCGCGGCCCAGGTTGACCGGGCGATGATCGAAGCCAGCATCTACATCGAGGGGACACAGGTGATCAGCACACCTGGCCAGGTCGGTCGAGAACTTGACATGGCAGCCACACTGCTTGCACTGGAAGAGCCCGTTCACGCAATGAACGACGCTCTGATCCCACTCGCCATCGTCGATGCCCCACCCGTCATACTCGACGCCACTCCGCTCGCAGCCGTAGCCCAGGAGCTGCTGCGCCAGCCGCTGCATATCACCGCTGACGGCGCTGAGGACATCGTCCTCCAGCCAGGAACCCTGGCCAGCATGCTCGATTTTGCGGTGAGCGGCGAGGGCGCGGCCGCAGCGTATACGATGCAGATCGACCCCGCTCAAACACGGGCCTTACTTGAGCCCCGCACGCCCGAATTGGAGCGTAGGCCTGAAAACGCCCGTTTTATCTTCAACGACGACACCCGGCAGCTGGATCTGCTCACACCTGCCATGATTGGTCGGACACTGGATATCGACGCCTCCATCACTACCATCAACGAAGGCTTGAATGCCGGACAGCACAGCATCGGGCTTGCGTTTTCGTTTGAAACCCCACCAGTCGCCGATCAGGCTACTGCGGAAGAACTCGGCATCTCTGAAGCGGTCAGTGTCGTGTCGACCTATTTCTCCGGATCCAGCCGCGAACGCATCCAGAACATCAGCACCGCTTCCTCCGCTTTCCATGGCTTGCTGATCCCACCCGGCGGGACGCTTTCTATGGCGGACATCCTCGGGGATATCAGCCTCGACAGCGGCTACGCCGAGGCGTTGATTATCTATGGCGATAAAACGATCAAGGGAGTCGGGGGTGGCGTATGCCAGGTGAGCACGACCCTCTTCCGGGCCGTCTTCTTCGGTGGGTACGAGATCGTTGAGCGCCACCCGCACGCTTACCGCGTGGGCTACTACGAGCAGGGACCTGGCTCACCTGGACCGGGGCTGGATGCTACCGTTTTTGTTCCACTCGTCGATTTTAGATTCCGCAACGATACGCCGTACTGGCTGCTCATGGAAACCTACATCTACGGCAACCAGCTGCTGTGGAAGTTTTACTCAACCTCGGACGGCCGTTCTGTAACCAGGAGCAGCCAGGTTTCGAACGAGATCGATGCCCCCAAACCACTTTACAAGGAAAACAGCGACCTACCCGAGGGGAAGATCAACCAGATCGACTACCAGGCAGATGGCATGGATGTCGTTGTGTACCGTACTGTAAAGGTGGGCGGTGACATACTCCACGAGGATGTGATTAAAACCCACTACCTGCCCTGGCGGGCGATCTACGAATTCGGGCCTGGAACCGATCTTCCTAGCGGGGTAGAGGTTGAAGATAATTAAACCCGCCCCTTCCAGCCATTAATTTGACAATCCAGCGGCTCGCGTTTATGTTCTACCGTCTCGTGCATTCTTGTTCTCAACGAGGAGATGGTCATGATTAGTGAAGATCTGCTCGAAATCTTGCGCTGTCCGAATTGTGTCCGCGAAAGAGAGGGAGCCCTGAAGCTCCACCGCGACACCTGGCTGATCTGCCAGGAGCCTGATTGCGGGCGCAAGTATCCGATCAAGGACGACATCCCGGTGATGCTGATCGAGGAGGGTGATCGCTGGGTGGACACTGCGGTCGAAGACCTGCCCGTGCCGCCTCCCGTGGATGGATGAAGCCAGTCTACCGGTAGAGGCGCTCCTCGGAGATCTAAACTCCGGTGACGATGTCCGTGCCGAGCAAGCCGTTCACCATATCGCTGGCCGCGGCCCGAGCGTCATCCCGCACCTCGTCCAACAACTCTCATCACCGAATCCCGATCGACGCTGGTGGGCTATGGCCGCCCTAGCGCTGATCGACCATACCGATGCCCGCATCTCAATCGCCCAATCGCTGCGAGACCCCGATGTAAGCGTGCGCCAATGCGCCGCGCTTGGCCTGCGCCAGCAACCGACTCAAGACGCTATTCCCGCTCTACTCGAAGCCATGCATGACCCGGACCAACTGCTCGCCCGGCTCGCCGGTGATGCACTCATTGCTCTGGGAGCGTTGGCCGTCTCCCCTCTGACAGAAGTGCTGCGTGATATCAATCCATCCGTGCGAATTGAAGCTGCCCGGGCGCTGGCTCATATCAACGATTCGGCCGTCATCGCTCCGCTCTTCGCAGCGCTAGAAGACCGTTCAGCGTTAGTCATCTATTGGGCGGAACTCGGATTGCAGCGGATGGGTGTGGGGATGGTTTACTACAACCCGGGGCCAGCTTAGCTTAGAAACAGCCAGACGACCCAAGTTGCGATCATTGCCACGCCAAGCGCGAATTTCACCAGGACCGAAGCCCCGTAGCCAAGCCCCATGCCAAACGTAGCCCGCAGAGCGGCCTCGACATCCTGCTGGCGCACATACTCCATAATGAACGTCCCGGCCAGCATCCCAACGACCAGGCCCAGCGGGCCGCCCACCAGAAGCCCGGCCAGGCCCAGAACGAGCCCAGCAAAGATGCTGAGCAGCGAGGCCCCCCCTTTACGTGCACCAGCTCCGCTCATCCAGACCTCCGAGAAGATCCCGATCACACCCAACACCGAGATAATCCCGAAGAGCCAGCCCCCGCTCGCTCCCCAGCCCACCAGCAGCGCATAACCCAGGGCCGCGATCCAAATCAGGGGCAGGTCGGGCAAGACTGGAAGTATCGTACCCAGCAGGCCGACCAACATCAGCAAGCCAGTCAGGATCGAGTAGAGCACTTCCATCACGCTGTTTCCCGGGCTTCGATCCGCTCCACCCTGCCCATGTAGGGCCGCAGTACCTCTGGGATGATGATGCTCCCGTCGGCCTGCTGGTAGTTTTCCATCACCCCGATCACGGTGCGCGGAAGCGCCAGGCCAGATCCGTTCAGCGTATGGACAAACTGCGGGCGGGCATCAGCCTCCGACCGGTAGCGGATATTGGCCCGGCGGGCCTGGAAAGTCTCACAGTTGCTGCACGAGCTCACTTCGAGCCACTCGCCGCTCCCCGGCGCCCAGAGCTCGATATCAAACTTCTTGGAGGCCGTGAAGCCAAGGTCACCGGTGACCATCTCGATCACGCGGTGTGGAATGCCGAGCCCGCGGCAGACCTCCTCGGCGTTCGTCACCAGGTCTTGAAGCTCATCGTAGGAACGCTCGGGCGTGGTGAAGTGGTACATCTCGACCTTGTCGAATTGATGGCCGCGCTTGATCCCGCGCACATCGCGTCCGGCGGAAAATTTCTCGCGCCGGAAGCAGGGTGAATACGCTACATACTTGCGGGGAAGATCCTCCTCCTCCAGGATCTCATCCCGGTGCAGGTTGGTGAGCGGGATCTCGGCTGTGCCGATCAGCCACAGATCCTCTTCCGCATCGTGGTAAATGTTGTCGCGGAATTTCGGCAGCTGCCCAGCCCCCCACATGCATTCCTCCCGTACCACCGCTGGTGGGTAGACCTCCGTGTAGCCACGTGAAGTGTGCAGATCCAGCATCCATTGGATCAGTGCCCTCTGAAGATGCGCGCCGAGGCCGAACATGACGTAGAAGCGGCTGCCGGAGAGCTTCACGCCCCGCTCAAAGTCAATCAGTCCTAATTGAGAACCAAGCTCCCAGTGAGGAACCGGGGCAAATCCGAATTCGGCCGCCGTCTTCGGCTCGCCTTCCTGGCGCAGGATCCGGTTCTCGCTTTCATCGGCTCCGACCGGGACGCTCGCATGAGGCAGGTTCGGAACCAGATACATCGCCTGCTCGAGATCATGGTCTACCTGGCGCAGATCCTGCTCGAAATCCTTGATGCGCTGGTTGACCCCACCCATTTCCTCGATCAGTGGCGCACGCTCGGCCTGCTCTTTGATGGAACCGATCTTCTTCGAGGTCACGTTGCGCTCATGGCGCAGATCCTCCAGCTCCTGCAGGATCTGGCGCCGGCGTTCATCCAGCTGCAGGATCTCATCGATCGGGGCTTCGGCCTGGAGCGTGGCGATGGCGGCCTTCACCTGCTCCGGGTTTTCACGAATGGTCTTAATATCTAACATGCTTCTCCTCCTGGCACCCTGCGTAGGATCAACAAAGCCTCCCCATCCGCAGGACGAGGAGGCATACTCGTGGTGCCACCTGCATTTGCCGTCAAAACGGCCTCTGGAGCTATAACGGGCTTACCCGGCAACCCCTTACGGTAGGTTTCTACCCCTTCGGGAGCGACTGGCTGAGCTCAGCCGGCGAAGTGGATTCACCCCGGTTCGCATGCCGCCTTCACAGCCTGCGGCGGCTCTCTGGATGCTCAGCCAGGGATACTGGTCTTCGCGCGAGTCGTTTAATCTTGATCACTAACCTGATGCTTGCTGCGCATTATAGCTTTCAGGTGGGGTGAGTCAAGCTGTTGTAGTCGATAAGGATCGCAAGCAGAAATACCAACCAGGGTTTGACAATCGGTGAGGCTGCGCTTATCCTCCATTGGCTTATGGGTGGGGGGCAGAAGTTGCCCGGATGCCCATCGCTGCTTTAGCACACACCGACCCATGTTCACGGCCGGTGTGGACCAGGCTGCAGGCAGAAGACCGAAACGAAAGGGAGTATGTGGATGGACATCTTCGAGAAGTGCGATTCTTTCGTCATCGCCCGTATCGCGAAAGCATCTGGTCTTTATCCCTACTTTTTAACGATCGAAGACAGCGAGGGCACCGAGGCCGTGATCGATGGGCACCGGGTCCTCATGCTCGGGTCCAACAACTACCTTGGCCTGACGACCGACCCGCGCGTGCGGGCGGCGGCGATCAAAGCAACCGAAACCTACGGCACGAGCTGTACGGGCTCGCGCCTTCAGAACGGGACACTGGCCCTGCACCTGGAGCTGGAAGAACGGCTAGCAAAATTCGTCGGCAAGGAAGCCGCACTGGTCTTCAGCACCGGCTTCCAGGTCAACCTGGGCGTGATTTCCTGCTTGATCACGCGTAACGACGTCGTCGTTACCGATAAAGAAGACCATGCCAGTATCATTGACGGCGCCATGCTTGCTATGGGCGACCTGCGCCGCTTTGGCCACAACGACATGAAGCACCTCGACCGGGTGTTGGAAGGACTGGACGCCGACAGCGGTGCATTGGTCGTCGTCGACGGACTGTACAGCACTGGCGGTGATCTGGCGCCGCTACCGGAAATGATCGAGGTCTGCCGCCGGCACCAGGCGCGTCTGATGGTCGATGACGCGCACGGCCTGGGCGTGATGGCGCACGGGCGCGGCACCGCCGAGCACTTCGGCGTAACAAAAGACGTTGATCTGATCATGGGCACCTTCAGCAAGTCCTTCGCCTCGCTGGGCGGGTTCATCGCCGGCGACGAGAATATTGTGCACTACATCCAGCACAACGCCCGCTCGTTCATTTTCAGCGCGGCCATGCCGGCCTCGAACGTGGCGGCGGCGCTGGCCTCGCTCGAAATCATTGAGAACGAACCCGAGCGCGTCGATCGCTTGTGGCAGATTACCGAACGCATGCGCAGCGGTCTGAAAGAGATGGGTTTCAACACTGGCAGCAGCGTTTCACCCATCATCCCGGTCATCATCGGCGAGATGGAACCTGCCTTGAATGCCTGGAAAAAGCTCTTCGATGCTGGTGTTTACACCAACGCCTTCGTACCACCGGGCGTCCCGGAAGGCCGCTGCCTGCTGCGCACGAGCTACATGGCGACCCATACCGATGACCAGATCGACCGCGCCCTGAATATCTTCGGCGAGGTAGGACGGGAGCTGGGTCTGATTGACTGACCTCGCCCTGGTTACGGGCGCGACCGGTTTCGTCGGCTCTGCACTGTGCCGCAAGCTGCTGGCTGAAGGCTACAAGGTGCGCGCCCTGCACCGCAGCCGTTCCGCTCTACAAGCTTTAGACGGTCTCAAGGTCGAACGCTTCGAAGGTGACATCCTGCAGCCGGACACACTCGTGCCGGCGCTGCAAGGCGTGCGCTGGCTTTTCCACGCCGCCGCCCGATCGGATTACTGGCGCGACGCTTCCGGGGTTCTGCAATCTGCGGTCGAGGGCACACGCAATGTCCTGCTCGCGGCGCTGCATGCCGGCGTGGAGCGCGTGGTCCTGACAAGTTCATCTTCCGCCATGGGCATCCCACAGGGCGATGAGCTGCTCGACGAAACCAGCACTTTCAACCTGCCGCCGGAACGGTTTCCTTACGGTTATGCCAAACGCCAATCGGAGCTGGTCGCTCTCGAGCTCACCGAGCAGGGTTTAGCTGTAGTCATCGTCAACCCGAGCATCGTGCTTGGCGCAGGGGACATCAACCAGATCAGCGGCTCGCTGGTAGTACAGTCGGCGCGTGGGCATGCGTTCCTGTGGGTTGACGGTGGCACAAATCTGATCCATGTCGATGACGTCGCCTGCGGCCATCTTGCCGCACTGCGGCGGGGCCGGAGCGGCGAGCGCTACATCCTTGGCCACGAAAACCTCACCCACCGGCAGGTTTTTAAAAGGCTGGCTGAGATCACCGGCCAGCGGAAACCCTGGTTTCACCTACCCGGAGCCCTCATCAACCCGGCCGCAATTGGCGTGGACCTGGTGCGGAAGGTGCTCCCGCTGCCACTGGACGGAAACCAACTCCGCATGAGCGCCAACTACCTGTGGTACGACACGGGCAAGGCAACGGACGAACTGGGTTTTTCCGCCAGGATTGGTTATGAAACCGCCGCCCGCCAGGCATACGATTGGTACCGCCAGCAGGGGATCCTGTGACAGGGTCCAGGTATGGCACATTCCCACATGCAAAACATACAGGCAGCTGATAGCATGCCGCACACCCTCCAGGTTCCCTTCACCATTCGCAATGACGAGTGTGACGCCTACGGTCACCTGAACAACGCCGTCTACCTGCGCTACATGCAGGAGGCCGCTTTTCGCGCTTCGAGCGATGCCGGGCTGGGACGCGACCAATATGCGGCCATGGGCCGTTACTGGCTGATCCGGGAGACCGAGATCGAGTACCTGCAGGTGCTGCCGGCCGAGGAGACGATCACCGTCAAGACCTGGAATGAGGGCATGCGGCGCACAACCGCCCGCCGCCGCTACGTTTTCAGCCGGCCAAACCATGATGAACCCGCGGCGAGCGCCTGGACTGATTGGGTCTACCTCAAACGCGAAACAGGGCAGCCGGCCAGGATCCCTCCCGAGATTCATGACGCATTCTTTCCCGAAACCGGCCGCGCGCCTGGCTTCACGCGCACACCTTTCCCGCAGGTTCCACCGGCGCCGCCGGGCATATTCCGGCTGGAGCGGCGTGTAGAATGGCGCGATATCGACCCCATGCAGCATCTCAACAACGCCGCCTACCTCTCGTACGTGGAAGACTGCGCAGTGCAGTTGGCAAACCATTTCGGCTGGTCCTTTGAACAGTGGGGAAAGCACGGCCTGGCTTTCGTCGCCCGCCAGCACCGCATCCAATACCTGCAGCCTGTGCTACTCGAAGACGAGCTCGAGATCAGCACCTGGCTCTTCAACGTACGGCGCACCTCTGCCACCCGCTACTACGCGCTGCGCCGGGCTGCCGATGGCGAATTGATGGCCCAGGTGGTAACACTCTGGGCTCTGATCGATCTGGAGAGTGGCCGGCCAACTCGCTTCCCGGCCTCCTTCCATGAGGTTATCGGCCCGAACATCGCGGAATAATGCCTGTAGGGAGGCGGCGCCGTGTCCCTATGCGAAACGTACCGATAATTCACTTTCTACCCCTGATTGCGCTTGCATTGGGGTTATCAGTTTGCATGGGGGGTTGTTGGCCATCATCGACGGTTGTCAATCATCCGAGCAACGTGGATCTTGCCACGGTTGCGGCGCGCTATCTGGACGACCATATCTTCGCTCCCACCTTCGGTGGGCACGTTTTCTGCGAAACCGAGATTCTGCACTTAGAGCGGCAAGGATCGGCGATCAAGGCCTACGTGTGGGCCCTATGCATCGAATATTACAAGGAAGGCCAAACCATGCAGATGGGAACTGCCGTCAGCGAACCCCTGGTGGTCTACATGATCGAGCATGAGGACAGCACCCTGGCGTCAGGCTTTGCCGAATCCCGCGACGGAGCACTCTTCGCTGAAGATATCCAGCAGATGTTCCCGGACGAAGCTGTCGAGCGCATGTGCCTGGGTGACATCCCCTGCAGGAATGCGCGCGTTCACCGGCTGGAGGGAGGGATCGCAGAACAGGTCAGGCGGGCTTATAACCTGCCGATCGCGACTGCACCCTGGAACGAAGGTTTTCGATATTCCCCTTGGCAGCTCATCCTTGCCGTACAAATACATGGCCCGATGGGTATGGATTAACGTTGTAGGGGCATATCGCGATGTGCCCCTACATTAACCATGGTGAAATAGGCTTCTAACTTGCTGTAGCAGGACGGCGGTGCCGCGCACCTAGGCGAACAGATAACTGATAATTAAGCATGCAAGGGCGCATGGCCGTGCGCCCTTACGGAGTTGCAAGACTAGGTGGTATGTTTTACAGGTCCAGGTTCGCCATCTGCTCGTAGAATTTCCAGCGAGCGATCACATCCCCGCGCAGCGACTCGAGCAGCATCTCTGCCCGGGCCGGGTCAGCTGCCCGCAGTGAGCGGAAGCGGTTTTGCTTGTAGGCGAACTCCTCGATGTCCTCCGATGGGGGGCGCGAATCCAGCTGGAGCGGGTTCCTGCCCTCTTCTGTCAGGCGTGGATCAAAGCGGAAAAGCGGCCAGAAACCACTTTGTTCTGCATCCTTGTGCAGATCGGTTGCGGTCGTCATATCGATACCATGGGCGATGCAATGAGCGTAGGCGATGATCAGCGACGGTCCATCGTATGCCTCCGCTTCCTGGAAGGCCTTCACCATCTGGGTCATGTTCGCGCCGTAGGCGATTTGGGCAACGTAGATATTCCCATACGACATGGCGATCGCGCCCAGATCTTTCTTAGGCATGTTCTTCCCGGCCGCGGCAAATTTCGCCACCGCACCACGCGGGGTCGCTTTCGAAGCCTGCCCCCCGGTGTTCGAGTAAACGCCCGTATCCAGCACGAGCACATTGACGTTCCGCCCGGAAGCGAGCACGTGGTCAAGCCCGCCGAAGCCAATGTCATACGCCCAACCGTCGCCACCCACGATCCAAACCGTTTTCGGCACCAGGAAGTCAACCAGGCTCAGCATCCGCTTGGCAGCTGGGTCCTTACTCTTCTCGAGTTCGGTTTTCAACCCCTCAACCCGGGCACGTTGCTCTTCAATCGCCTGCGGGTTGTTCAGGTCAGCGGCCAGTATTTCATCTGCCAGTTTCTTGGCGCCGTTCAGCTTCATCTCTGCCAGACGCTCACGGGCGTTGATCGTCAGCTTATCAATCGTCAGGCGCATGCCCATGCCGAACTCGGCGTTGTCTTCAAACAGCGAGTTGGACCAGGTCGGGCCGCGGCCGTCAGCGCGGGTTGCGTAGGGCGTCGTCGGCAGGTTGCCGCCGTAGATGGAAGAACAACCGGTAGCGTTGGCGATCAGCAGCCGGTCCCCGTAAAGCTGGGTCAGCAGCTTTACATATGGCGTCTCACCACATCCGGCGCAGGCTCCCGAGAATTCAAAGAGCGGTCGCATGAACTGGGAGCCCTTGGTCGTGTAGCGATTAAAGAGCGCCGGATCGGGATCCGGGATGGCTAGGAAGTAGTCCCACTTCAGCACTTCCTGGTCGCGGATCGGGGTCTGGGGCTCCATGTTGATCGCTTTTCGATCGGTCTTCTTCCCCTGCTCGTCCTTGGCGTAGGCCGGGCACACATGAACGCAGGTTCCGCAGCCGGTGCAGTCCTCCGGCGCGACCTGCAGTGTGTAAAGCAGGTCCTCCATCCCGCGCCCCTTGGCGGCAACAGCCTGCCAGCCCTGCGGTGCTTTCCCGTTGTCGTATCCCATGGGGTAGAGCTTGGGGCGGATGGTGGCATGCGGGCACACCAGGGCGCATTGATTGCACTGGATGCAGACCTCCGGATCCCAGACCGGGATCTCGAGGGCGATATTGCGCTTCTCGTAGCGGGTCGTGCCGACCGGATACGTGCCGTCATTAGGCAGCAACGAAACGGGGATCGAACTGCCCCGCCCGGCGATCATCTCGCCCGTGACGTTGCGGACAAACTCTGGCGCATCTGCCGGGACGGCGGGACGGATATGATGTTTGGATGTAGCCTTGGCCGACAGCTCAATCAGGTGAATGCGTTCCGAAGCCAGGTTGGCAGCCTTGATGTTCATGTCGACGATGGCCTGGCCCTTGTCGCCGTACGTATCTTCGACAGCCAGGGTCATCATCTTCAGCGCCTCTTCGTCCGGCAGCACGCCGGATATGCTGAAGAACGCCGACTGCATGATGATGTTGATGCGCCCACCCAGTCCGAGCGAGCGTGCCAGCGAGTACGCATCGAGAACGTAGAACTTGGCCTTCTTGTCGATCAGCGCCTGCTGAACCTCAAACGGCAGCTGGTCCCAGACCTCCTCTGGAGGATAAGGGCTGTTGAGGAGGAAGGTCCCATTCTGCTTAAGGTGGCTGAGGATTTCGTAGCGCTCGAGGAAGGGGAACGCATGGCAGGCAAGGAATTCAGCCCGTTTGATGAGATAGGTCGAGCGGATCGGGTTTGGGCTGAAGCGCAGGTGAGAGATTGTCCTCTGGCCGGACTTCTTCGAGTCGTATTGGAAGTAGCCCTGTGCAAAATAGTCGGTCGCCTTACCGACGATCTTGATCGAGTTCTTGTTCGCCCCGACGGTACCATCACCGCCAAGGCCGAAGAACATCGCCCTGTGCACACCCTCCGGTTGGGATTCGTAGTCATCATCCCAGGGCAAACTGCTGCCGGAAAGATCATCGTTGATCCCAACGGTGAAGTGATTACGCGGCTGTGCTGCGGTCAGGTTGTCGAAGACAGATTTCACCATGCCCGGGTTGAATTCGCTCGAACCCAAGCCATAGCGGCCCCCCACAACAACCGGCATATCAGCCGGCGCGATCTGGCCTGCCGCCACCGCCTCCGCAATCCCATTCTGAATATCCAGGTAAAGGGGTTCGCCCGAAGCGCCCGGTTCCTTCGTGCGGTCAAGGACGGCGATCCTGCGAGCGGTCTTGGGCAGCGCCGCCAGGAGCGCAGCGCCATCAAATGGACGGTAGAGGCGGACCTTGATCACGCCAACCTTTTCGCCCTGGCGATTGAGATGCTCTACGACCTCGTGTACAGTATCGGCGCCGGATCCCATGATGACGATCACCCGCTCGGCATCCTGCGCACCGATAAAATCGAAGAGGTGGTATTCGCGTCCGACGAGTTTGGCAAAGCGATCCATGGCACCCTGCACGATAGACGCAGCTTTTTCGTAGTATGGATTTACTGTCTCGCGCGCTGCGAAGAAAACATCCGGGTTCTGGGCTGTTCCCCGGATCGAGGGCCGATCCGGCGAGAGGCCGCGCATGCGGTGGGCGATGATCCATTCATCGTCGATCATGGCCCGCATATCCTCGTCCGCCAACTTTTCGATTTTCTGAATTTCATGCGAGGTACGGAAACCGTCAAAGAAGTGCAGGAAGGGCACGCGGGCTTCGAGGCTCGCGGCCTGGGCGATCAATGCCATGTCCATGACTTCCTGCGGGTTATTGGAGGAGAGCATCCCCCAGCCGGTGGTGCGCGCCGCCATCACGTCCGAATGATCACCGAAGATAGAGAGGGCCTGTGCGGCAATGGACCGCGCCGCGATGTGAAATACAGTAGGGGTGAGTTCGCCGGCGATCTTGAACATGTTGGGGATCATGAGCAGCAATCCCTGGGAAGCGGTGAAGGTCGTAGTTAACGCACCCGAGGTTAATGCACCATGTACCGCGCCAGCGGCGCCACCCTCGGCCTGCATTTCGGTTACGTTCGGCACGGTCCCCCAGATATTGGTCTCGCCATTTGCTGCACGCTCATCAGCAATCTCACCCATCCCGGAGGAGGGCGTGATTGGGTAAATCGCGATCACTTCGTTCGTTGCATATGCTGCATAGGCCGCAGAGCTGTTACCATCAAAGGGAACGAGCTCGCGGCCGGCTTTCTTCTTCGCCATGAAGAGCTCCTTTCAACCGGCGTATCTCTGTTGTCGGTGAAGTTAACGGGGGAATCCTTTGGGCAATCCCCATCAAGTCTAGACAGCTTTGGTTGGGGCCAATAGTGTAGGAGAACACCCTAAACTGGAGGATAACTGTCACTATTACAAGGGCCCCTTTTCCATGATCCTTAAATGGTCTATGAATTCGCTCCGGGAGGCAGCATGGCAACTTTAAAAACAAGCTACATGGGGGTCGAGATCAACTCGCCGCTGGTCGTCGCCGCCAGTTCGATTTCCAGTTTCCTCGACCGCATCAAGCTCGCCGAACAAGCCGGCGCGGGCCTGCTCGTCATCCGCTCGCTCTTTGAGGAGCAAATTCAACTGGACGCATTAAAGCTCGAAGAAGCGCTCTCGGTGGGCGCCGACAGTTTTGCCGAAGCCTTGTCCTATTTCCCATCGATCGAGCATGCCGGGGCCGACGAGCATTTGATGTGGATCGAAAAGACACGCGCCGATACCAAGCTCCCGCTCATCGCCAGCTTGAACGCCGTGTCGCCCGGTTCCTGGACCCGCTTCGCGAAACAGCTCGAATCAACCGGCGTGGACGGGCTCGAGCTGAACGTTTACGCCGTTGCCGCAGATCCCAAGGTAGCAGGTGCGCAGATCGAATCGACCCTGTACGAGATCGTCGAGTCGGTCGTCGGCGAGGTGGAGATCCCAGTCTCGGTGAAGTTGAGCCCATTTTATACCTCGGTCGCAAATGTAGCTGCCGAGTTGGACAAACGTGGCGTCAAGGGACTCGTGCTCTTCAACCGTTTCCTGCAGCCCGATATTGATCCACAGAGCGAGAAGCTGTCGCTTGAGATGGTCTACAGTTCGGCGGCAGAGCTCAAACTCCCGCTGCGCTGGGTGGCATTGCTATACGGGCGGAATGGCGCGGATCTGGCGCTGAATACCGGGGTTCATTCTGGCAAAGATGCGGCCAAGGCGCTCCTGGCCGGGGCGCAGATCGTCCAGGTCGCGTCGGCGTTGCTCGAAAATGGAATTCCCTACCTCTCCACGATGCTGCGTGAATTGGAGGGCTGGATGGATGAACACGGCTATGAGGCGGTTTCGGATTTCCGAGGAAAGATGAGCCAGAAGAAGATCGCCGATCCGATCGCTTTCGAACGGGCACAATATGTCAAGCTCCTCATGAGCCAGAAATAAGAGAGAAACTTCGCCAGAAATATTAAGGGGTGGTTCACATGAACCACCCCTTTCGTATTCTCATTGCGAAATAAATGACCGGGATCTAGAGCACGATCGGGAAGATCAGGTTCATGATCAACCCCAGCACAAACAGCCCGCCGGCAAGTTTGTTGTGGTAGAAGGCAGCCGAGACAAACCATAAGGGCCAGACCGGGTAATCGGGGGGTGGGGTATCCGGGCGGGGTTCGTTGTAGATCTTGAGCACCTGGCGTAAGCGTGGCAGGGCGAGCACCACCAGCAGCACCCAGACACCAAGCGTTCCGGTCAGCACAAGTGCCAACACGATCAGGTAATACCCGACCATCAAGGCTTGGTTGAGCCAAAGCGAAGCGCGCGCTCCGAACATGACCGGCAAGGTTCGAATGCCCTTCTGCGTGTCGACCTCGATCTTGTCGATGTGCTTGCCAATCAAGACGGTCGTGACGACCAGGGCATATGGGATGCAGGCCAGCCACACACCCACTGGCGGCAGCTCGCCGGCTGTCACAAAGTACGTTCCACCGATCATCAAAGGCCCCCAAACGATGAAGACGGCCGGTTCCCCGAGCCCGTGATGCTTGAGCTTGATCGGTGGGGCGACATAGAACACGCTGATGAAGAGACCCGCCAGTGCGAACGCGAGCGACAGCCAGCCAACCGTCACGATGAAGTAGGCCAGGATCAGGGCGTCAACCACGTTCACCACCAAGATGGCAGATAGCAGCTGGCGCCGGGTCAGTAATCCTGACAGTACGGGGTGGGGTGCATACAGCGCCCGCGTGTACTCGTCATCATCCACGCCGCCTTCCAAGTCGAAGTAATCATTGATCATGTTGTTGGCAGCGTGCGCCAGGACCAACCCGAGCACCGCCAGCACGGCGTGCAAGTAGTTGGGGTTGGCAGCCAGAGCGGCGGCCAGCAACGCGCCGATCAGACCCGAGGTGGCCGTCATCGAGAACACCGCTGCCCGGGTGATGATCAACCACTTGCTGACGGTGTCCATCTCCTTCTCGGGAGATAGGTTGGCGGTATCGATCACTTCTTTCCAATTTGAGAGCAATGACATGCTATTTCCTCCAAGGCAATGGTCGCGAGGAAGTCTACCCGTAAGCTTAGAAGATGTACAGGAACCACGAGGCTGTCGTCTCTGAGGGAGCGTGCAGTGGATGGCCAGCTCTCAGCCTGGTTCGAGGAACGGGGTAGCCCTGCCGATGGAAGGCCGCATAGAGCATTAGAACCGATCTTGAATGTCGAATGGTTATTCCCAGCGGAAAAATCGCGCTGCCAACACTCCGCCCACGAGCGTAATCCCCGCCAGCACACCGACTTCCAGCCAGTGCTCACTCAGCGGGTCACCGAACCACAACCCGCGCATCAAGCGCACGACGTACGTCAGCGGCAGGAAATTTGAGATGCGGCGGATTGAATCAGGGAGGATCTCGATCGGCATCCCAGCCCCCGAGAGGAACATCATCGGGTAGAAGATGACCATGCTCACTACCTGTGCCATCCGAGCACCGTTGGCTACGCTGGCGATCATGTAGCCGAGTGCGCTCATCGCCAGGGTACTCAGAACGATCGCCAGGAGCACCGCCCAGATCTGGCCGGCGAACTGAATCTGGAAAAGCACCCACGCCACCCCGCTCACAAGGAGCATGCCAATCACTGTCATCAACAGGTTGGTGCATTGATCGGCCAGGATGTATGTCCAGGGTTTTAACGGCGTTACACGGAAGCGCCGCAGGATGCCCTGCTCACGATATCCGGCTATCGTGATCGGGACCGACATCAGTCCGATCGTCCCGACAATCAGGCCGCTGTAGGCGGGCAGCGATACATCCATGCTTCCCCGGCCGCCGAACATCTCTGCCGGTTCGTTGCCAAAGATCGCTCCAAACAAGAGCACCAGCATCGTTGGAAACGCCAGCGTGAAGAATGCCGCAACCGGTTCTCGTATATAGAGTTTAAACGTCACCCAGGTTAATTGTCTCAGGCCTCGCATGTTTACTCCCTCAACTTTCGCCCTGTCAGATGGAGAAAGACATCTTCAAGGGAAGGCTGTTCTGTTCGTAGATCTCGAAAGTCCAAACGCTGATCTTCGAGCTCGGCAACAACGCTGCTAATGAAGCGCTCCCCTTTGCCCTGCACCATGACCCGTTCGCCGTTCAACTCGAAGCGGGTCACCCCGGGAAGCTGGTCCAACTGAATATGGGAGGGATCCGCTCGGGTGTGGAAGATGATGCGCTTCTCTTCATCCAAGGAGTGGATAAGAGCCTCGGGCGAATCGAGCGCGATCAAGGTTCCATGATCGAGGATTGCCACCCGGTCACATAGCCGTTCCGCCTCTTCCATGAAATGCGTCGTCAGGAAAACCGTGCAACCCCCCTGGCGCACTTCGCGTACCAAGTCCCACATCGCCCGGCGGGCCTGGGGATCGAGCCCCGTGGTCAGTTCATCGAGAAAAACTAACTGCGGCCGGTTGATGAGGGCCAGCGCGATGTATAGCCGCTGCTTCTGCCCGCCGGATAATTTACCGATCGGAGAATTGCGTTTCTCGCTCAATCCCATCCGCTCGAGCAGTTCATCTCCCGGGACGGGGTCGGGGTAGAGCGCTCCGAACAGGGCCAGCGCTTCACTCACCCGCAACCTCGGTGGAAGATTCGACTCCTGCAGTTGGACCCCGATCCTCTCCACCATCTTGGGTTGCTCGCGCCAGGGATCGAACCCGAGCACGGAGAGACGACCGCCATCCGCATGGCGCAGTCCCTCCAGGCATTCAATGCTGGTCGTCTTGCCGGCCCCATTCGGCCCGACCATGCCAAAAATCTCCCCCGCGTACACATCGAAGGACAGGTCAACCACCGCCTGAACTTCGCCGTAGCGCTTGCTCATCTGTTCCACTTGCACAATTGCTTCCATTGAATTACTCCCACACACTCCGTCTCGCGCCAGCACTACCCTGCGCTATTCAGGAGATCGGTCAACGCCTGAACATGCTCTCCAAACGCTCGCCGCCCCCGACCGGTCAATCCCAGGTAGGTCTTTGGCTTCCGATCGATGAAAGTTTTCTCCGCAGTCACGTAGCCCGCCTCTTCCAGTTTGCGCAGGTGGGCACCGAGGTTCCCGTCGGTCAGCTCAAGCGTGTCGCGCAGATAGGTGAATTCAATAGCCTCGTTGTCCCCCAGGGAGGCAAGTGAGGCCATAATGCGCAGCCGGACTGGTTGGTGGATGACCGCGTCAAAGTCCGCCATGGGTTACTTCCACGCTCGGAGCACATACAGACCGGCGGCAATCAGGCCGCCGCCGCCGGTGAAAGCCAGCCAGTATCCCAGGTAATCTGGAAGGAGCCGCCAACCCAGCACTGCCAGAACGCTGATTGCCACCCCCATAATCGCCAGCGGTGTACTGGTCCACAAACCCAGCATGCTGTATCCCATCGAGATTATAAGTGTCACAAAGAGCAGATATTGGATGCCCTGCAGGGGCCACACGACCCAGGCCAGTAGAGCGCCGTATCCAATCAAGAGCACCCAAAAAACGCCCATACGCCAACCATAAGGCGATCGAACGTGTCGAGTGTAGCGCAGGATGGCAAAGGTGCTTCCCAGCACACCGAAAGCGTCAAGCCCAAGCCACAAATAACCGGAACCCGTATCCAGCACTGCGCTTCCCAGGAAACCAAAGAGCCAGACAATGCCCCAGATCACAAATAAGTAACCGGTTCCTCCGCGTGCGAGCGCCACGCGTGTGGCTTGCCGGGTTTGCTTGATCATTTCGAGCGACTCATAAGCTTCAGATGGTTCCATGGTCTCTTCTCCAGAGTACTCTGTATTTTAGAGTACTCTACAACAGTTATTATCATATGTCAACCCCCGTACCAAGCCTCGCCAGAAGCTGGAGTACAATCGCCCATAGCAGCCCATGCTCGCAGACTTCAAGGAGGGTAGGATGCCCGAAGCTGTCATCGTTTCTGCGGTGCGTACCGCGATCGGAGCCCACGGCGGTGTACTTTCCGCTGTGCGACCAGACGACCTGGCGGCGCTGGTGATCCGGGAGGCGCTCGAACGAGCCTCTGTGCCAGGGGAGGCGGTCGAGGAGGTCTACCTGGGATGCGCCAACCAGGCAGGTGAGGACAACCGCAACATCGCCCGTATGGCAACCCTCCTGGCGGGCCTGCCGGTCGAGGTTGCTGCCGTGACCTTCAACCGTCTGTGCTCCTCTGGCCTGCAGGCGATCAACGCGGCCGCACGCGCCATCCGCGTCGGCGAAGGAGACGTTTTCGTCGCCGGCGGCGTGGAGAGCATGTCGCGTGCACCGTTCGCAGTCCCCAAACCCGATCAGGCTTACCCCTGGGGCAACGTAACCATGTGGGATACCACGCTCGGCTGGCGTTTCCCCAATCCGGCCCTGAAGGAAAGTTACGGCAACGACGCGATGGGCGAAACGGCCGAGAACATTCACGACCTGTACCCGGGGATCACACGCGAAAAGCAGGATGCATTCGCGTACGAGAGCCACCGGCGAGCCGTGGCCGCGATCCAAAGCGGGCTTTTCAAGGACGAGATCGTGCCAGTGACCATCCCCCAGCGTAAAGGTGATCCGATCGTAGTCGACACGGACGAGCGCCCACGGAGCGACACAACTCTGGAAGCGCTTGCCCGCCTAAGACCCGCCTTCCGGGGTGAAGGAACCGTAACAGCCGGGAACGCCTCCGGCATCAACGACGGGGCTGCGGCGCTGGTTTTGATGTCCGACCTGCGCGCGGCCGAACTCGGTATAAAACCGATGGCGCGGATCATAAGCAGCGCCGCCGCCGGGGTTGAACCACGCCTGATGGGCCTGGGCCCGGTTTCTGCAACGCAGAAGGCGCTCAAGCGTGCCGGCCTATCGGCCTCCGACCTCGGATTGATCGAGTTAAATGAAGCCTTCGCCGTCCAGGCCTTGGCTGTGATGGCCGAGCTGGGTTTGCCGCACGAGCTAACGAATGTCAACGGCGGCGCCGTCGCATTGGGCCACCCTCTGGGAGCCTCGGGTGCCCGCATCATGGTCACGCTGCTGCATGAGATGGGGCGGCGTGCACCCGATGCCAGGCATCCTTACTACGGACTGGCAACGCTGTGCGTTGGCGTCGGCCAAGGTGAGGCGACGGTCATCGAATGGGTTGGCGATCGTTCCTGAACTGCCTGGAGTACTTAAGTCTACGGATCAAGCGCGTGATATAGTGACGCCAGGGAACCTGGACATGGTGCACTGGATAATCGCATGACCGAGCTTGAAGCACATGAGACGATCTGGGTCTCAGCTCTGAGGGCTGCCGCTGGGGTGGCGCAGAAGGCAAGCTCGGGCGAGGAAGATGTCCTGCATGCGGTTTCTGATGA
>Ga0315534_1000523_pt1 | contig 26609 bp, 19 predicted proteins | sample SalMarSW160240MG_FD_203094 | JGI IMG/M metagenome (GOLD analysis project Ga0315534, IMG submission 203094) | Salt marsh sediment microbial communities from the Plum Island Ecosystem LTER, Massachusetts, United States - Salt Marsh Sediment SW1602-40 ...
GGAAATCGGGGTCGCTCAGGAAGGCGGAGTGCCTGTGATTATCAGCCTTCAGGCCGTAACCGACACCCCTGGGGACGACATCAAGCGTATGGCTGGACGTGCCGAGGAGGCTGGCGTGGCCGCCATCGAGCTCTCGGCGTTTGGTTCGGCTCCTAACGTCGTCACCGGCGGGGGCATCGGGGCTGTGCAGGACGCGAAGCGCACCTACGAGGTGGCCAAGGCGGCCAAGGAGTCAGTGAGCATCCCCGTTATCGTCAAGATGCTTCCCGAGCCCTCCAACTTGGAGGATCTGGTCAAGGCGGCTGAGGACGCTGGGGCAGATGCCATCGCCTCCAGGGACACCATCTTCCCTGCCATCAGTTTCGACATCTACAGCAGGGAGCCGGCGCTGGCCCGCAACATCGGCACCTGGATGCCTGAGTTGTCGGGACGGTCGATCAAGGAAGTGGCGCTGGGCTACGTGGTGGAGATCTTCCGCAGGACCAAGTTGCCCATCATCGGCCTGGGTGGAGTCGCCAGGTGGCAGGACGCGGCGGAGATGGTGATCGCCGGGGCCACCGGCATCGGGGTGTGCACGGCTGCCATGACTCATGGGCCAGAGCTCTTCACGCAACTCAAGAAGGGTCTGGGAGCATACCTTCAGGATCAGAAGGTCACTTTGGATGAGCTGCGGGGGACCGGCCTCCAAGGCATGGAGAGAGTGAACAAGCGTGGCGTGGCTGACCTGTTGGTGGAGATAGATGCTGACGAGTGCACGATGTGCGGGACCTGCTCTACGGTCTGCCAGGTGCAGGCGCCGCGGGAGAAAGAGGACGCCTACTGGATCGATCCCGAGATATGTGTGAGGTGTGGCTTCTGTGTGCATTACTGTCCTGTAGGATGCATCGCGGTGAAAGAACTCTAGGCTAACGGGGAGGTTAGATCGTGAGCAAAGCCAAGATAGCTGTCGTACAGCCCAGGTCGTACATCAGGTACGCGGCGGGCCGCGTTTTCGACGATCCTACCGCGCCTGAGGAGAAGAACCTGTCTTTGGCCCTCGACTACATAGACGAAGCGGCAAGCGAGGGCGCTCAACTGGTGGCCTTCCCGGAGCTCTACCCCGGGCCTTCGCCAGAATCGGATGCGTTGGACTACGAGGACGTCGTGGCTAACCTTCGGAAGAAGGCCAAGGAGAAGATGGTCTACGTCCTCTTTGGGGGAGCAAAGCAGGAGGCCAAGGGTTTCTACAACCTTTATCACCTGGCAGACCCATACAGGGACAGCCTCTCCGTGTACGAGAAGACCATTCCGGCCATGAACGAGGAGACCATGTTCCGGGGAGAGGGACCGCTCCTCGTCGAGACCGACATCATGAACATCGGGCTGCTCATATGCTGGGAGGCCTGGTTCCCGGAGATGGCGAGGAACCTCGCCATGCGGGGAGCCGACATCGTGTTCTTCCCCACCGGTGGATTGATCTACGAGCTGCACGACGTTTGGAGGGCGATCCTCCAGGCCAGGGCGGCGGAGAACACAGTCTACACGGCTTCCACCGTGAACATCTGGGGGGTGGAAGCAGGCATGAGTTACGTCTTCAGCCCGGAAGGCGAGGTCGCGAGCCTGACCACTGAGGGTATCAACTACGCGGAGGTTGACCTGGATCGCTTGCACCGCATGCGGTCGGAGGACGAGGAGTTCACCGTGCCCAAGGCGTTCCGCACCATTCCCGGGACTTTGCGCGTCCTCAACGACCAAGTGGCAACGCTCTACTATCAGGCGACCATGGATTACTTCAAGGAGAGGGGGGCCTAGATTGAGCATTCTGATCAGGGGCTGCGCCGTGCTGGATGAAAGCCAGCCCGACGGATACGCTTCCGGGCAGAACATCCTCGTTGAGGGCAACAGGATCGCCAGGATCAGCCCTGAACGGATCTCAGAGAACGGCATCGATCGCGTAATCGAGGGAGCGGGCAGATTGGCCATACCAGGCTTCGTCAATGCCCATACCCATTCCCCCGAGAATTTCCCCAAGGCCACCAAGGAGAAGCTTCCGCTGGAGCTCTGGCTACTTGACCTGTTCCTCATCGGGGGCTTCTCCGCCAGAGAGGTCTACCTCGCGGCCATGCTTGGTGCCATGGAGATGTTGAAGACGGGGACCACGGCCGTTCTGGACCACCTGTGGATGGGTGGCGGCCTGACCGCGGAGGGGTTGGACGCCGCCATGCAAGCCTACGCTGATGTGGGAATCCGTGGCGGGGTGGCCCCTCTGATCGAAGACAACGACCAGGTGATGAGGGCCGCGGTGGCGGCCAGGCCAGCACTGGCCCCGTTGGTGGAGGACAGCCAGGAGAAGCTGACCGCCAGCGAGTACATCGAGCTGCTGGACTGGCTCTTCCGCAAGTGGCATAGGGCCGAAGAAGGAAGGCTGCTGTGCTTTGCCGGTCCGTCCGGCTTCCAGTGGTGCAGTGAGGAACTACTCCAGGGCTCACTGGACGTGGCCAAGCGCCACGGAGGGGGCTGGCATATGCACCTCGTGGAGACCAAGGTGCAGGCCATGGTCTGCTTCGACCTCTATGGCAAGTCGGCGACGGCAGCCATGAAGGAACGAGGCCTCCTGGGGCCTGAGGTGTCTCTGGCCCACTGCGTGTGGCTGGACGACGCCGATCTGGACATGCTGGCAGAAAGTGACAGTCGGGTGGTGCACAATCCGGCCAGCAATCTGCGCATAGGCAGCGGTTTTGCACCCATCATCGAGATGCTCGAGAGGGGTATCAAAGTCGCTTTGGGTACCGACGGCTCGGCCAGCAGCGACAACCAGATCATGTTCGACGCCATGAAGCTGGCGGGTCTGATCCACAATCTGAGAAGCACAGACCATCACAGATGGCCCTCCTCCCGGGACATCGTGCACATGGCTACCATCAACGGCGCGGCCGCTCTGGGCATGGAGAAAGACCTTGGTGAACTGAAGGCGGGCAAGCTGGCGGACATCGTCCTCTTGGACACCGAGACCTTGCTTTTCACCCCCTTCAACGACGCATTCCGGCACCTGTCCTACGTCGAGAACGGGAGTTCGGTACACACCGTCATCGTCGATGGCCGGGTAGTCGTGGAGGATGGTCGCGTCCTCAAGGCGAACCAAGAAAGCATTGCTGCAGAGGCGCGGGAGGCCTGGGGTCGTTTGTACAGGGAACTGCCAGCCCTGCGTGAGAAGACCGAGCCACTCGTGCGCGAGTACGAACAATACCAGCAAGAGATGATCAGCAGGGACTTCTACCTGAACAGATTCTAGGATTATCCATGGATAGATCAGCACTGGTCGAGCTTTCCAAGCGTAAGCCAATACCTCCCTTCCTCCTCGACGAGAGTTTGACTTTCTACTGTCCTCAGGAGAACTTGGAGGCTTTCGACCACCCCACTGTGGCTGAGTGGCACCAGTTCATGACCACCACGTACAAGCCAGCCGTGGGCAACGGTCGCAACTTGATGCTGATCCTCCCCTGCACGAAGGAGAAACCCTACATCATGAGCAGGGAGCATCTTGCGATCAACAGCTGTCTTCTGCGTGCTGGCTTTGAGCCAACCTTCGACGCATTCGTGCCCGAAGAGCTCTACGCCCAGCTTCCCGCCGAGCACGACCGAGCACTCCTCAACAATGGGTTGCTCATGCGAGATGGAGCGACGTTGCATCGTTTGGTAGTCTCAGAGCCCATGGGACTCGTGCCTTATGAATTCATCTACTGGTTCAGGGGCCGCATGTCCCCAGCATCGCGATACGATGATCCTGGCCTCTTCGAGCACAGACCTAATACCGTCTGTCCTTGGCGAGCCGACTACTCCGGTGTCCCGAGAGGTGAGCAACTCGGGTGGGGCGACAATGAGAAACTGGCCTATGTACAGGTCCACAACCGGCTGGTGGATCTGATCGGCGACATGCTGGAACGAATTCAGCCATACTACGAGAGAATGGTGGCCTACGTCAGCCCGAGACTCACCCATCGGAGTTTTCTCGCCAGTGCGTCGGAGAAGAGGGGCAGTGGGCTGCGCACAGCGAGGAGAATTGCAGGCAAGATGCATCCGCTGCGGGGTGTGAACGATCTCCAACCCGGACTGGTGACCATCATTCCCAGCAAGGAGGAGCTGCAGCAGATCTTCCGTGCTGTGGAGACCCGTCTGCTCGAAGATGACCCGTCAACAACACCGGCGAGGGCGCGAGGCTACTTCGCACGAGGGGGTGGTGGCGCCACCCCTCTGGCTCTTCCAGAAAGCCTCCGTATACTTGAGATGTACCTGCTTGTAGGCCCCAATGATCCGAGTTAGTGGGAAGATGAAGATATGGAGAGGGAGGTGATTCAAAGCGCAGCTTGGTCCTGTGAACCCTGGCCATGGTGGCTAGCACCCACAACACTGTCGGTAGCCTGGGTCGCTATGGCGTCTGGTGTCCAGAGAGAGGCACCCGACGACCGACGAAGATGGAGGAAAAACGATGAGTAGATCAACCTTGCTGAGACTGGGCACATTGTTGCTCGTAGGCGCCCTCGTAGTCACGGCTTGCGGCACGCCAGCGGCGGAGCCGATGCCAGAGACGGAGGCAGTTCCCAGTGTGGCACTGGTGCTTCCCGGCTCCATCGCCGACCAGGGGTATAATGCAGCGGCGTACGCAGGTTTGATGAGCATCGAGGAAGAATCGGGCGCCAAAGTTGCGTATACTGAGATGGTACCTCTGGCCGAGTATGAAGAGACCTTCCGTGAATACGCTGATGAGGGCTATGATGTAATCATCGGGCACGGCTTTCAGTTCGGTGACACGGTGGAGGTGGTGGCACCTGAGTACCCGGACACTCGGTTCTTGATAACAAGCGGGACCGTGGCTGGGCCGAACTACGCATCCTTACTGCACCAGAACCATCAGGCGGCCTATGTGGCAGGCTACATATGCGGGAGGATGACTGAGACGGATTTGGTCGGGGCTATCGGAGGATTCGCGTATCCTGTCCTCGTGCAGATGCTGGAGGGCTTCAGACTGGGGGCGGAGGCTGCTAATCCCGACGTCGAGGTGGCTACTGCGTACTTGGACAGTTTCGACGATATCGGCCTTGGAAAGGAGGCAGCTCTCGCCCAGATCAGCGTGGGTGCCGACTGCGTGTTGCACGTTGCGGACGCAGCAGGGATTGGCGTGATACAGGCGTGTGAGGAAGAGGGCGTGTGGGCCGTTGGCTTTCCCTACGACCAGAACGAGTTGGCTCCCGACACAGTCATCACAAGCACCGTTGTTGACTACACTCTGATGCTGACACAGGCATATGAGGAGATCGTCAACGGGACCTTTGAGTTCAACATGGTCCACAAGTACGGTCTGGAGACAAAGGCGGCGCGACTCGCGGACTATCACGGGCTCGTCCCCGAGGATATCGCAGCCGAAGCCGAGGAGATAGAGAAGCAGATCATTTCCGGCGATCTGGTCGTTCCGCTAATCAGCGAGCCGACGCAATAGCCCTCACCCATGGCCTCTTGCGCTCTGCCGGGGACTGCCCCGGTAGAGCGCCCAACTCGAAGCTGTAGTGGATGGCAGGACCAGTGGTGTCAGGAGTCACGCCTTGGAAGCGGTACTGCAAGGCGAGGGGGACAACATGGTCACTTGTGGCCATGTGTTGAAGCATGCGGGTGTCTTTCGAGGGTCGACCAGGGGGGCCTTGTTGTCCTCGTGGACGGCGTGCTTCGCGAGACCAAGAGGCCGGCGGCAAGCCGAAATCGGGCGCCCAAGGAGTAGCAACTTGGGGATGATCAAGGGCGTGGACTGGGGCTGCGAAGGCAGCCACTGAAGACTAGGCTGGGTAGACCATCCAATTGAGTCCGCAGAAACTCAGACGGATAGCTACTCCGGTGCAAGGAGAGGACATCACTATTATGGCTAAGCAGGTAATCCTGTACAACCTCAGAGACGACGTTAACGAAGAAGACTACGTGAAGTGGTGCAATGAGTTCAAGGGACCCCTCATCATGGGACTGCCTTCGACGAATAGCCTGACGCTAATGCGGATGTCCGCAGGCAAGAAGGGCAATGGTAAGGAAGCCATCCCGCCAGAAGATGCGAATCCGCCGTTCAGGTTCATTGGGGTATTGGATATCGACAACAGAGAAGACTACGTGAAGGACATGGCGTCGAAAGCATACCAGGAGGAGTTCTTTCCGCAGTGGTTCAACAACTGGGTTGCCGATTTCTACGCCATTCCTGGCGACGAGGTTTTCGATTCGCAAAGCGAGTGAGGTAGCAGGGATTGTCTGTGGCGACGGTCTTGTCCGAACCGGGCCTGGCACGGCGTCGGCGCGGCCCGGAGGAGCCTGACGAAACAAGGCGCGGATTCTTCTTAACGAAGAGGCAAGGAGAGAGGTCATACGTATGCAACTGACACACATGCTCTGCGAAGAAGAGCGGATGCTCCAGGACACGTTGAGAAGATTCGTGGACAACGAGATTATGCCCATTAGGGAGGAACTCGAAAAGGATTACAGACTGGTTGAGAGCGTTTGCCAGAAGCTGGTTGACATGGGTATCCAGCAGGCCGGTCACCCGCCTGAGGTGGGAGGAACAGGGCCTTTGTCTGCGACGAGTCGAGCGATAGTACAGTCAGAGCTTGCCAGGGGGGATGCCGGGGTAGCCACGATTACTGGCACAAATGCAGGAGAGTTCTTGGCCCCCGCGATCGAGGCAGGTAACAAACCCGTTCTTGAGAGGTTTGGGCCCGCCTTCTGCGGGGAAGAGTTATGCTACGGATGTCTTGCTATGACAGATTCGGCATCAGGTGCCGATACCGAGAATCCAGCACTGCGAGGAAGAGGCATAAAAGCCACGGCGATGCTGGATGGGGATGAATGGGTCATCAACGGCACCAAGTCCTGGCCGCTGAATGCGGGTTTGGCGACTTTCTACCTAACCATATGCACGACGGATCCGAGATTGGGTGACGACGGCATCGCCATGATCTATGTGCCCGCTGATGCGCCCGGACTCACGTTTGGGAAGCCTGAGACGAAGCTAGGATTCAAGACTGCTATCAACGCTAGCGTGTTCTACGACAACGTAAGAGTTCCCAGGGAGTATCGGGTCGCCGGGCCTGGAGAGGACGCCAAGTTCTACTACGGGGGGCTCATGGCCATTGCTCAAGGAGCTGAGGCATTCTTGTCGCTGGGGATCGCACAAGCAGCTTTTGACATCGCACTCGAGTATACAAAGGACCGTAAGAGTGCGGGCCAACCGGTACGGGAGTGGAGTATGGTGGCTGGTATCATTGCTGATATGGCCACTCGTCTCGAAATGCTGAGGGGAGGGGTCTTCAACTACGCGGCGATGTTGGACAACCATGAGCACTATGGTCCACCCTTCGCAAAGCAGATGATCTCGAAGGGCTCTCTTCTGAGGGTTTTTGCCTGCGAGACGTGCGTATTCATCGCCACCAGTGCGCTACAGTTGCTGGGATCAAATGGGCTGTCACCGGAGTATCATCTTGAGAAGTACTTGCGAGATGCCCATGTAACGCAGCTTCCGATCGGTGGGATGCAAATCACACGATATCGCGTCGTCGGTGGATACTATGACTACATCGTGGGCAAGGATCCTCTGTGAACAGGTCTGATAGAAACGAGGAGGTTTGGAGGATTTGCCGGGAATGCCAAGGGTGGTCGCTGCGACTTGGCATCAACTGTCCTCACGCAAGAGTAAGTGCAAGGAGCATGTCAAACCGTGGAGACACCTCATCGCGGCAAGGCCCCGCTGGTCAAGGAGTCGAAGGCGAGAGGGTGTATCGCACGGGGTGGTGGCGGAGCCACTCCGTTGGCTCTACCAGAAAGCATCCGTATACTTGAGATGTACCTGCACTTTCACGGCCCGATGATCTGAGTCAGTGAGAAGATGAACACATGGAAGAGGGAGGTGGTTCAAAGCGCAACTTGGCCCTGTGAACCCTGGCTATGGTGGCTAGCACCCACGACACGATCGGTGGCCTGGGCCGCTATGGCGTCTGGTGCCCAGACAAAGGCACCAGACGACCCACGAACATGGAGGAAAGACGATGTGTAGATCGACTTTGCTGAGACTGGCCACATTGCTGCTCGTGGCCGCCCTGGTAGTTACGGCTTGCGGCACACCAGCACCTGAGGCGCCGCCGGAAGAGGCGGCAGCGGTCAAGGTGGCGTTGGTGATGCCAGGTTCCATCGCCGACCAGGGCTACAACGCCGCAGCATACGCGGGCCTCATGGCCATCGAGGAGAATCTCGGGGCGGAGGTGGCGTATACGGAGATGGTACCCATCGCAGAGTATGAGGAGGCCTTCCGCAACTATGCTGCCGAGGGCTATGACATCGTCATCGGACACGGCTTTGAGTTCGGTGACCCCATCGAAGTTGTGGCTCCCGAGTTCCCAGACACTGCTTTTCTGGTGGTGAACGGTATTGTGGCGGGCGAGAATTACGCCTCCTTGCTGCACCAGAACCACGAGACAGCCTACGTGTGCGGCTACATCGCCGCCAGAATGTCCGAGACCGGCAAGCTGGCCGCCATAGGGGGGTTCGCCTACCCGGTGATCGTTCAGCAGTTGGAGGCCTACAGGTTGGGCGCTGAGTCAGTGGACCCCAATACCGAGGTCACCATCGCCTATCTCGACTCCTGGGACGACATCGCCCTGGGTAAAGAGGCAGCCTTGGCCCAGATCAGCGCCGGGGCGGACTGCATCTTCCATGTGGCGGATGCGGCCGGCATCGGGGTCATTCAGGCTTGTGAAGAGGAAGGCGTACGGGCCATTGGTTTCGCCTATGATCAGAACGAACTGGCTCCCGAGACAGTCATCACCAGCACCATCATCGACTATCCCGAGATGCTCACCACGGCCGTCACAGACATTCAGGCGGGCAGGTTCGAGTTTAACACTGTGCACCTGTACGGACTGGAGACGGGCGTGATTCGGGTTGCCGACTACCACGGTCTCGTGCCCGATGACATCGCTGCTGAGGCTGAGGAAGTCACGCAGAAGATCATCGACGGTGAGATCGAGGTCCCATTGATCAACGAGCCGACCCAGTAGCGGTTGGTCCCGTTGTCTCAAGGCGCTCTACCGGGACGGGCCCGGTAGAGCGCTCACCTGACGTAGCTCGACGGTAGCAGGCTCTTGCACCGGGGGAGCGGTACATTGGACAAGCTTCTGGAATTGGAGAATATCACGAAGGCCTTCGACGGGCTTGCGGCCAATGATCGAATCTCCCTTGAGATAGGGAGAGCAGAGATACATGCCCTGTTGGGAGAAAACGGGGCGGGCAAGACCACCCTGATGAATGTGCTCTATGGCCTCTACCACCCGGACAGCGGCGACATCCGTCTGCGTGGTGAGGTTGTGCGGTTCTCGTCTCCGAAAGATGCCATCAGGAATGGCATAGGCATGGTGCACCAGCACTTTATGCTCATCCCTGCCTTCACGGTTGCCGAGAACATCGTGTTGGGTCTTGGTTCACTGAGTCGCCCCCTCCTCGATCTGGATTCGGCCGGGGAGAAGATCCAGCGCTTGTCCCGTGACTATGGGCTCGACGTGGATCCAAACGCACAAGTGTGCAACCTCTCGGTAGGTGCTCAGCAGCGCGTGGAGATCATCAAGGCGCTGTATCGGGGAGCTGATCTGCTCATTCTCGATGAGCCAACCTCGGTCCTCACGCCACAAGAGGTTGTTGACCTCTTTGACGTCCTGCGGCGCCTCGTCGACGAGGGCCACTCCGTGATCTTCATCACCCACAAGCTCGACGAAGTGATGCACATCAGCGATCGAGTGAGCGTCCTGCGCGACGGCAAAGTCGTGGCCACAGTGAATACGGCTGACACCACTAAGGAAGAATTGGCCCGTATGATGGTTGGCCGGGAGATCGTCTTCAGGGTAGACAAGGAGCCAATGACCCCAGGTGAGACCGTGCTGGAGGTCAGCGGACTCGAAGTCGACCCCGAGGATGAGCGCTGCTCCGTGGACTTGAAGGCCATTTCCCTCTCTGTGAGGCGCCACGAAATCTTGGGCATCGCTGGCGTGGGCGGCAACGGCCAGAGCGAACTCGCCGGGGCGGTGGTGGGACTGTTCAAGCCAGCGGCAGGTCGCATAACCATTCTGGGACAGGACATCGCTGATCGGCGGACCAGGGGCGTAGTCAAGCTGAATGTCGGAAGGATACCCGAGGATCGGCAAGCCCAGGGCCTGGTCCCCGATTTCACGATCACGGAGAACTTGATTTCCACTCATTTCTTCGAGCCACCCTTGTCCAGACGAACCTTCCTCAACTTCCCTGTTATAGCTGAGTTGGTCAGGGGATTGATTGGTGAATACGATATCAGACCTCCGCGACCAACTCTCTTGGCCAAGCAGATGTCGGGAGGCAACCAGCAGAAGCTGATCCTGGCTCGCGAACTCAATAGGAACCCAGATCTCATCGTAGCCGTTCAGCCCACCCGAGGACTGGACGTGGGTGCAACTGAGTACATCTACAGGGAGCTACTGAAGCACAGAGAGCGTGGGGCGGCTGTCCTGCTGATCTCCACCGAGTTGGAGGAGATCCTCACCCTCAGTGACAGAATCGCTGTGATCTTCGGAGGCGAGATCTTGGACACAAGAGAGGCCGGGGAAGCGACTATCGAGGAGATCGGCCTCCTCATGGCTGGCGTGCGCCCCGAGCAACAAGGGGAAGGTGAGAAGAGTCGATGAGGCCAAGGTGGTCCGAAGCAATCGTGTCAGCCTTCGTCGGCCTTGCGCCTGTGTGGGCGGTACTCGGAGCACTGGTGCTTGGGGCTGTGTTCATCGCCGCGGCGGGCATAAACCCGTTGGATGCCTACGGTGCACTCCTGCACGGAGCCTTCGGCAGCCTCAACGGCTTCGGGCTGACCATCCAAAAGGCGGTGCCTCTGCTCTTCGCAGGCCTTGGGGTAGCGTTCGCCTTCCGATGCGGGCTGTTCAATATCGGAGGGGAAGGCCAACTCTATATGGGAGCTCTTCTTGGCGGGTGGCTTGCGCTTTCCTTCAGCGACCTGCCGGCGCCCATCCTCCTGCCCGCGGTTCTTGTGGCTTCTTTTGTAGGAGGCGGAATCTGGGGCGCCATACCGGGCCTGCTGCGAGCCAAGTGGAACATGAGTGAGATCATAACCACGATCCTGATGAATTACATCGGCTTCTGGTTTGTCAGTTTCATGCTCCACGGACCTCTCCAGGAGTCTCGTGGCTACTATCCTCAATCGGAGATCCTCCCGCAGGCCTCATGGCTGCCCATTCTCTGGTCGCCGGCCCGCCTTCATCTGGGAGTCTTTCTGGCTCTGCTGGCCGCTGCGGCAGTCTACGTTGTGATGTGGCGGACCACCATCGGATATCAGATCAGAGCCGTGGGATCCAACCCACAGGCAGCCGAGTACTCCGGCATACCCGTGGTCCGCAGCATGGTGCTAGCGATGTTCGTTAGCGGTGGCCTGATGGGCCTGGCAGGTGCAGCCGAGATCCTTGGGGTCCAGCACCGTCTCAGCGACTTCTTCTCGCCCGGATACGGGTTCGACGGCATCGCCGTCGCGCTACTGGGGTACACACACCCGGTGGGAGTCACGCTGGCGGCAGTGTTCTTCGGCGGTTTGCGCGCTGGCTTCAACGCTGTCCAGCGCACTGAAGGTCTCCCTCTTGCCTTGGCACAAGTAGTACAAGGACTGACGCTCATCCTGGTGGTGGCTAGCGTGTTCCTGCCGCGTCTGCGGGCCCATCTGCTCAGAAGAAAGGAGGCAACCGATGCTGCAAGGTCTGATTGAGTTCTTCACCGCGGCTTTCTTCGCGGCTGGTGTGCGCCTGGCGACACCGCTGATCTTCACCGCCATCGGTGGCATCTTCTCGGAGCGCTCCGGCGTCGTCAACATAGGCCTGGAGGGTATGATGCTCACGGGCGCCTTCGCCGGGGTGGTCGGGGCATTCTACACAGGGAATGTTTGGCTCGGTGTACTGATCGCCATGGCCGCGGGAGCACTCATGGCCCTCATCCACGCGTTTCTGAGCGTGACCATCAGGGGAGACCAGATTGTGTCTGGCGCCGCGATCAATATCCTTGGCCTGGGACTGACCACCTACTCCCTTCGCATCATCTGGGGCCTGCAGGACAAGCCTCGTGTCGCGGGGTTCGCAGTGTGGAAGATCCCAGTGCTAGGCGACATACCGTTCATAGGTGAGGTCCTTTTTCAGCACATTCCGCTCGTCTATCTGGCGTTTCTGCTCGTGCCCGTGGCCCACTTCGTGCTCTTTCGCACGTCCTGGGGCCTGAGCCTCAGATCGGTGGGCGAGCATCCCAGGGCTGCGGATACGCTTGGTATCTCTGTTCTGAGAACCAGGTATTTGTGCGTGCTCATTAGCGGCGCGCTGGCTGGGTTGGGAGGGGCTTTCCTGTCGATCGGACAGCTACATACTTTTCTGGAGAACATGAGCGCCGGGCGCGGATTCATCGCGCTGGCGGCGCTGATCTTCGGCAAATGGATGCCCGTCAGGACCATGGCTGCCTGTTTTCTCTTTGGCAGTGCCCAGGCAGCGATCGTCAGAATCCCGGCACTCAACTACAGCGTTTCACCGCAGTTGCTTTCCATGTTTCCGTATCTACTGACGCTGCTGACCTTTGTCGGCCTGGTGGGCAAGACCACACCTCCAGCGGCTGTGGGGACGCCTTACGTTAAGGAGTAGCAGCATGGATGCGGATCCGTGACGGGGGCCGTGGAGTGGTTGAGCGTGGTGCCCCGGCGGAGAACTCAAAGCAAGATAGGGGTGACGTAGTGGCGCAAGAGGTCATACGCCATTCCCAAGGAGGCTGATTGTGAGTAAGAAGGAATCGGCACAAGAGATCGCGGATCGAAGCACCAAGTACAACTTCTCGTCTTGGGCCGTGCAGTCCAAGGCCAAGCCCATCGCGCTGGCGGGCGGCGAAGGCTGCTACTTCTGGGACGTGGAGGGCAATCGCTACCTCGATTTTGTCTCCCAGTTGATGTGCACCAATGCCGGTCACCAACATCCCAAGATCGTCGCGGCCATCAAGGAGCAAGCTGATCAGTTGTACTTCGCCGCACCCAAGTTCACCACCAGGGTCAGAGCGGAGCTGGCCGAATTGCTGGCTGAGGTAACGCCTGACAACCTGACCAAGGTCTTGTTCACGCTGGGTGGCGCGGAATCGAATGAGAACGCCATCAAGTTCGTGCGGCACTATTCTGGGAAGTTGAAGATTATCGCGCGTTTTCGGGGCTATCACGGGGCCACTCACGGCGCGATGTCCGTATCGGGCGACATCCGACGGACGAAGATAGAGCCTGGCATTCCAGGCGTCGTGCACGTGCCCGACCCCTACTGCTATCGCTGCTCCTTCCACCAAGAGAGGGAGACCTGTAACCTCGAGTGCGTTAGCTACATAGAAGAGGTGATACACTACGAAGACCCGGACAGGATAGCTGCCATCTTCATGGAGGGTGTCACGGGAAGCAACGGCATCTTCGTCCCCAGGGACGACTACTGGCCTGCGGTAAGGGCTCTGTGCGACAAGTACAACATCCTGCTCGTCTCCGACGAGGTGATGAGCGGTTTCGGCAGAACGGGCGAATGGTTCGCCGTGGATAACTGGGACGTCAAGCCAGATATCATCACCATGGCCAAGGGCTTGACCGGATCAGCCCTGCCACTTGGTGCGGTGGCCGTGTCCAGCGAGATCGCTGAGTACTTCTGGGACCGTATGCTGTGGATGGGTCTGACCTACAACGGCCACCCCATGTCCTGCGCCGCTGGCCTCGCGGCCGTGAAGGTCTACCAGGAGGAAGGCCTGATCGAGAACTGCAGGAAAATGGGGCAGGTCACGCAGGCCGAGCTGAAGAAGATGCAGGATAGGCATCCTTCCATTGGCGAGTTCCGCTCCATTGGGCTCTTCGGCGTCATCGAGTTGGTGAAGGACAGGGGGACCAGGGAGCCCATCGTGGATTGGATGGCTGGCGAGACCGCTCTGATGGACCGGATGTACCAGGAGTTGATGAAGATGGGAGTCTATACCTTCCTTACTCGCAATTGGCTGTTTATGGCCCCACCACTGATCGTCACGGAGAAGGAACTGAAGGAAGGCCTGGGGGCCATAGACGAGGTGCTGAGCCTAGCTGACAAAGCGGTGAAGTAGACGGACACCAGGTGATGATCATGTCCTATGCATACGCCGGTAAGCTCTTGCGGATCGACTTGGCGGCAGGAGAGACTCGTGTCGAGAGCATCGACGACGAGCTGGTCGAGAGGTTTCTGCTAGGAGGAGGCCTGTCGGCGAAGATCTACTACGACGAGATGGACCCGTCTTGTGACGCGCTGGACCCGGAGAGCAGCCTGATCCTGATGATCGGTGTCCTCTCCGGGACGGTGGTCCCGACGTCGGCTCGCGTCTGCCTCTGCGGTCGCTCGCCACTGACGGGGATCTGGAATGAGGCCACTGCCGGAGGATACTGGGGCGCGCAGCTTCGAGCTGCTGGATATGACGGTCTGGTGATCACCGGACGAGCCCGAGAGCCGTCCTATCTCTGGGTCAACGAGGATAGTGTCGAGATCAGGCCAGCATCCCACCTCTGGGGTCTGGATACCTACCAGACGGCGGACAAGCTCCGGGATGAGACAGATCCCAAGGCACAGGTGGCCTGCATCGGGCCGGCCGGCGAGAACCTGTGTCGGATAGCCGCGGTGATGGTTGGCGGGAAGGACTCCCGGGCCGCGGGGCGCGGCGGGATGGGGGCGCTGATGGGCTCCAAGAACCTGAAGGCCATTGCCGTCCGGGGCAGGGGCAAGCCAGAGTACCTCAATCGTGAAGGGCTGCTGGAAAGCGTACGCCGGGTCAACACTACCATCAAAGAGAAGTCCCTGGGCATGACCCGGTTCGGGACGTCGGGGGGCATCATCACCACAGAGAAAGTTGGTGACATGGCCATCCAGAACTGGCGTCTGGGTAGCTGGGTGGAGGGCGCTCCGAAGGTCACCGGAGAAAGGATGACCGAGACCATCCTCACCGGCACCTACCGATGCCACGCCTGCCCCATCGCCTGTGGGCGTGAGATCGAGATCCGTGAGGGGCCCTACGCTGGGCTGGCTGGATCCGGTCCGGAGTACGAGACCGTGATCGGGTTCGGACCTCTTTGTCTGAACGACGACCTGGAGAGCATCGCGGCCATGAACGATCTCTGCAATCGCCATGGCCTGGATACCATCTCAACCTCGGGCACCATCGCCTTCGCCATGGAGGCCTGGGAGAAAGGCCTACTGACTTCTGAGGAGACCGGGGGACTGGACCTTTCGTGGGGCAACGTGGACAGCATGATCCGCCTCATCGAGAAGATGGCCAGACGAGAAGGCGTCGGAGATCTGTTGGCTGACGGCACCAGGGCCGCAGCCGGGCAACTGGGGCACAACGCCATCGAGTTCGCCGTGCAGGTCAAGGGACTCGAGCTGCCCTACCACGACCCCAGGGCCTTCACCAGCATGGCTCTGGGCTATGCCACGGCGAATCGAGGCGGCGATCATCTGGAAACCATGACCTATTGGCACGAGTATGGCCTTCAGTGGCCGGATATGGGCTACGTGGACCCGCCCGACATGCTAGTCAGCGAGGGCAAGGCCCGAATGGTGTATGACTTCCAGAACTTCATGGGCGTCTTCAACGGCCTGGGCCTCTGCAAGTTCATCGCGAAGGGCGGCGTGGGACCGGAGGTGCTGGCTAAATGGGTGAACCTGGCTCTGGGTTGGGACTGGAGTGTGCAGGACGTGCTCCTCGTAGGTGAGAGGCTATTCAATCTCAAGAGGCTGATCAACCGGCAATGGGGTATCAGTCGGGAAGAGGATACGCTACCGTCTCGCATGCTCACCCAACCACGACCTTCGGGGAACGCAAAGGGGAACCTGCCCCGTCTGGGCATGATGCTGGGTGAGTACTACACTGTGCGCGGGTGGTCTGAAGACGGGATCCCGACGCCGGAGAAACTGAAGGAGTTGGGCTTGTCGGCCTCGGAATAGCCGCAGGAAGACGGGGGCCGGAATCGGCTGCGCGCCTTCCGCGATTCTCTGAGGGCCGCTGCCAGATCGCCTCTCAAGGTCGAGGCCAGGCGTCTGGCGCAGGTTAGGACGTCTCTTCGATTCAACAAGCACGAGCGCTTGCAGTAATACAGTCAGAGAAGGAGACCAAGACCCATGGATCTCGAGACGATTAGCTCATACATAGAAGAGGATGCTGAATACGTGAGCCAGACAGCCCCACCGCCGAAGCAGATGGTGGTGGAGAAAGCCCACGGTTGTACGGTCACCATGGCCGACGGCACAGAGTATCTGGACATGATTGCCGGTATCTCCGTGAACAGCGTGGGGGCGACCAATCCCGAAGTGGCTGCAGCGGTCAAGGAGCAGGTGGACAAGCTGGCTCACGCTATGGTTTTTGGGGTCTACGTGGTGCCGGTGCAGGTCGACGTGGCCAAGCTCCTGGCGCAGATCACGGGGCCCAATCTACAGCAAACCTTCTTCACCAACAGCGGCACCGAAGCCATCGAAGGGGCGTTGAAGCTGGCTCGCAAGTACACCGGACGGAAGAAGTGGATCACCATGGAGAGAGCTTTTCACGGTCGCACTTATGGCTCCCTCTCAGTGACCTGGAGAGAGGTCTACCGCAAACCTTTCGAGCCTCTGGTGCCCATGGTGGAGTTTATACCCTTCAGCGACATCGACGCGGCCAAGAAGGCCATCGACGACGAAACGGCTGGGGTGATCATGGAGCCTATCCAATCGGAGGGCGGTGTGCGCGTCCCCGATGACGAGTACGTGCCTCAACTCAGGCAACTCTGCACGGACAGAGGGGCACTACTGATCTTCGATGAGGTCCAGACAGGCTTCGCCCGTACCGGGAAGTGGTTCTGTGGAGAGCACTGGGACGTGTGGCCGGACGTGCTGTGCATGGGAAAGGCCATAGGTGGTGGACTGCCCATGGGTGCTTTCATGAGCAGTCGGGAGATCCTGTCCACCTTCTACAAGCCGTCCAAGTCACATATCACCACCTTCGGCGGCAACGCCGTGGTTTGTGCGGCGTCGAAGGCCGCTATCCAGTTTATGATGCGGGAGGACCTGCCTGGCAATGCCGCGGCGCGCGGTGCTCAGTTGATGGAGGGTCTCAGAGCACTCCAGAAGCGCTTCGACATAGTGAAAGACGTGCGCGGCAAGGGTCTGTTGGTCGGCCTGGAACTGGATGACGCGGCGAGGGCCGAGCGCTTCTCCCACGAGGCCCAGGACAGGGGTGTGCTCTTGGGTTGGAGCATGTATGCTGAGGCCACGATCCGGCTCGCTCCCCCGCTGATCATCACAGCCGAAGAGATCGACAAGGCCCTTTCCATCATCGAAAAGACCCTCGCGGCCGTGAGCTAGCCGACTCGAATCACGTTCTAGAGTTGCGCGAGCACCCGCGCCTTAGCGAGAGAAAGGAACGGCAACAAATGGGAGGCGAGTACAGCAGGAGCAAGGTATTCGAGCCTATCGCCGTCGGCACGACGGAAATCAAGAACCGTATCGTGGCCGGTCCTATGGTCATGAACCATGCCACGGAGGACGGCCACGTCACCCCTCGTATGGTAGACTACTATGCTGCCAAGGCCAGGGGAGGGTTTGGCCTGGTACACGTGGAGGCTTCCTATATACGCCCTGACGGCAACATGTTCTCACGGATGCTGGGCGTCTACAGCGACAGGCAGCTAGCGGGGCTGAACGAGATCACGGAAGCGATCCACGCTTATGGCGCCAAGTGCACGATCCAGCTCGTGCATGGTGGGAGGGTATCCAGCCCGCAGATCATCGCCCAACAGCCCGTGGCTCCGTCCGACGACACACCGCCACTGTCGGCCAAACCTCGCGGCCTGGCCGTGGACGAGATCGAAGAGATTGTGGCCTGCTACGCCCGGGCGGCTGTGCGAGCAAAGGCAGCCGGATTCGACGGAGCGATGATCCACGGCGCCCACGGCTTTCTGATCGCGCAGTTCGTATCGCCCCACTGTAACAAGCGCAAGGACAAGTATGGCAAGGACAGGTACCTCCTCGTCAAGCAGATCGTGCAGGCCTGTCGTGAGGCGGTTGGTCCCGACTACCCCCTCTACATCAGGATCAGTGCCGATGAGTTCCTGGGAGACGAAGGCTTGACCATCGAGGAGACGAAGAAAGTGTACGCGCCCCTGCTCCTGGAGCTGGGCATCGACTGTATCGACGTGTCGGCCGGGATACAGGAGAGGGTATACTACAATATCCAGCCGCTGTACACGCCCAGGGCCAACATCCTGTACCTGGCTGAGGAGGTCAAGAAGGTGGTTGACGTCCCGGTGATTGGCGTGGGGCGCATCAACGACCCGAAGCTGGTCAAGCAGGTCATCGAGACGGGAAGGGTGGATATGATCTCCCTGGCTCGTCAGAGCCTGGCCGACCCGGAGCTGCCGAAGAAGATGCTGGAGGAGCGCCCGGAGGACGTGCGCAAGTGCATCGCCTGCGACCTGGGGTGTTCCTACCGGCACATCGTGCAGTGGATGGCGGACTGCGCTGTCAATTACGAAGTGACGCGTGAAGGGCACTATCGCTGGGCCATGGAGCGACCCGTGGACCCGAAGAAAGTGGCCGTGGTCGGCGGCGGGGTGGCCGGCATGGAGGCAGCGAGGCAAGCAGCCCTCCGTGGTCATCAGGTCACCGTGTACGAGAAGTCCGACCGATTGGGTGGCCTGATCCCTCTGGTGGCGGACATGCCTCGGCTCTACATGCACGAGCTGAACAACGTCGTGGAGTACTTGAGTGAGCAGCTCGACAAGCTGAACGTGGACGTGAAGCTGAAGACAGAGGTGAGCTCCGATCTGCTGGCCAAGGCTCGGCCGGACGTGGTCATTCTGGCCACCGGCTCGGAGGAGCGTGTGCCCGACGTGCCTGGGGCCGACGGTCCTAAGGTGGTGACGCTCTTGCAGTACCTGCGCGGTGAGGCCGAAGTTGGCGATAACGTCGTCGTGTGGGGCGGCCACGAGGGCGCAGAGGTTGCGGTCTCACTGGCCAGGCAGGGAAAGAAGGTTACCTTGCTGGAGGAGTCGGACACTATCGCCGATGCTGCCTTCCTCAAGTACGTCGGTAGGCAGATGTTGCTGGAGAGCTACCTGAAAGAGGACGGCGTCGAGATCGTCACCGGCGTTTCGGTAGAGACGATAAGCGACAAGAGTGTGTCATACATGCGGAGTGGAAAGCGAGGGGAGATCGAGTTCGATACCCTGCTTCTGGCTCTGGGCAGAGTGCCCAGCGACGAGCTGGCTGCCCAGCTAAGCGACGTGGTACCTATGGTGGCTAAAGTAGGCGATTGCCTCGAGCCCCACTCCATCAGACACTCCATCCACTCGGCAGCTAGAGTGGCATTGGAACTCTAATCCGGATCTTGGTTAGTCCGAATAGGAGGGATACAACATGGCGAAAGCGGGAGCGGAACTCAGGTCCAAGGCCAAGGAACGTGTGGTATTCCCGGTGGTCTCACCACAGGAAGTCTCCAAGATGGGACCGCTGGTCTTCACCAGGGGCGAGGGCATCTACGTCTGGGACGTGGATGGCAAACGGTACATGGATTCCATGTCCAGCGGTGTCTACGCCGTGCACGTGGGCTACGGCCGCAAGGACATTGCCACCGCGATGGCGGAGCAGGCTTCGCGGCTCCACTACTTCTGCCCCTACGGCTACATCAGCGAGCCGGTGATCAAGCTGGGCGAGAAGCTGGCCGAGCTTGCGCCCGGTGACTTGTCGATCACCTTCTTCGTGTGTGATGGCTCCGAGGCTGTGGAGTCGGCGTTCAAGATCGCGAAGCAGTGGGCTTACCACAAGGGATATCGGCGCAAGTACAAGATCATCTCTCGCCGCAGGGCTTACCACGGATCGACGATGGGTGCCCTGGCGGCCACCGGCACCATGTCTCCTTTGCGGGAGATCATGGAGCCTCTGCCTCCAGGATATCGCTTTGCGTCGGCGCCGTATTGCTACCGCTGTGACTTCGGACTGAGCTATCCCGACTGCAACCTACAGTGTGCCGCGTCCGTGGAGCAGATCATCCAGCACGAGGGTCCGGACAACGTGGCCGCGTTCATCGGAGAGATGGTCATGGCAGCCGGAGGGTGCATCGCGCCCCCGCCTGAGTACTGGCCCAGGATCAGGGAGATATGCGACCAGTATGGTGTCCTCCTTATCGACGACGAGGTAGTGTGCGGCTTTGGGCGCACGGGCAAATTCTTTGGTGTAGAGCACTATGGCATCGAGCCGGACATCATGACCATGGCCAAGAGCATCACCAGTGGCTACTCTCCGCTCGGCGCCACGATGACGAAGCGACAGATCATCGAGGATATGCCGGCGTTCTGGCACGTTCACACCTACAACAACCATCCGGTCAGTTGCACAGCGTCGCTGGAGAACATCCGCATCATCGAAGAAGAGAACCTGGTGAAGAACGCTGCTGAGATGGGCAAGTACCTCCTGACAGGTCTGGAGAGCCTGAGTCCCCATCCAAGCGTGGGGGACGTGAGGGGCCTTGGTCTGCTGACGGCCGTCGAGTTCGTCAAGGACAAGGCCACGAGAGAGCGCTTCCCCGAGGAAGAAGGCTTCTGCTCCCGGGTCATGGACCTGGCCCTGGAGGAGGGTCTCATCCTGCGCCAGGTGGAGGACATCATCGAGTTCTGCCCTCCACTGATCATCACCAAGTCAGAGATCGACGAGATGCTGGAGATCACTGACCGCGCCATCACTCAGGCTGAGAAGGAGTTCGGTCTGTAGCGTCCGGAAGGACAGTATGCTCAAGCCGCGAAGCAACGAGATCGTCGGCGGGCTCGAACGGGCTGGTCAGAGAGGACTGCTGCGCGCCCTGGGCTTGACCGACGAGGATCTCTCCAAACCGTTCATCGGAGTCGTCAACACCTGGAGCGAGATCAATCCAGGTCACGTGCACCTGCGGCGACTTGCCAGCGCCGTCAAGCTGGGGGTCGCCTCGGCGGGTGGCACGCCCTTCGAAATCAACACTATCGGCCTCTGCGATGGGATCGCTCAGGGGCACGCCGGGATGCGGGTGATCCTGCCCAGCCGCGACCTGATCGCCGATTCCATCGAGCTGGGAACCCTCGCCAATGGCTTCGACGCGCTGGTCCTGCTGGCTTCGTGTGACAAGATCGTCCCTGCTGCCCTGATGGCGGCTGCCAGGTTGGATATCCCCGCCATCGTGGTCACCGGGGGACCCATGATGCCCGGACGTCACAAGGGTAGGGAGCTCGCGGTCTACGAGGCGCGGGAGGCCTTGGGCCAGCATGTGAAGGGCGAGATCTCGGCAGCCGAACTCCACGAGATCGAAGCCAGCGTGTGTCCTGGACCAGGCTCCTGTTCCATGATGGGCACAGCCAACAGCATGAGCGCATTCACGGAGGCACTGGGGATGTCGTTGCCTGGCTGCGCGACGGCACACGCTGTGAGCAGCAAGAAGGAGGCTCTGGCCAGGCGAAGTGGTGTGGAGATACTGCGACTCCTGGCGCAGGACGTGCGCCCTTCGAGGATCATGAGCGCCGAGGCGATGAGGAACGCTATCACTGTGGCCATGGCCATGGGGTGCTCCACGAACGTGATACTCCATGTGCTGGCGCTGGCCAAGGAGCTCGATCAGGGACTGAATCTTGACGAATTCGACGCCATCAGTCGAAGGACTCCCTTCATCTGCGACGTCAAGCCCAGCGGCAGCCACAGCCTCCTGGCTCTGGAGGAGGCGGGTGGCGTCCCCGCTGTGATGCGCGAGCTTCAGGCCAAACTGGACCTGGAGTGCCTGACGGTTAACGGCGACACAGTGGGGCAGAACATCTCAGCCGCTGAGGATCGCAACCCCCATGTGATACGACCGCTCTCGGAGCCGCTGCGGCACGAAGGGGGCATAGCCGTGTTGAGAGGGAACCTGTCGCCCGAGGGGTGCGTGGTGAAACAGTCCGCAGTAGCTAGCGACATGATGGTGCATCAGGGTCCCGCGCGGGTATTCGACGGCGAGAAGGCGACCATGCGGGCGCTCCGTGGTGGCCAGATCAAGCCAGGGGATGTAGTTGTGATACGGTATGAGGGGCCGCGCGGGGGGCCGGGGATGCCCGAGATGCTGATGCCCACGGCGACGCTAGTGGGGTTGGGTCTCGGTGGCTCGGTGTCGTTGATCACCGATGGGAGGTTCTCCGGTGCGACCAAGGGCGCGTGTGTGGGACACATATCGCCTGAAGCGGCGACGGGTGGCACCATCGCCCTCGTCGAGGAGGGGGATACCATCGAGATCGATATCCCGCAACGACGCATCGAACTGCTCGTGCCAGCGGAGGAGATCGCCAAGAGACGCGAGCGGTGGCAGCCGCCTGAGCGTCGGCTGCGCGGCTACCTTCGGCTCTACTCTGAACACGTGGGGCCCAGTCACGAAGGGTGCCTACTCCAGCATTGGCGGTGACCATATCAAGGAGTGAGTATCATGGAATGGCCTATTGCCTATCTACACTACATGCCAAGCGAGTCGCGATTCATCGAGATGATGCGCGGTGCGATGAGAGCCATGGATTGCGCCGGTGTCAAGCCAGGCGAGAACGTCGTCATCTCCACAGATACCAACAAGCTGCGCATCGCTGAGGCCTTGGCGGCGGCGGCATACTCGGTCGGCGCGGTGCCGACCATCGTCATGATCACACCGCCGGGGGCGCACGGGGCGCAGCCACCGAGCCCCGTAGTGGGCGCTTGCGCCAAGGCGGATGTGTTCTTCCTGCCCACGACCTGGTCGCAGACCCACACTGACGCGAGGATCGAGGCGATCAAGAATGGCGCGCGAGGAGCGACCATGTGTGAGGTCACCGAGGACTGCTTGTGTGTGGGGGGCATTATGGCCGATTTCGAGGAATGCGACCGGGTAGGCCGGGAGCTAGGTGCCGCATTGAGCAAGGCCAAGACCATGCGGCTGACGACGCCGCTGGGCACGGACATCACAGGAGAGGTCACCGATCGACCCGTACAGTACGAGACCGGTCTGTTTCGCGAACCAGGCACCTTCGCCGCATTGCCGAACAGCGAGCTCAACATCTCGCCCATCGAAGGCACAGCGGAAGGTGTCGTGGTGGCCGATGTGCGGATTATGAGTGTCGGCGTCACCCGACGCGAGCCCGTCAAGATCGTCGTGCAGGGCGGGCGCGTGACCGACTTGGAGGGCGGCGTGATGGCGAATACGTTCAAGGAATCGCTGGAGAGCTTCCAGGATCAGACTGCGTACAACGCTGCTGAGTTTGGGATCGGCCTGAATCCCGAGGCACGTCAGTACAGCACTAACCTCGAGGATTTGGGGCGGCTGGGACACGGGCATCTGGGCATCGGCAGCAACTACGCCATCGGCGGCAGCGTCCTCGCGCCGTGCCACATCGACGCTATCTTCAAGGATGTCACGGTGGAGTTCGACGGAAAGACTGTCTGGGACAAAGGAAAGCTCCTGATCTAGGGAGGCAGAATGCCAGAGTACGATATCATCGTCATAGGTGGAGGCCACAACGGCCTGATATGCGGGGGCTACCTGGCCAAAGCTGGAGAGAACGTCCTCGTCTTGGAGAAACACGACGTTTTGGGAGGTTTCGTCACCACGGAAGAGGCCCTGCCCGAGGCTCCCGGCTTCAAGTTCAATATCGGTGCCAGTGAGCACGGCGGTGTTGTCGACACGCCCATCGTATCTGACCTGGAATTGGACAAGTTTGGCCTGGAGTACGTGGTCAGGGAGCAGATGTACTTCTTCCCCTTCCTGGACGGTGTGGCCGTTCCCATCTACAAGAGTGTGGACAAGACCTGTGAGGCCATCGGCGAGATCTCGGCGCAAGATGCAAAGGCGTACGGAGATTTCGTGGAGTTCTCCAGCGTCCTTCTCGCTCTGTTCGGGGCAGTGAGCTACGGAGCGCCTCCGTCGTTCGGTGAACTGGCTGGAGCCATGGACGGAGCCGGGGCTGTGGGTATGGACGCAGATCGGCTGATCCGGACTGTGCTCAGGAGCCCGAGGGCCGTGGTCAGTGAATGGTTCGAGAGCGAGTACGTGAGGGCAGCGCTAGCGTACTATGGTTCCGTCAGCCAGACCGCTCCGTCGACGCTAGGCTCTGGCTACGCCCCGTGTCTTATCGGAGGCTGTCACTCCTCTGGCCAGTGCCGACCCAGGGGAGGAGGAGGGATGCTCATCGAGGCGCTGGTTCGTGCCATCCAGCATCACGGAGGAACGGTCCGGGCCAACGCGGAAGTGGGCAAGATCGTCGTCGAGAACGGCAAGGCCACGGCGGTAGAGCTGCGCGATGGCGAGAGGATAGAGGCCAGGCGTGGCATAGTCTCGTCCCTCGACGCCAAGCGGGTGTTCCTGGATCTGGTGGCCCCAGACCTGCTGGCGCCGCACTTGATCCGCCAGATCAAGAACATCAGGGTGGCGGGGGCCAACGTGTCCGAGTTCAAGCTCGACTGCGCTCTCAACGAGCTGCCCAATCTCGAGCGGTGGGAGAGAGGCCCCGAGTTCATCGTGAGCATGGTTCAGCCGTGCCCCAGCGTGGACTATCTGGAGCGCGAATTCGTCGACATCAGACGAGGTGAGTTCCCTGGGGAGCCTGCCTTCCTGTTCGCCGTGCACTCTGCCGAGGATCCTAGCCTGGCGCCGCCGGGCAAACATACCCTGTGGCTCTCATGCTTCGCGCCCTACGAGTTGAGTGGCGGGCGAAGCTGGGATGACATCAAGGAGGAGACAGCAGATCATCTGATCGATGTTGTGGCTCAGTACGCGCCCAACATCAAAGACGCGATGATAGGTCGCGTCATCCACACTCCTCTGGACTGGTACCGTCGGACGGGTGCCATCGCCGGCAACCCCAATCACATGGACATGACCCTGGACCAGTTGTTCGGCTATCGACCGACGCCTGCCCTCTGCAACTACCGAACCCCTATCGAGGATCTGTACCTCTCTGGAAGCGGCGTGCACCCAGGCGGAGGCCTCAACGGCATACCGGGATACAACACCGCCCAGGTCGTCCTGGAGGATCTGGGCTACGTCAGGTCTGCATCGAGCCGGGGGCTTGGTCATAGAATCGGCAAGGTGAGAGACCTGCTGCGAGCCTTCATGAAGCTGAGGAAGTACCTCTGATGAGGATCTTGATCGAGGATTGCGCCATCCTCGACGAGGAGTCGCCTCACGGTTTGAGAGAGGGCGTGAGTATCCTCGTCGAGGACAATCGTATAACCCAGGTGAGCTCTTCACCCATAGAAACCAGGGATACAGGCACAACGTTGCCTGGCAAGGGATTGTTGGCCATGCCAGGCCTGGTCAATGCACACGCTCACTCGCCGGAGAACTACCTGCGGGGCATGACGGAGAAAGTGCCTCTCGAGCTGTGGCTCTTCGACTTCTTCTCCTCCGGCGTGCGCTTCTCGCCGCCTGAGAGCTACGCGGCTGCCGCCTTCGGGGCAGCGGAGATGTTGAGGACAGGCACGACATCGGTGCTGGACCACTTCTGGGTCAACGGTGGCATGACCATCGAGGACCTGGATGCGGTGATGCAGGCGTATCGAGACGTCGGCATCAGAGCGGGCGTGGCACCTCTGGTGGAGGACCTCCGGCCCGAACTGAAGGCTGCGATCGAGAACGACCGTGGCCTGTCGTCCGGCCCCGGTGATTACGACTCGGCTCTCGACGTGCCTGACTATCTAGAGATGCTGGAAGCCTTCTTCGAGAAGTGGCATCGATCCGAGAATGGGAGGCTGCGATGTCTAGCCGGCCCGTCTGGTCCTCAATGGTGCTCAGAGGAAGTGTTGAACGGCTCGGTGGAGATCGCTGCCAGGTTTCAGGGCGGGGTGCACATGCACTCGGACGAGACCAAAGTGCAGGCCCTGCTCTGCCGGGAGATCTACGGCAGCTCGGCTATTACGCACATGCACCAGCAGGGGTTGCTGGGGCCTCACGTGTCGCTGGCCCACTGCGTGTGGGTCGATGATCGCGACGTGGAGATACTGGGGGAGACCGGGGCCACGGTGGTGCACAACCCGGCCAGTAACCTCAAGCTGGGCAGTGGATTCGCTCCCATCCTGGACATGAAGGAGAAGGGCGTCTCTGTCGCCGTGGGTGCCGACGGCTCCGCCAGCAGCGACAACCAGGTGTTATTCGACATCTTGAAGTTGACGGGTCTGATCCATTGTGCGCGGGAGGTGGACCACCGGCGTTGGCTGTCGGCCAGAGACGTGGTGGCCATGGGCACGGTGGGTGGGGCGAAGGCGCTGGGTCTGGCGGGTGAACTTGGTGAGTTGAAACCCGGGATGCTGGCCGACATCGCCCTGCTCAGGACGGATACGTCTTTCTTCGCCCCCCTCAACGATGCGTTCCGTCAACTGGTGTACTGCGAGAACGGGAGCTCTGTGGAGACCGTCATCGTAGACGGACGCATCGTGATCGAGCAGGGCAGGCTCGTCACTCTGGACCAGTACTCTGTGATCTCCGAATTCAGGGGAATCTGGGAGCGGACCAGGGACTCGATTGCTCCGCTCACGGGCAACGAT
>Ga0315534_1000524_pt1 | contig 26599 bp, 20 predicted proteins | sample SalMarSW160240MG_FD_203094 | JGI IMG/M metagenome (GOLD analysis project Ga0315534, IMG submission 203094) | Salt marsh sediment microbial communities from the Plum Island Ecosystem LTER, Massachusetts, United States - Salt Marsh Sediment SW1602-40 ...
TCTCCTGGGACGTAATGCACAGGGCGGGGCAGAAACGGATGCCCGCCTGGCCGCATCCCAGCAGAATCAGCCCCCGCTGAAATGCGTCCTGCAGGATCGCGTCCCGCCGGCCGGAGTCCGGTTGCCCGTCGCGGACGATGTCCACCGCCTGCATCAGGCCCAGTCCGCGCGGACGGGCCACGCAGTCGACGGCCGACTCCAGCGCCAGCAGACGCTGTCGCAATTGCTGCCCACGGGCTCGTGCGTTGTCCAGGTATTGATCCACGACCAACTCGAGCGTCACCAGCGCGGCGCGGCAGGCCACCGGGTTGCCACCGAACGTCGACGCATGGCTGCCAGGCGGCCAGTCCATGATGTCGCTCGACGCGACGATCGCGCCGAGCGGCATGCCGCTGGCCAGCCCCTTGGCCATGCACAGGATGTCCGGCGCGATGCCAAAGTGCTCGCAGGCGAACATGCGCCCCGTGCGCCCAATTCCCGATTGAATCTCGTCGGCCACCAGCAAGATGCCGTGCTCGTCGCAGACGGCCCGCAGCATGGTGAGGAACTGGCGGTCCGCGACCTGGTATCCGCCTTCCCCCTGGATCGGTTCGACGAAGATCGCCGCGACTTCCTCGGGCGGGGCCACCGTGCGGAACAGCGATTCAAATGCACGGCGATCGCAATTGAACGGCAATCGATGAACGCCGGGCAGCATCGGCCCGAATCCGGCCTGGTGCACGGCCTTGGAACCACTGATCGACAACGCGCCGTAGGTCCTGCCGTGGAACGCCCCATAAAACGAAATAATCCGCGGGCGTTTCGTGTGGTAACGGGCCAGTTTCAACGCGGCTTCGATTGATTCCGTTCCACTGTTGGCGAAAAACATGCGTTTCGGCGCGTCTCCAGGGACCAGTGCGGCGAGCCGTTCGGCCAGCTCGATTTCCGCCGCATAGTAGAAATCCGTGCCCGACATGTGGATCAGTTTCGCGGCCTGATCGGCAATCGCCGCCACGACTTCGGGATGCGCATGCCCGGTGGCCGCTACTGCGATTCCCGAGGTCAAATCGAGCAGCCGATTGCCATCGACATCCTCAATGACGCAGCCGCGGCCGCGTTCAACGACCAGCGGATAATCACGCGTATACGAGGGCGACAAAACCTGGTCGTCCCGGGCGATCCACGCAGCGGCGCGCGGCCCCGGCAGGCGCGTGACGAGTTGCGGAACCGGTTGCATCTTGGCAGTTGGTCGGATCATGGTTGGGTGTCCCGCGCGGTTTCCGTTTTCGGGTAACGTTCATCGATGCTGTTCGTCCGCGCGCGGAGGCGACAACGCGACGCGCAACGCTGCGGCAGCGCCCCTCAGGTGCGGGCGCTCATTCCCTGCGCCATGGTGATGGCTCGATCATGGTTTACCGTAAAGGACGTGCGGTGCGTCACCGCATCGACCAGGGCGGCTGCGGACGGCTGGCCGTTGCCGCTGCGCTTGACACCCCCAAACGGCAAGTGCACTTCGGCACCGATGCATGGCAGGTTGACGTACCCCATGCCGTACTCGCATTCATCGCGATAGAGTCGCCACCGCCGGTAGTCGTCGGTCACTACCGCCATGGACAGGCCGTAGGGAGTATCGTTGTAGATGCCAATGGCTTCCGCATCATCCTGAAACGGTATGATCGCAACGTGAGGGCCGAAGACTTCCTCGCGAATCGTCCGGATGCCGGGCTTCGCCTGCTGCACGTAGACGAAGGGAGACAGGAAGTATCCGCCGGCATGAGAGGCGCCGGTCATGCGTCCACCGTCCAGGACAACCCGCGCGCCTTCGGCACGAGCCAGCTCGTTGTAATCCAGCACTTTCTGCATGCCCTGCCGGTTGATAAGCGGACCGCTGAAGGCCGCCGGATCAAATGGATCGGCGAAGTTCAGCCGCCGGGCTTTTTCCGTGAAACGTTCCACGAATGCGTCGATGAGTGCGGCATGTACCAGAATGCGTCCCGCGGAGACGCAACGCTGCCCGCTGGTTTTGAAGCTGCTCAGCAATGCGGCGTCCACGGCCAGGTCCAGGTCGGCATCCGGGCACACGATGACCGCGCTTTTGGATCCCATTTCACAGGCGCACGTCTTGTGATCGCATTGGGCGGCGAGTGCCCGGATATGGGCGCCGACTTCATAGCTTCCGGTGAAGCAGACCACATCCACGTCTTCGTGGCGTGCCAGCGCGTCGCCGGTTTGCTCGCCCGTGCCGTGGACCAGATTGATCGCGCCGGCCGGAAATCCGGCTTCCACGAACAGTTCCACCAAACGCTGGCCCGTTTCGGGGGTTTCCTCCGACGGCTTGAATACCGCGGTGTTGCCTTCCAGCAGGCTCGGTCCCAGCATCCACAGCGGCACGGCGAAGGGGAAGTTCCAGGGAGTGATCACGCCGACGACACCGCGCGGCTTGCGGCGGACGAATAAATCCTTCGCTTCGATCTCCGATTCCACGACCTCACCTGTCGGCTGGCGGGCCACGCCGAATACGTACTGGACCATGTGCAGGCCTTCGATGACTTCGGCCCGGGCTTCGTCCAACACCTTTCCGCTTTCGCGCGCCATGACGGACGCCAGTTCTTCCGTCTTGTTCTCGACCAGGCACGCCAGCCGATGGAAGTATTCGCCGCGCTTGATGCGGCTCGTACGCCGCCAATCGGGAAACGCGGCACGCGCCGCGGCCACCGCCCGGTGGACGTCCGCGGACGAAGCCCGCGGGTACCGGCCTACGACTTCGTCCGACCGCGCGGGATTGCGGTTTTCAAACCATGCGTCGGCACTGTCTTCCCACCGGCCGCCGATCCACTGCCGCCCGTTCCATGAAGTTGTGGCTGTCGCCATTGTCGCACCTCGCCGCGTGGTTCTCGCGGCCGGCCGTGGGTGGCCGACCGCAGGGTATCGAGTCTGTTGCTCAGGCCTGACCGCCGGTTACCGACAATCCTTGGTGCTTTCCATCAGACTCTTGACGTTTTCCTGGCAAAAACCGTGCTTGCCCCGCTCGATAAATTCATAGATCACTCCCGTCAATTCCGACGGTCTGGTGAACACCTGCACCAGGTCCGGACATGTCAGCGGCTGCTGCGACGTGAATTCGGCATAGCCTTTCTCGCGCCACTGCTGCATGGTCTCGGCGACCGAATCCACCTGGTAGGCCAGATGGTGGATGCCGCCGACGCCCCCACGGGCGGCCACCCATTGACCGACAATACTGCCGGGGTCGCCGTCGGAAATGAAGATTTCCGGAGGCATATGGTACGCCTGGTGCGTCTGTTGGCCGTCAGGCGAAACGACTGTGGTCCAGGGTGCGTCCTCGACGAGTTTCTCGGGGGGCTCCAGCGCGATGCACTGGGCACGGCTTTCGTCCTCGAACTGGATCTCGAATTCCGTCTGGTACTTGTACCCAAAGGCGTCCATGAAAAACCGCGCCGTCTTGTGGCGATCGGCGACGCGGTACGCGATATGATCGAGTCTGGCCATGCAACTAATTCCCTTCGTCCCACGATTGGCACGCAAAAATTCGACGAGGCCCGTACGTTTAGTATACGCGGCCCCGGTGGCGGTGAGAAAAACTGTCAGCGCAAGCTCAAGCGGTCAATCGGCTTACAACAACACAGACAGGCGCCGGTCCCGCGTCCGGGATGCCCCGCCGGGATGCCCGGCCCGGTTGTCACGGACGGCGGTCAGCAGGAACGGCCGCCGGCCGTCTCCAGCACGCGTTTCGCGGTCAGTGGCGGGAGGGCCTCTTCCAGGACACCGCGCGCCCGCGGCCACAATAAGGCGGCCTCGATCACCATCCAGCCTTGCAGCAGCAGTACGGCGAAGGCGATTCCCAACAACAGATAATCGCCGGACCAGTACCAGCCGGACTGGCGATCAAACATCTGCCAAAGCAGGGCCCACACCGGAGTCACGATCATCAGGAGCATCGGGGGCAGGGCGAACCACACGGGCTTGTTGCGGCGGAGCAGATAAAAAACGATCACCAGAAACGCCAGTCCGGCCAGCAACTGGTTGGTGGCTCCGAACAACGGCCACAAAATAAGACCCCCGGTCCCAAGACCGCTGTTGGGGGCCGGAATCATGGCCAGCGCGCCACCCAGCACAACGGCCAGGCCCGTAGCGGCATACTTGTTGCGCAACGGCGCCAACGAGAGACTGCCGGCCAGTTCCTGGATGACGTAACGCTGCAGGCGGGTGGCCGTGTCGAGCGTGGTGGCGGCAAAGCAGGCCACCAACACGGCGACGATGCCGACTGCCATCTTCAACGGGACCCCAATCGCCGCGATGAAATTGGCCGCGCCGTTGACAAACGCACCGACCTTGGCGCCCAACTTGAAGTCGTTCCAGTTGCCGTCCGGATTGTAGCATTGCTCCCACGCCGCGCGACCCGTATGGGCCACGGTGATCGATCCGTCCGATTGCCGCTCATGAATGCCCATGCCGATCCCCGCGCAGCACGCCAGGATCACCAGGACGGCCAGCGCACCCTCGAGCAACATGGCGCCGTAGGCCACGTACTGCGCATCGGGTTCCGTGGCGATCTGCTTGCTGCTGGTGCCGCTGCTGACCAGGCAATGGAATCCGCTCACGGCGCCACAGGCAACGGTGATGAACAGGAACGGCCAGATGGGGGGCGCTCCGACAGGCGCCCGTTGCGCCACGGCCGGCGCACTGGAGACCAGATCGGCCTGCCCGGAAACCGATGCCACCGCCAGACCCGCCGTCAGCAGCGCCAGGGCCACCAGGAGCTGGTGGCTGTTGATGTAGTCGCGTGGTTGCAGCAGCACCCACACGGGCAGCACCGACGCGCAAAAACAGTAGGCCATCAAAATCATCGTCCACACGACGACGGGGTTGCCTACATTCAGCGAGACAGGCCAGTAGTACACGCCGACATATACCGCGCCGTACAGCGTCAGCAATGCCAGCAAAGACGGCACGGCCAGCCTGCCGCCGCGACGGTACACGTGGAATCCGACCGCCACGGCGATCGGCATGGCAATCCATACGGACAGCACTGATTCGGGATAGATCTTGAATATGGAGGCGATCACCAGTCCAAAGATCGCCAGAACGATTGTCAGCGAGAAGAACAAGATGAGCAGGAACAGGATCCGTGCCCGGGACGAAATCAGGCGGCCGGCAACTTCTCCCACGGTCTGTCCGCGGTTGCGCAACGATACGACCAGCGCACCGAAATCGTGGACCGCGCCGATGAATATGGATCCGAACACGACCCACAGCAGCGCGGGAAGCCACCCCCAAAAGACGGCGATGGCCGGCCCGACGATCGGTCCCGTGCCGGCGATGCTCGTGAAGTGATGACCAAAAATAATCTGCTTGTGCGTGGGGACGAAATCGACGTCGTCGCGCAATTGCTGACTCGGTACCGGCGCCTGCGGGTCGAGGCCGAAAATTTTTCGGGCCAGCCACCGACCGTACGTGTGGTAGGCAACCAGGAACCCGACAAATGAGCCCACTGCGATCAATATCGTGACCATGACCATCATCATATCACCTGGGCGCAGCGCGACAAAGCGTGGCGCCGCGGCCAGCGGTGGACTTTGCAGGGGCACACTTTATAATGGCCCGTCTTGCCGGTCGCCGGAGGCAATCAGTGCCAAGCCAGGCGGAGCAATAGCTTACGAGAAGGAGGGGACGTGCCCGAAACCGCGGTGATTATCGGCAGTGGTCCGGCCGGCTGGTCGGCGGCGATCTACGCCGCGCGAGCCAACCTGAATCCGCTCGTGTTCGAAGGCGCTGTAACCGAGGAAAACCGGCTCGCCGGGACACTGCCGCTGGGACAATTGGCGCTGACCACCGAGGTAGAAAACTACGCCGGTTTTCCGGCGGGTCGGCTCGAATCGTTTCTGGACAGTGCCATTGACGAAGACCGGCGAAAAACGATGCCGCCGCCCCCCGGAAACGGCGATAAGAAACACGCGGTTACCGGCCCCGAGTTGATGGAACTGATGCGCCAACAAGCCGTCAACTTCGGCACGCGCATCATCACGGACGATATCGTGGATGTGGACTTCAGCCAGCGGCCGCGGAAGGTGATGTCCAGCCAGGGCGAGACCGTGGAAACGCATGCGCTGATCATCGCGACCGGCGCACGAGCCAATTATCTCGAGCTGCCGTCCGAAGAAGCCTTCAAGAACCGGGGCGTCAGCGCCTGTGCGGTGTGCGACGGCGCGCTGCCTCGTTTTCGTGACCGTCCACTTGTCGTCGTGGGCGGCGGAGACTCGGCTGTGGAGGAAGCGACCTATCTTTCCAAATACGCGTCGCAGGTGTACATGATTCACCGGCGCGACGCGCTGCGCGCATCCCAGATCATGCAGCAGCGCGCGTTCGACAACGAAAAGATCGAAATCGTGTGGAATCACGTGGTGGACGAGGTACTGGGCGACGACGAGAACGGAGTTACCGGCGTCAAAGTGCGAAACACCGAGGACGAATCCACACGAGAAATCGACGCGTCGGGAATGTTCCTGGCTATCGGTCACACACCGAACACGCGGTTCTTGCAAGGGAAGCTGGAGATGAATGACGACGGTTACATCATCTGGCAGGCTCCGTTCCGGACGTACACCAGTGTGGAAGGCGTCTTTTCGGCCGGCGACGTTTCGGACAATTATTACCGTCAGGCCGTAACGTCCGCGGGAACCGGGTGCATGGCCGCGCTGGACGCCGAGCGATGGCTGGCGGCACAAGAGGCGGAGGCGTAGGTAGCCGCGGCATGGCCATCGGTCGCCGGCGAATGCCGCGAGGCGCCGTCGGCCGGAGGCCAGCAACAACGGGGACGGCGGACACCGTCACCGGAACGAAAGTCTCTATGGACGACGCCGATTCGCGCACGCAACACGACCGCCGCCTGTTGCAGGACGCACGGGCCAAGGGGACCCTGGCCAAATTTGGCGCTTATACGCGACTGTCCGGTCCCGGATGGTTGCAGAGCGCCATCACGCTCGGCGGCGGATCACTGGCCAACGGATTGTACCTGGGCATCTTCGCCGGCGTCGGGTTGATGTGGGTCCAACCTCTGGCCATGGCCCTGGGCGTGGTGATGCTGGCGGCCATCGCCTATGTCACGACGACGACCGGCGAGCGCCCGTTCCGCGCCATCAACCAGCACGTCAATCCTGTGCTGGGATGGAGCTGGCTGCTCGCTTCCCAGGCGGCCAACATGGTGTGGTGTTTGCCCCAATATTCGCTGGCTACCGGCGTGCTCCAGCAAAATCTGCTCCCGGATGTGGTGGGCCCCGAGAGCACGTTGGGGGACACGGGCGGAAAACTCGTGATCGTCCTTTCGGTCCTCGTACTGACGACCATCGTCACCTGGGCGTACAACAGCGGAGCGCGGGGCGTCAAGGTGTACGAGACCCTGTTGAAAACCGTCGTGGCTATGATTGTGCTCTGCTTCTTCGGAGTGGTTTTTGCGCTGAGGCAAGAGCTCCCATGGGGAAAAATCGCTGCCGGTTTCATCCCCGACGTATCGAGACTCTTTCGCCCGTCGGACGGCTTCGCCCCCCTGCTGGCGGCCGTGCCCGATGCCTACCGCGCGTTCTGGAATTCGGCCATTGTGCGCGAACAGCAGCAGGTGTTGATCGGCGCCACGGCGACTGCCGTCGGGATCAACATGACTTTCTTGTTTCCCTATTCGCTGCTGGCGAAGAAATGGGGAAAAGAGTTTCGCGGACTGGTGATATTCGACCTGGCGACGGGCATGCTCATCCCGTTCGTGCTCGTGACCAGTTGCGTCGTGATTGCCGCCGCCAACCAGTTCCACCCGAAACCGGGCGAAGACAACGGTTCTGCCGAACTGAGCCTGTCGGCTGAGGGCGCGGCGGAGTGGGTCGACCGGCGCGCGGCCTACCGGGCCGAGCAGACCGGCGGCGCCGTCGGGCGCGAGCCGCTCACCGACGCCGAGCGGGACTTGGCCGCGCACCTGGTGCGGCGGGACGCCTTCGAACTGGCGCGGTCGCTGGCGCCGTTCACCGGAAAGCGCATCGCCAACTTCGTATTCGGGATCGGCGTTCTTGGAATGACGTTGTCGACGATCACCATCCTGATGCTGATATCGGGCTTCTGCGTGTGCGAGATGCTCGACCTTCCGGCGCGGGGCTGGCCGTTCCGGCTCGGTTGTCTGGCGGCCGCCACGGGCATGCTCGGCCCGTTCGTATGGGCGGACCAGGCTCGATTCTGGCTGGCCGTGCCCACCTCGGTGTTCGGTATGATGCTCCTGCCCATCGCCTACTGGTCCTTCCTGCTGTTGATGAACCAGCGTTCCCTGCTGCGCGACGAGCTGCCGCGCGGCACGCGACGCCTGGTGTGGAACGGTCTGATGATCGTGGCCGCCGGAGCGGCTACTTATCTTTGTCTGCACGCGATCATGATCAGTCCGCTGGGGCCCGACGGGCCATACCCGGTCGGCTTGCCCATCTTCGGCGGGCTGATTGTGCTGGCCGTTATCGTCCACTTTGCGCGCGGGGCACGGTCCGGTGCAAACAGTTCGCATCGCTGAAGTCCGCGATCTTTCCACAACGGGTCGACGCGTGCGGCTGCAAGGCTGGGTCCGCACACGACGCGATTCGAAAGGCGGGTTCAGTTTTCTGGAAATCAACGATGGAAGCTGCCTGGCCAACATGCAGGTCGTGGCGGCCGGTGAACTGCCCAACTACGCCAGCGAAATTACATCGCTCAACGCGGGATGCAGCATAACGGTGGAAGGCGAGGTCCAGGCATCGCAAGGCCGCGGCCAGGCGACGGAAGTCCAGGCCAGCCGCATTGAAGTGCATGGGTGGGCGGATCCCCGGCACTATGCGCTGCAGAAAAAAAGACACTCCTTCGAGAAGCTCCGCGAGTGGGCCCACCTTCGGGCGCGGACCAACACATTCGGTGCCTTGGCGCGTGTCCGCAACGTACTGTGCCGGGCCATCCATGACTTTTTCCAGCAACGCGGATTCCTGTACCTCCACACGCCGATCATCACCGCCAGCGACTGCGAAGGAGCGGGTGAAATGTTCAAGGTCACGACGCTCGACCTGAACGACATTCCACGCCACAACAAGATCGTCGATTACACGCGTGACTTTTTCGATCGCCCGACCTTCCTCACCGTCAGCGGTCAATTGGAAGCCGAAACGTACGCCTGCGCACTGGGCAGGGTATACACGTTCGGACCGACATTCCGCGCCGAGGATTCCAATACGTCCCGGCATCTGGCCGAGTTCTGGATGGTGGAACCCGAGATGGCGTTCTACGACTTGCAGGACAACATGGAGCTGGCCGAAGATTTTTTGCGAACGCTCTGCCAGACCGTGCTGGCCGAGTGCGAACAAGACATGGAATTCTTCAACACTCGCATCGATTCATCGGCGCGGGACAACGTGCAACGCATCTCCCAGCAGCAATCGTTCACGCGCCTGACGTATCGCGATGCGATACAGATCCTTCAAGACGCCGGAAAGCGATTTGAATTCGAGCCCCAGTGGGGCGGCGATCTGCAGTCGGAACATGAACGGTTTCTGACCGAGGACTACTTCCGGGGACCCGTGATCGTGTTCGACTACCCGCGGCAGATCAAGCCGTTTTACATGCGCGTCAACGACGATGAACCCACGGTCCGCGCCATGGACGTGCTCGCGCCGGGCGTGGGAGAGATTATCGGAGGCAGCCAGCGCGAAGAACGCTTGTCGATTCTGGAAGACCGCATGCGCGAGCAGCACCTTAATCCAGACGACTACTGGTGGTATCTCGATCTGCGCCGGTTCGGAACCGTGCCTCATTCCGGATTCGGGCTGGGGCTGGAGCGGATGATGCAGTTCGTTACGGGAATGGCGAATATCCGCGATGTCATCGCGTTTCCCCGCACTCCCGGCAATGCCGAATTTTAGGCGCGGTACTCCTCGGGAGGCGGCTATTCCGACCAGATGCGCGGCCGCGGCGCCCCGGGTCGACTCAAGCCCGGATCAACAACCCGTTCCGGCAGTGGGCACCCGGCGTGCGCGATACGTGCCGCGCATCAGCGTCCGACGGTGAAAAGCAGCAGCATCGCGGCCAATGGCGCGGCCGCCGTCAGAATCGCGAAGAACAGGAAAGACCGCGGAGGCGGGCGGCGACGCACGCGGACGACCACCGGGGTCAGTATCAGCGCGATCACGCCGATGATAACGGCGGCGCCCAGCAGCAATTCGGACAGCAACACCAGGCGCGGTGCATCCGGATGGTTGCGGGCCAACCACCGCGTGACGGCCAGCCCGACATCGCAGCCAAAGACCGTCATCGCCGTCAAGGCCCACAAGACCGTCACAACCTCAGCGGCTCGTGTTTCCGGACGCGGTGCCGGTTTCCGGCGCCTACCCCGCTTTCTTTTTGCCGCCATAGAGTCACCCTAATTCCGCACCAAAGGGAGTCTTGTATGCGCTGGGCGATTTGCCCCAGGCCCATTCGTGAACTAGTTTTTTTTGGAGGGAGCCGCGCGCGTGGCCCTAGCTTCCAATGGTTTTCGCCACTCATGTCATTGCCATGTTTCAAGCGTCCGCGCTTTGTGATCGCGAGTCAATAGAGGCCTGTCTGGCCGACCTGCGTGCCCATCAAGAAGGCTTGGACCGTTACATCGAGGAATCGTTCCGAGAACTCGATGCGCTCCATACCGACCTGGAGAAATTCTACCAGGAGTTGGTGCATCAGGAAGAAACGCTCGAACGCGCACGTGCCGAGCTGGAACACGCTCAGCGCGAGCGAGAAATGGAGCGCGAGGCAGTCGACCGCGAGCAGATCGCCAATCTCGAGCAGTTGGAACAGCAATACCAGCAGGCACAGCAAGAACTGGAATCACTGAGGTTGGAGGTGGCCGACAGGGATCCGCACGTGACGGGAGAATACGCCGAGGGCTACTCCGCGGAAGTGCTGGATCTGCAGCAACAGCGCGAAGAATTGGAGGCCGAATTGGAAACGGTCCGGACGCGCGCCGCCGAGCTGAGCGATGCGTTGGACGAAGCCAAACGCCAATCGGTGGAAGACCGAGCCGAATGGTCGACGGAACTGAAGCAGATGAGACGGATCCTGGAACGCCAGTCGGAGCTGCTGGCGACCGCGCCCACCCAGCCGGTCGCCGCCGCCGCTGTGTCGGCCTCGCCGGGCCGGGAGAAAGGCGCCGCTGCCGTCGCGACAGAGCCGGCCAAGGACCCGGTGCTGGGGTCGGTGATGGCCCAGTTCGAGAAGATTCGCAAAGAGCGCGCCCAACGGCGGATGCGCAGCGATCAGGAAGAACATGAACGGGTGGAATCTGGCTGATCCGGCAATGATGGCAGCGGCAATATGATGAGCAACATCGTCAGCTTCGTGAAGCGCAGGCCGAAGTGGTGCGCCGCGGGCGTCGTATGCGTGACGCTCGCCGCGTGTGGATACGTCTATCCGTGGATCACGGCCGGCGTCGTCGCGGCGATGGTCGTGATCATGGCCGCGGTCCGATTCGGCTGGTGGAAGCGACCGTGGGCGGCCCTCCGCCGGCGGCTCGGAATAGCAGTGGCCCAGCCATCGGCGCCCGCTGTTTCCGCCGAACAGCTTGCCGCCGCCACACGGCGTCCCCCGCGTAAGCAGGGGCAGACCGTGCCCGATCTTGTGGAAACCATGTTGGCGCAGGGCCGCTACGCGCTGCTGTTGCGACCCCAGATCGTGGAGAATTTGAGCGAAAACCAGATGCGGATCACACTGGCCGCCCTCCAGGAGAAAATGGCACTGGTGCCCGCCGGGGTGGTGGTCATGTCGCGATTGGACATCGATCCCGATCCCGATGTCTGGAACGAACGCCGCGAAGCGAAAGAGAGCCGCAAGATTCATGTGGAACCCGTGTTTCTCGATCGCGTCGCCGTTTCCAACTTTCAGTTCCAGGAATTTGTGCTGGGAGGCGGATACGAGGAATTGGAAATCTGGGACGAAGCGGTGCTGCCGGCGATGCTCGACTTCGTCGACCAGACCGGCCACCCCGGACCTCGGGGATGGCTCAAGGGCCAGCCGCCTACGGGTCTGGAGAGCCATCCCGTGGTGGGAATCAGTTGGTACGAGGCGACCGCGTACGCCCGGTGGTGCGGCAAACGATTGCCCACCGACGCCGAGTGGGCCAAGGCGGCGTGCTGGCCTGTGTCGCTGGGAGACAGCAACTGGGTGCAAAGAAGATATCCGTGGGGCGATTCGTTCGAGACGCGCCGGGCCAATGTGTGGGCCTCGGCCAGGCAGGGCACAGTGCCCGTCGATCACTACGACAATGGCCTCAGCGTGGGCGGGATTTACCAGATGATCGGCAACGTGTGGGAGTGGATGGCCGGTCCCTACGGGTCGTCCGCGGATACAACGCTGAGCTTGCCTGCTCCCATGAAGGCCATCCGCGGCGGCGCGTTCGACACCTATTTCGAGAACCAGGCTACCTGCCAGTTTCAGAGCGGTGAGAACCCGCTCCGACGCAAGCACAACATCGGGCTGCGGCTGGCGCTGGGTGCCTGCGATCTGGCTCCCCAGGCGGCCGCGTTGATATTGGAAGGTGAATCGGTTACTGAAGATCAACTCGTTGTAGGGTAGCGTGCGCCGATGACTCGTGGCTGTGATCTTCCGCTGGATTCGTACCGCCTGGCCCATTATTCGGTGCAGGTGCCCTGCTACGTATGCGACGGGGGCAATACGTACGACGCCGAATTGTGCCGTCATTGCTTCGCCCCGATGGCCCTGGCGCATCAGTCGCAGGCTCACAAGACCCGGCCCAGCATGGTGGCCGTGCTGGGCACGACCGGATCGGGAAAAACGGTCTACCTCGGCATGCTGATGGATATGCTGTCGCGGCGGACCAAGCCGCTACAGGTGCTCGCGCGAGGGGCCTTCTCGGTCTCGTTGCAGCAGGCGACCACGGCCTCGCTGTGCCATTGTCAATTCCCTTCCAAAACACCCAACGAGCCCGATCATTGGAACTGGGTGCACTGCCAGGTGCGGTGTCAGCGGATGCGGAGGCCGTTTGAACTGATCGTCCCCGACATGGCTGGCGAAGCCCTGGTCCAGGAAATCGATCACCCCCGCACGTACCCGGTCATTCGTTCGTACCTGACCAAATGCGCGGGAGCCATCATCTTGATCGACGCCATTCGTTTGCAGGAAGGACACGATCAAGATCATTTTTCCATGAAGCTGTTGACGTTTCTCAGCGAGCTGGTCGACGACCCCAAAGAGGGTTGGCATAAACGTCCCGTGGTGTTGGTCCTGACCAAGGCCGACCAGTGCGATGGATGCTTCGATGATCCCGAGAGCTATGCGCGCACGCACTCGGCTGGCATGTGGAACCAGTGCCACGAACAGTTTCGCGCGACGAAGATTTTCGCGGCCGGCGTGGCCGGCGCGTGCGCGAGCCGTGCGACGTTCGGGGGCGGCCAGCAGCGATTTCCACTCAGGATCGAGCCACGCGGCATCGTCGAACCGTTTCAATGGCTGATCTCGCAAATCCCGTTGCGCAAGAAATAGAACCGCCGTTGTGCTCGCAGAACAAGCCATATTCACCTCCGCACGGACCGATAAGGGCGACGGGTACCAGCTTGTGGCCCGCAGTCGGGGCGTCAGCGATCCCGACGCGCGGGCCCTGGCCGCATGGTGTCCGTCCCACAACGCGCTGGTCGACCCGGAAGTGGTTCCGGTAAGTGTCAATTTTCATGGATTGCCGAGCGGCGCGTACTGTGTCTCTCGGACCACTCAGGAAGAGTCGGAATACAGCGGCCGTTCGGGACGCAGGTTGCATACTCACTGCATCATCCTTTCCGCCGAACTGTTCCGTCGGTTCGCCAACAATCCATTTGCGGTCATTCGCGCGGCGATCGCGGCCGGCAAGTTTACCAGGCGGTACCGCCCGGGTCAGCGCCTGGCAGGAATGCGGCTTGTCGGCCGCGCGCAGGCCCTGCATCGCGCGTCGCTCAATCCGTTCCTGGAACAGTTCGGTGTCGCGCGGTTTGCGGTGACGCTCGATGCCGCCTGCGCGCCGGCGCCGTTGGGAATCGTCCGGCACGCGTCGCTCGATAAGATCTTCGCCGCTCTGGTGACCTGCCTGCCGGTCGAAATCCGGCCGCGGGCCACGTTTTCCACGGGCCTGAAACATTCACTCCGCCGTCCCTTCCAATGGGTCGTTGTCCAGCCGGATGCGGCCGGACAGCGGTTTCTCGAATCGCAGCATGGCTTGACCGTAATCGACGTCCCCACGTTACCCGAGAAGCTGACGCGTTCGCTGGGCAATGGGTGGGCGCGGTACGTCGAGGCCGTGGTGCGCAACAGCGAATGGGCGAACCTGAAATCGCAGTTGCACACGCCCCGACCCGAATTGCCGCCCGACGGGCTGGATGCCCTGGGCTGGCAGTGCCTGAAGCAGCGAACCGCCGTTGCGGCGCGGGCCGCGGACAGCCTGCACGTGAGCTGACAGCCAGGCAAACCCATCGCGGAAACCCATCGCGGAAACCCGTCGCAAAAATGGGCGGGGTCCGCGGGAGCCTGGTGCGCGCCGTGCCGGCTGTCGCTCAGCGGCGTTCGCCCGGACGCACCATGTCGCGGAATCGACCGAACAGGTAGCGGCTGTCATGGGGCCCGGCCGACGCTTCGGGATGGTATTGGACGCTGAACGCAGGATGCCTGCGATGGCGAATCCCTTCGATGGTGCCGTCGTTCAAGCTGCGGTGGGTCACTTCCAAATCCTCGGGCAGCGTGGCCTCATCGACGGCAAACCCGTGGTTCTGGGCGGTGATTTCGATACGGCCGGTATCCAGGTCACGCACGGGCTGATTGGCGCCGCGATGGCCAAATTTCATTTTGAAGGTCCGCGCGCCGCAGGCCCTCGCCAGCACCTGGTGGCCCAGGCAGATGCCGAAAATGGGCACTTCACCAAGCAGGTCGCGAATGGCGCAGGTCGCGTAGTCGACCGGTTCCGGATCGCCCGGTCCGTTGGACAGAAACACGCCGTCGGGCTCCAGTGCCCGAATCTGGTCGGCGGTCGAGGTTCCCGGAGCCACGGTAACACGGCATCCCGCGTCGACGAGATGCCGGGCGATGTTCCATTTCATTCCGTAGTCCATCGCCACGATGTGCGGCGCGGTCCCGTCACCCGAACTCGCCGACGAGGATACCCGGCCCGCGTGTCTCGGAGCAGGACCCCATGCCAACAGCGGTTCGCGCCAGGTGCGGATTTCGTCGGGCACGACCTCCCGGACCAGGTCGCGGCCAACAAGCCCCGGACTGGAGCGGGCCTCGTCGCGCAACCGGCCATCGTCGAGGTTCTCCGTGGAAAGAACGCCCTTCATGGCGCCCTGCGTGCGGATGCGGCGGACCAGCGCGCGGGTATCGATCCCCTCGATCGCGACAATGTTCCATTCTTTCAGATATTGATCAAGCGGCTGCTCCGCGCGGAAATTACTGTGATGCTGACTATATTCCCGCACGACGAAGCCCGCCAGGTGAGGCCGCAGACTTTCGCGATCCAGTTGATTGGTGCCGTAGTTGCCAATGTGCGGGTACGTCATCGTGACAATCTGACCGCGATAACTCGGATCGGTCAAAATTTCCTGATATCCGGTCATTGACGTGTTAAAACAGACTTCGCCGTCGACCTCGCCCCGTGCCCCAAAGGAACGACCGGTGAATACGGTGCCGTCTTCCAGTACAAGTTTGGCCGTGGTTGACATGGAGACGGTAGACCTTTTCGTCGGCAGTAAAGTTCGTCGGCAGTAAAGCTGGAACCGTGGCGTGCCCGATAAACGTTAATGGCTGTGGGTCTTCGAGCCCGCCGACGTTCGCGTCGGTTGGATCGAACAGCCGACAGAAGAGGGTTCTTGTTCCCGGCGAACGAGAACCCTCGCTTTTTTATAGATTTTCAGGCCGCATGCAACTCTTCTCAGCGCAAGGGCAATGAGGCCGGAACGGCTGGTCCGGATTATCCCGATTGCGGACTGCCCTGGAACACACCCGATGGCGGCCCGGAGCGGCTGGGCGACAACGCATCCAGACAGCGCCCGATCTGCCGCACCGCTTGGCGCAGCCGGTTCTCGTTCTCGATCAGCGCCAGACGCACGAACCCCTCACCTGCTGGGCCAAAACCGGAGCCGGGACTCACCGCGACGTCGCCGTCGCGGAGCAACGACGTGGCAAAATCCATGGTCGACATCTGCTGACACCAGGGCGACGGAATCTTGGCCCACACGAACATGCCGGCCAGCGGAGGCGCGACCGGCCAGCCCACACGGGCCAGACCTTGGCACAGGACATCTCGTCGCCGCTGGTAAAGCAGCGCCTGCTCCTCGACGGCGGCGTCACAATGGCGCAACGCCACGATCGCCGCGATCTGCACCGCGCGAAACATGCCATAGTCGTAGTACGACTTGATCGTTGTCAGTGCACGGATCATGTCGCGGTTGCCCGCGCAGAATCCGACCCGCCATCCGGCCATGTTGTAGCCCTTGCTCATCGTGGTGAATTCCACTCCCACCTCGCGCGCCCCGCGCGACGCCAGGAAACTCGGCGGTTTGTACCCATCAAACGCCAGATCCGCGTAGGCAAAATCGCTGATCACCGCCAGATCGTAACGTCGCGCGAGCCGGACCACATCGTCGTAAAAAGGCTGCTCGACGCTGGCCGTCGATGGGTTATGGGGGTAGTTGAGGATCAGCAGTTTGGGCTTGGGGTACAGGTGCTGGCAGGTGTAAGCGATGTTCGACAAGAACTGCTCGCCGTCGGCGACTTCCAGCGAAATCACATTGGCCGACGCCATCGCGACGGCATACACGTGGACCGGGTAGGAAGGGGCAGGCACCACCGCCGTGTCGCCCGGGCCCATCAGGGCCAGACACATGTGGCTGAAGCCCTCCTTGGAGCCCAGGCAGACTAACACCTCGCCATCGGGATCGAGGCGTACTCCATACCGCTTCAGGTATTTGCTGGCGACCTCACGGCGGAGGTTCGCCAGGCCCGTCGACGGACTATAGCCGTGGTTTTTGGGGTCCCGCGCTGCCTCGGCCAGCTTTTCGATGACCCGCGGGTGCGGCGGATCGGATGGGTTGCCCATGCCCAGGTCGATGACGTCGTTTCCCGCACGACGCTTGTCGTACAGCAGGCGGTTGATTTCGGCGAAAACGTACGGCGGAAGCCGACGCACGCGTGCGGCCGCCTTGATCCGCGAGGACCCGGAGGCATCCGGCACACCGTAGTCGAGGTTATCGTCGTCCATACCAAGCGGGGAATCGAGGCAAGATCATGGCGAGCGCGAATCGACGGCAAACCGCAAGGAGCGTCCTGCCCCCTGGTAGGATACCTTGACACCTCCGCGGGGGAAAGCGCGCCCGTCGAGACTCGTGCGGCGACCACCGGCGGGCCCGCGGACCAGGTCCACGCGGACGAGGATGGCTCAGGAGCGGCCGAGATTCTGGCTGCCGGTCCTTGTCGGTCGCCCGCCAGAACGGGACGCTCGCGCGTGCCGGCTCGATCCCTCAGCCCGCCCGTCGTGCCCGCGTATTTGGACGCTGCGGCTCGTCAACGAACCGCTGGGCGGGTCGGGGCCTTTGGCTGCAAAGCCGCCCGCGGTGGAGAGCCGGATTCCGCGGCCCGCCGCGGGGCGTCGGCCGCCCGCGCGGGTGACTGGCTGGTGCCGGCCAGGTAATTGTCAATCGTCGCCCTTTGCTCGATGGCGTCGAACGTGTCGGCCATCACCAGGCGGAGCTTCTTCTCGTGAATGTCGCGATAGAGCAAGTCGCGGACTTCAGCCAGCGTGACTTCAATCGGCTCGGTCCGCCCCCCGAAGAACAGGATGACGTAGCGCTCGCCTACTTGAACCACGCCCGAGAGCGGTTGCGAGGGACTTAAGGCAAACGCCTCCTGCTCCAATGCCGGCCGCCCGCTGTTCTTGCGGATCGGCGGGATCTCTCCCCGGTTCTCCCGGCTGGCCAGGTCGGTCGAATGCTGCCGTGCCAACTGCCCGAAATGCTCTGGGGTCGGATTTTCGCGGGCTTTGGCCCACACTTCCTGCGCGCGGCGGAGGTTGGACATTACGATAGCCCGGCAGCGTACGCGCGGACCGTAGTTGGCTTCAAACCCTTTCTGGAGTTCCTCTTCGCTGACGTCGAGCTTGCCGCTGGAGAGCTTTTTCAGGGCCGCCGATGGCCATACGGCGTCCGCGTAATAAGCCTCCCGCGCCAACCCCTGCTCCTCGGTAGCCATCTTAAGCCAGCGTCGCACATCGGGTTTGCCCCGCTCGTCTAAAACCCCCGCCCATTCGGCGGCATGGGCGACTTCGGCATCGAGATCCCTTTGTGTAATCCGCAGGTTGCGCTTCCGCAATTCCTGCGCGAGCAGGCGTTTGTCAATTTCCTTGGCCAATACCTTCTGGCCATGGCGGGCGATGCACGCATCGGCCAGGGCATCGAGCGTGATCGGTTCGCGATCGACCGTGGCAGCCACACCGGGCATCTGCTTGCGCAGGTCGGCATGATTGTAGACGTTGCGAACGACCGTTTTCGACTGAAGATCGCGAAAAACATCATCAGCCGACTCGCGCAGCTTCCGGTCGCGGATCGTTTCGGCCAGGGCCGACTTGACCTGCTGGAAGGGCACATTGCGCTGCGGAACATGCCCTTCACACTTAAAAATCGCATATTGTTCGCCGACCCGCACAATCGGCGATACGTCGCCTTGGTTCATGCGGAATACGACCTGTTCAATCTCTTCGTATCCGGTGTGGCGGCGGATGGGCGGAACCAGTCCGCCGATACTTGCGCTGCCGACGTCCTCGGACTGCTCCCGTGCCAGGCGCGCGAACGCGTCGGGGTCGGCCTGGAGCTGTGCATGGAGCCGGCGGGCTTTGTTGGGATCGCTCACCGCTATCAAGCGGGCCTTCACGGCAGGCCCGTACTGGTTTTCATACGCCTGCCGCAGTTCTTCCGGTTCAACGGTCAATCGCGATGCCGCCAGCCGCTGCAGCGCCAGGCTGGGCCACACGATGTCGCGGGCATACTGCTTGGGAGTGATGCCCCGCTCCGTTTCCAGCATTTTTATCCACTGTTCCGGGCGCAGATGGAACCGATGCGCCATCCGCTCGATTTCGGCCTGGACGTCCTCGGCCGAAACGACAAGGTTCCGGTGGAGGCAGGCGCGTTCGATGAGCTTCCGGTTGATCAGACTTTCCAACACGTCTTCGCCGAATCGCGTCAGGCACAGGCGGCCCAGCGACTTGCGATCGATCGGTTCGCCATTAACCACGGCCACGATGTCCGGCCGGGCGTCCGCCGCGCGACCCTGGGCGCCGGGTGACCCCGAACCGGTCCGGCGGCCGGGCGCCGCGCGAGCGCCGGCCGGCGCGGCCGCTCCCGCCGCTGCCGGCCCCGTCATGTAGCGGATGCCGACGCAGGACGCAACGGCCAGAGTTCCGAAACTCAGCCAGGCGATCCACCGTCGGTGGCGGCGCGGGGGACGACTTGCTGGCGGCAAAGCCGGTGGAACTTGCATGACGGTCACTCCTTTAACCGCAACGGGCGTCATGCGACTTCGTGTCGCGTGAGACGCCCATCCTCTGCCTGGATATCCCGGGTGGAGACCGGTCGCGACGCATCGCGGCGATGTGCCGCCCAGTCACGCAATCGGTCGACCGAAGCATGCGCTCGGCGCGGAATGCCATCGGCGGGTGGGTCGGGAGTATAGGAGGGCCTGGAACACGGGTCAAGAGAAACGCGCGCGACGCCGGAGATTGGGCGCCTTGCGCGCTTTGTTGATCGAACGGGCGCCTCGGACGCGCGTCGGACCGTTGTGGCCGTCAGGGGGGCTCGCCGGCGGCCCATTGCCGGGAATCTCCGGGGCCGTGGCCCAAGGCGCTGGCGTCGTGACCGGTCAGTCCTCCATGACCTCGGTCTCGCGGGCCCGGGCTGCTTCGGAGGCTTGATTTTCGTAATTCTTGGTGAAGTCCTGCACCTGCTTTTTCACTTCGTCCCGCTGGTCCTCGCTCAGCACCTTCTCCTTCTGCGATTGATCGGCCGCCTTATTCGCGTCGCGGCGGATATTCCGGATGGCGACCTTGGCCTCTTCGGCCAGCTCCTTGATGCGAGACACCATTTTCCGCCGCACCTCCGTGGATAAGGGCGGCACGTTGATGCGGACGACCTTGCCGTCGTTCTGGGGATTGAACCCAAGTTCGCTGGCCAGGATCGCCTTTTCGATGTCTTTCAGCGTGGTGGGATCGAAGGGGCGAATCAGGATCTGGGTGGGCTCGGGAGCACTCACCGAAGCCAACGTTTTCAGCGGTGCCGGCGATCCGTAGGCATCCACCTTGAGCGAATCGACCAGCCCGGGGTTGGCCCGGCCGGTGCGGATCCCTGCCAGGGCCCGCTTGAAGACGTCGACGGCCTTCTGCATCCGCTCTTCGGCGTCGAACAGGATTTCTTCTTCAGTCATGGCATCGCTACCGGCTGGCGGCTTCCGGGGAAGCGTCCTTGGTGATCAAGGTTCCCACGCGTTGTCCCCGAACAGCGCGAAGGATGTTACCGTCCTTTTTAAAATTGAATACGAGTATGGGCAGTTCGTGCTCCATGCAGTGGGCAATGGCCGTGGAATCCATCACGCGCAGGTTTTGATCACGGACGGTCTGGTAGGTCAACTCAGGATACCAGACAGCGTGCGGATTTTTGACGGGATCATCGCTGTACACGCCATTGACTTTGGTGGCTTTGAGCACGATGTCCGCGTCCAGTTCCAGCGCTTTCTGGGCGGCCGCGGTGTCGGTCGTGACATAAGGGCTTCCCGTGCCTCCGGCCAGCAGCACGATCCTCCCTTTTTCCAGGTGGCGCCGCGCCCGGCGCCGGATATACGGTTCGGCCACGTCTTTCATCTCGATGGCGGTCATCAAACGCGTGTCGCAATCGAGGGACTCCAGCGCGTCCTGCAGCGCCAATCCGTTGATGACGGTGGCCAGCATACCCATGTAGTGCCCGGTCGATTCCTGAATACACGACTCGCCTGCCGTGAACTGCGCTCCCCGCAGGATATTGCCCCCGCCGATAACCACGGCGATCTGCACTCCCAGTTCGGCGGCCTGCTGTGTCTGGCGGGCCACGTGCAGGACCTCTTCCATGCTGATGCCGCGTTGACCGGGTTGCGCAAAGCTTTCGCCGGACAGCTTCAGGACCAGCCTGCGAAACCGTGGGCGTTCATAACCGTCGGTCGTTTCCGGCGCGGCGGTAGGTGGATTGGGGGGCTCATGCGTCACAAGTGGATCCCTATCCGCCGAGTTCCCAATGGACGAAGCGGACAAGCTTCATGCCGCCTTGGGCGGCGTACTTGCCCACGGTGGTTTTTTCATCGCGAATGAAAGGTTGCTCGGCAAGCACACGTTCCGCGTAGAAATTGCGAAGCCGTCCTTCCACCATCTTCTCCACGATATTGGACGGTTTCCCCTCGCTTTCGGCCTGCTTGAACAGGATCTCCCGTTCCTTCTGCACTTCCGCTGGATCGATGTCTTCCTTATGGACGGCGGCCGGTCGCATGGCGGCGATGTGCATGGCCACATCTTTGGCCAGATCGGGCGTCCCCCCTTGCACTTCGACCAGCACGCCGTTGGTTCCGGTGAAATGGACGTAACCGCCACAGGAGCCGTCGATGCGGACGAGCCGCTGCAGCCGGAAGAGTTCGCGGATCCGGTTGGACAGGTCGTCCCGCTGTTCGGCCAGCGTTTTGCCCGACTGGCTCGGCGAGGGCTGCGACCACAAGGCGTCGGGCGCGTCGGCACCCGCTCCTGTGGCCAGCTGTTCGGCCAGATCTCTGGCCAATCGCACGAACTCTTCGTGCCCGGCCACGGGAGCGCTTTCGCACTGCAACTCCACCATTGCCCCGACGCCAGGATCAAACGACGTATGAATGGCCAGCACGCCGGCCCCGGTCGATCTGTCCGAACGGGCCGCCATCGTCTTCTTGCCGCTTTCTCTCAGCAGCCGGATTGCTTGTTCTTCGTCGCCGCCGGATTCGGCCAAAGCCCGTTTGCACTCCATCAGCGGAAGTTGTGTCTTGTCGCGCAGTGCTTTAACGGCAGCCGCCGAAATCTCTGCCATGGACCTTCTCTCCTCGATTAGCAAGCGAACGATCAGTTCCGGGCCGGCTGCACGGTTGGGGCCGCCCGGGCACGGCGTGCCGTTTTCTTGTCATTGGGCCGTGCCGCGTGCGCGCCAGTGGCGAAACGCGCCGGGTCTGTGCGGGCTCGGACACACAACCGATGCGGTATGCGACGGCTGGCAAACAGAAACGCACGATGCTCACGGTGCTGCGACTCGCTGGGCTCGCGGGACGATCACGTTAGTCGCCGGCTGCCACATGCTCCGTTTCCGCTTCCACCGGGGCATCGTCGCCGCCCGATGCAGTATCCTGCTGCTGCTCGACCGCCTGACGTCCATCAGTGATCGCATCGGCCAGGTAATTCAGAATTAACTCGATGGAGCGGATGCTGTCGTCGTTGCCGGGAATAGGTAGATCCACCAAGTCCGGATCGCAGTCCGTGTCGATCAAGGCCACGGTGGTGATGCCCAGCTTTTCCGCCTCGCGCACCGCATTTCGTTCCTTGACGGGATCGACGACGAGCAAGCATTCCGGCAACCGGTTCATCGTCCGAATTCCGTTCAAGTTACGATACATCTTGCGGTATTCACGATTAAGCGCGGACTGCATCTTCTTCGAATAGTTGTTGATCTGCTCACCGGCGCGAATGGCTTCCAGTTCCTCAAGCCGGCCCAATCGACTGCGGACCGTGCGAAAATTTGTCAGCGCGCCACCCAGCCAGCGATCATTGACGAACGGCATGTGACAGCGCAGCGCTTCCCGCTCAATACATTCGCTGGCTTGGCGCTTCGTGCCCACGAACAGAATTAGGCTGCCGTTTTCCGCGACCTGCTTGAGATACTTGCCCGCGCGGAGCAATCCGCGAATGGTCTCCCGCACGTCGATGATGTGGATCAAATTGCGGCGAGCGTAGATGTAGGGCCTCATCTTCGGATTCCAGCGGCTCGCGCGATGCCCGAAATGAACCCCCGCCTCAATCAATTGCTTCACCAATGACGACACGCAATATCTCCTCGACGATCGGACCACCTATCTTCCCGCCTATACCCCCGAGCACGAACCCAGCGGGCCCTGCCATGCGCAGCCGCTGGCTGGCCGTCCCAGCCGACCCGCAGCCAGTCGCCGCGCAGGACCCGACCCGTTGCCATTGGGGGCGAATCGATCCACTCATCAGGGTGGAGTGGATAAGACCAGAAGTCTAACGCTACTTCGGGCTAGCGTCAATCGGACGCCGCCATCGCCGGTGCACCTCGCGCGCACCTCTTCCAGTTGGGGTTGCCCGCATGGCAGCGTCAAACGGCTGGGAATGCGGAACATCCGACTGAGACGTGCTTTATTGGCTCGGTGACTCGCCGAGCTTAATTCCACGCGGACGAAGCCCTTGGGCACTTTCGGAATTCGCGTCGCGGCTGATTTGCCCCGGGCTCCGCCCGGGAATGATCCATTCAGCGATTCGGCGGGGCAATCCCCCGACGGCGCCGGGGGATTGTCGCTGCACGGATCGTAAAAACGCTCTAGGCGGCGTTGAGTCTGGCAAGGGCCTCCAGCAGGACGTCGTGCAGGTGGCCGTTGGTGGCCAGGATGCCCCGATTGTTTGCCAGTGTGCGTCCGGTGCTGAAATCCAGGGGCCGCCCCGCCAGATCCGAAACGCGGCCGCCGGCCTCCATCACGGCCAGCGAGCCGGCGGCCTGGTCCCAGATTTTTTCTTGATAATCAGGACGCGACGATGACAGCAAACGCACCAGACAATCGCCGCCTCCCGCCGCGAGCACCGCGTACTTCGCCTGGCTGTCCATGGCCACGGGGTCCGCCCCGATTTCCAGGCTGTCGATCAGTTGTCCGATCTGGCCCGTGTTGGTGTGGCCCGATTCGACAGACCGCAACAGCCGCGCGGCACTCGCGTCCCGACAGTCCGAGACACGCGCACGCGTCCATGCCTCGTCGCCATCGGCAAGCGATCTCGACCAGGTCCCCTGGCCACGCACGGCCACCACGCAGGTCCCGGGCCCCCCTGATCGGGGTCGCTCCGGGCGGAGCAGATTCGGGCACGCCAATGCACCGAGCACCACCCGGCCATGTTCAACGCGAGCCAACGCCACGGCGTACTGTTCGCCGCGCAAAAACCCCTTGGTCCCGTCCAGCGGATCCAACGTCCAAAAACGCTCGCCCGGCTCGGCCGTCCCCACGTCAATCCAGTCGCACACCGACGACGGCGTGGCCGAAGCATCGACGTGCCGGACGAATTGCGTCACCTGCTCCAGGGATTCGTGGTTTTCGACTTGCCGCAGCGGGTCTGACGATTCCTCGGCCACCAACCGCATGCCGTCAGCCTGCTCGGCAATCATCCGGCCAATGACGGCCTGCGCCGCCAGATCGGCCACCGTCACCGGCGACCGGTCCTCCTTGGTCAGGGCCGGCGTCACCATTTCGCGCTGGACGCGTTGGATGATGTCGGCGGCCTTGCGGATCGCCCCGATGGCAAAGTCCACCCACGGATCCGAGAACATGCGCCGCAAATTCCTCGTGCTCCAAGTTCGAACGACAAACGTCATGCGTCATGGACCTGCGCAGGCGACGCCGCCCCGATGCCGGATGCCAGCCGCCACGCCGCGTAAACCGATCCACACCGTCCGGCCCACGGCTCCATAGGGGTCGGAAGACTACCCGGCCAGGACTCGAACCTGGAATGAGGGAACCAAAATCCCTAGTGTTGCCAATTACACCACCGGGTAACGTGCGGTCGAGCTTACCCCGCTTCACTCCGATTGACAACGCAAAAGGAAACCTGTTCCAGCTCCATCGCCAGATCCACTCCGACGATGGCTACGCCATCCGGCGGCGCGAGCGTTACAGGAGCGAAGTTAACGATGCCGACAATTCCCGCCGCGACGAGCCGCTCGGCGACCGATTGGGCCGCCGATGCCGGTACGGCGATCAGACCCATCCGCAGACTCTCGGTCCGCGTGATCTCCGCCAGACCGTCCAGATGATGGACCTCGACACCCTCGACCGTGGTCCCCACGAGGTGGCGGTGGACATCAAAGGCGGCCGCGATGCGAAATCCCTGGCGCCGAAAACCCTTATAGCGCAACAAAGCGCGCCCCAGGTTGCCAACCCCGACCAGCGCGACGTTCCACAGCCGGTCGGTGCCCAGAATGCCCCGGATGGCGCGGGTCAAATCCTCGCAGCGGTACCCGATGCCGGGATGCCCGAAGTGGCCGAAATACGCCAAGTCTTTCCGTACCTGCGCGTCGGTAAATCCCAACAGACGCCCCAGGTGGCGTGAGCTGGTCGTTTGCGTGCCCTCCCGCACCAGCCGCTCCAGCTCCCGGAGGTATAAGCTGAGCCGACTGACGACCGCTTTGGGAACCGGTGCTGTCGGACGCTCGTCGCGTTTCTTCTCTGAGTTGCTCATGCCGTTCCGATGAAGCATTGTCGTCAACCGGCGGTCACCCCCGCGAAGGAGCACCCAGCCCGGTGGCCGGCAGGAACCATTCTGACGAGCCGGCCGCCATTCGCCAAACGCGCATCTGTCAAAATCCGTAACCCCGGTCCCCGTCACCCCGAATGGCCCGGCCCGTCCGGGCCCGCCGCGTTGCATCCGGCAAATCCGGCGCAACGACCCGATTTGATACACGGTTATTTGGGATATCAGCGTGTTTTACAAAAGCAACGACATATCCATAAACTGCGCAAAACACCTAATGTGGGTCGAGTTGACCGGCCGAAGAGTGGTAGGACGAGGGAAGCTCGTGTGACCAGGCTATTCATCCACATAGCGGTGCAAGTTTCAGAAGGAGGCAAGTGCAATGAAATCCCCTTCGCGGCCTAGGGCTGCATGGAATACGTCGTCTCGGACTCGTGCGGACGGACCGCGCGCGTTCGGGCGTAGAACTTGGAGAGCGGTGCCCGTGGTCGCGGTACTCATCGCATGGGGCTGTGTGACCCATGCCGAAGCGCGGTACTGCGGCCTGGCACGCTACGATTGTTGCTCACCCTGTAGCGACGATGGTGGTTACGCCGCGGCACGCCAGCAGTGCCATGTGGTGATGAGGACATGTCGCCAGGTGGTGTACGAGAAGCAGAACTACACCTGCTACAAGACCGTCTACGAGCGGGTCGTCGAGCAGAAGTCCGTGCCTTGCGTGAAGTACGTCCGCGAAACCGCGTACCGCGACTGCCACTACACGGTGTGCAAGCCGGTGTGGGAGACCAAGACGCGGACGTACACGGTGTGCAAGCCGGTGTGGGAAACCCGCACCAAAGACGTCTGCTACACGGTGTGCAAGCCCGTCTATGAAACCAAGACGCGGACGTACACGGTGTGCAAGCCGGTGTGGGAAACCCGCACCAAAGACGTCTGCTACACGGTGTGCAAGCCCGTCTATGAAACCAAGACGCGGACGTACACGGTGTGCAAGCCGGTGTGGGAAACCCGCACCAAAGACGTCTGCTACACGGTGTGCAAGCCCGTCTATGAAACCAAGACGCG
>Ga0315534_1000526_pt1 | contig 26565 bp, 28 predicted proteins | sample SalMarSW160240MG_FD_203094 | JGI IMG/M metagenome (GOLD analysis project Ga0315534, IMG submission 203094) | Salt marsh sediment microbial communities from the Plum Island Ecosystem LTER, Massachusetts, United States - Salt Marsh Sediment SW1602-40 ...
CCAGCCAATGGCCCAACCCGGCGTGAAGCGCATGGACTTTGCGCCAAGTGCATGGGCGTTGTTGTTGGCACGATAGATCCACATGAGGACCGCGATGCAGATCGCAAAAAACAAGGCGAGCTGTATGCTGCCGATGACCATCTGTCTAAGATCGTTCGCGTCTGCCGCTTCTATCACCGCGGCCGTGCTCTCGAAAGTGCCACTCTGCACAGTACCGAGGAGTTGGTATTCGGCTAAGCTCGAAGCTATCCCTATCACGGCGAGAGCAATGTCCGCATAGAGCAAACCTTTGGTCCATCGCGTAAGGATGGTTAGGTCGTTGAATACGAAAATCCTGTTAGGCGTGGACAATTCCGCGATCCTTCGGTGGCGTACCGATTTTCACCCAAGCTGATTCTAGGGAAGGTATGCGATCGAGCGTTGACTGTCTCTCCACCTCACTCGCCGGCGCGCTTGACGGAGATGGTCCCTTCGAACATGTCGGCGTCCTTCCAGGGGTTCTCGACCGCGTCGAAGCGGCCCGTTCCGGTCGCGCCCTCATAAGCGCCTTCACCGGAAACCACCGTGTAGTCTCCGCCATTGCCGTCGGGCGACCAGCCGCCTTTGAACTGGACGACAAGCACGTCTCCGTTTTGGAACATGTAGGTGCTGTAGCCGGCGTAGGTCCCCGTTTCCCCGCTGTCCTCTGATGTCGAGACAACGGTCTTGTAGGCGATTCGCCCGTCGTCGAAGACGGCGGCGCCGGCATATTTGGTCGCGCCTACGCTGTGTCCCTTGAAGGCTTCAACATCTAAGGTGGAGCCGCCGACCTCCGTCATCACGACTTTGAACTTCAGTTCTTCCGCCGCCGCCGGCCCGGCGAGCATAATCCCAGCAGCCGCAAACACTGCCCTCGAAATGATCGGTCGCAACATGTCTTTCCTCCCCTGACGCATGAGCCCGCGCCCTCATCTCCCAGGCAATTAACCATAGATTAACCCTGCGACGGAAGGCGTGCGCGGCCCGTGGTAAATTGCACTTCCGTTGTCAGTGAGGCCTTTGCGGGGGACGTTATCGCCTTCGCACCAATCGAGTGAGTCACAGATGTTGGTCAGAGACACCAGCGCCGCCGCCATCGAACTTGCCGGCATTGCGCACAAGACGGCGGAACGCTCCGGAGAACAAACCGGTCAACAGGATCCCGAGCAGGATATCGAACTCGTGCTCCTGGCCTCGGCGGGCGCGATTCAGCGCCTGATCGCCGAGCGGAACGAGCTTCGCAGCCGCGCCGAAACCCAACAGTCCGAACTCACCCGTCTCCGGCGTCACGTGACCCTAGTGCACGACAGCTACCGCAGGCTCACGACCGAGTTCGTGTCGCAATTCCAGCTGATCGACAATGCCGTGAGCAATTTCGTCAGCGAGCCCGATCGACCGACGGTCAAGCTTGCAGAAGATCCGGTTCCCGGTTCGTGACGCAGATCATAAGCACGAGGCTTTGTGTCCATGATGGATATGTTCGGTCCCGGTCCCAAGCGCGGCCCTGTTGAGATCCGCCGCCTCACCTTGCCGGAAGTGGTTTCGAGCGACGACCTGACGGCACCGGATCGCCTTGGCTCTCACGGCGCCGACAACTCCGATGCCGGCTGCGGGCTGGCCGATCCTCTAATTCAAGGGCTGATGCAACGGCTGCCGGCGCCCGATACGGTCTGGTCGATCGATGACCGCGCCAAATGGCTTCGCACCGCGGCCAGCGTTTTCGACCTCGTCTACAGCGATCCCGAGCGCGAGCGCAGATCGATCGGTATTGCTGTCGCGAACCAAGACCGTGCCCTCACATCGGGCTCGCGCGGGCTGGACCCTGACAGCGATTTATCGGCGTAAGGGCTTAGAGACACCGTCGCTACTTTTCCCAGCCGGGCCCGTCCAAGTCGGAGCCAAGGAGTTCATGGCCTTCGAGCGCGGAGTAGCATTGCGGGCTTAAGCCTGCCGCGTTCCCCAGCAGACATTGCAGGCCGCGCCCGTATCCGGGGGGCACGCCCGCGCAGAGACGACGATAGTCCAACCGGCAGGCCTTGAACACACCGGCATAAGCCAGCCCGCGCACGGTCAAGGCCTGAAAGCAGCTCTGACTCAGCCGGTCGGCATTGGCGTTAAGGCAGATCAGAATACGGCCGCCTCCCGGCGGTACGCCCCAGCAAAATCTCCGGTAATCCTCGCCGCATGCCTCGCGGACCGGCGGCGCCTGAATGGGGATCGGGCGCTCGGCTTGCGCGGCGTAAGATGCGCCAAGCGAAAGCATGGCTGCCAGGAGCAGCGCGTGAAGCCGATTCATCGCCATCAATGCACTCATCGAGCCTTTTGCCGCAATCATAGAAGAGGCCGCCCGCGAAGAGCAGCCTCTTTGTTTTGTCCTGCCCTCAGTCAATTCAGCTGGAGCGTCCGCTCACAGGCAGAACTTTTACCGCCACCACGTGCTGCCGCCATAGGTGCCGATGTTCCCGCGCGGGCCCGTCACAGTGCCGCCGAAATCGCACACCCCGCCGGCACAGGAGCCCTCGCCGCTCCGCGACCAAGTGCCGCCGCCAGGCCCGGTCACCGTCACGTCGCGTTCCCAGCCATTGCCGGTCCGATTGAGCGTCGCATCGCGCGACCACGTCCCGCCTTTGGGGCCGGTCAGCGTGCCTGAGGAAGAACACGAGCCGCCTCCGCAAGAGCCGCCCGCCTGATAGCTGCTGGTGCCGCCTCTGGGTCCAGTGACCGTGCCTTGCGCCTGCCAGCCTCCCTTGCCGTAGGTCGCAGTACCGTTTCGCGTGAACACGCCTCCACGCGGCCCGACATAGCTGCCTGAGGCCGTGCAGCTTCCGCCGGAACAGCTGCGCGTATTCGCCCAAGTGCTGACGCCGCCACGCGGCCCGATCGCCGTGCCGCCGCGGGCACAGGTGCCGCCTTGGCAGCTGCCGTAACGCTGGAATTTCGTGGTCCCGCCCCACGGTCCAGTGACGCTGCCGCCACGGCGCCACGACCTGTCGCCGGCGCCCGCCTCGGTGACCGTTGCAATAATTGTCGCAATCAGGATTAAAGCGCAGAGCGCGCTAACAAGTGTCTTTGCCATCGGAAGTTCCTTTCCCAAGGGGATTTCCCCCGCCCGATAAGCCAAGACGTTAGACGCATCGCTTTGCGCGCATTTGCCCGGCAAACGACATTTTGCGACGATTGTTTTCAGGCTTGTAACAATTGGTAACGGCCAGGCTTTCGGCCTTGCGCCGGGCCTTGAGAGCCCTATCGTCACCGCTCATGATGGGACAAGAGCGACCTGTGGTCGTCGTCGTCGAAGACGACGAGGAAATCCAGAGATTGGTGCACGACCTTCTGGCGCAAGAGGGCTTTGCCGTCGAGACGGCGCCCTCGGGGGCCGCGCTCGATCAGCTTCTTCTTCGCCTTCGCCCCGACCTCATCCTGCTCGATCTCATGCTCCCCGGCGAAGACGGGCTTGCCATCTGCCAGCGCCTGCGCAAGGGCGATGACATTCCCATTCTCATGCTGACCGCCAAAGCCGATCCGGTCGATCGCGTGGTCGGGCTTGAGATCGGCGCCGACGATTACCTCACCAAACCGTTCAACCCGCGCGAGCTTCTTGCGCGGGTGCGGGCTTTGTTGCGGCGGTCGCGGGGGCTTGCGTCTGGCCCAGAGCAGCAACGCCGCTACGAATTCGAAGGGCTGACCATCGATCTCGACGCGCGGCTCCTGAACGATCGGGCGAACGAACCGATTCCGCTGACCAGTGCCGAGTTCGAGTTGCTCGCCTGCTTCATCTTACGGCCGCGCCGAGTTCTGTCACGCGACCAACTGCTTGATTGGACGAGAGGACGCTCGGCCGAGCCGTTCGACCGCACCATCGACGTCACCATCTCGCGGCTCCGCAAGAAAATCGAAGCGGCAGTGCCGGGTCTCAACCCGATCACCACGGTGCGCAACAACGGCTATCTGTTCGTGCCTGCGGTGAAGCCACTCGCGGCCAGACCGGCATCACCATGATCCGCTTCCGTTTCGGCACGAGGCTGCTTCTGATCGTGCTCACGGGTTTGGTGGCGCTCCAACTGGTGGGGCTTGGGGTCTATCTTCTCCAACGAAGCCGGGACACCGAGGCGGGCTTACGGCTGCCTCTGCCCGATCAGGCGGCGGCGCTGGCGGAGCTTATCGAACGGACGCCAAAAGAGAGCTGGCCGCTCGTTCTGCGCGCCGTCAACAGACCCGACTTAAGGGTACGCATTTTAGAGGGTCAGGCGGCAGCGCCGGAGCAAGCCTGGTACGAGGCCCCGGTCGCCGATCTCATGCGCCGCCGCTTCTCGGCCGCGCTTGGGGACCGCGAGCTCTATGTGCATGTCGATCCCTCTTCAAAGCTCTTGTCCGGCCCGCTGGCAGCGTTTTCCTGGCTCTCGCCAGGTGCGGTGGAAATTCAGATTGGGCTTACCAACGGCGACAGATTGGCCCTCATGGCGAGCGGCGGCCTCGGTTTGAGCATCTTCGGCATCCCGCCGGGCTTTTGGGCGGCGATCCTGGCTCTCCTCATCGCCGCGGCGACCGTGTTGATGCTGCGGCGGGAGGCACGGCCCTTGCGCGATCTTGCCGAGGCAGTCGACCGCATCGATCCGGCTGACGGCGATCATGCCGTCCCCGATGCGCCGAACAGTGCGCCTGAAATCCGCGCTCTCATCGCCGCGTTCAATCGGCTCGGCGAACGCGTGGCTGATCTGCTGAAAGCCCGCATGACCCTGATCGGCGGAATCTCGCACGATCTCCGCACCTATGCGACGCGGCTCAGGCTGCGGACGGAGTTCATCGGCAATGAGAACGAGCGGGCTAAAGCCGTCCAAGATCTCGACGACATGCGCCGCTTGCTGGACGATTCGCTCATGGCCATCGAGGCGGGCACACCGGACCATCACGAGGAGCTGATCGGCGTCGCCGATCTTCTCGAAAGGGAAGTCTCAGACCGCAAGCTTGCCGGAGCGTCAGTCTCGCTTGCCCTCCAAGGCAACGCGCGAGACGCGGAGATCCTCGGCGACCCGGTCGCGTTGCGCCGCCTCTTTGCCAACCTCACCGACAATGCGATCGCCTACGGCGGCGAGGTGCACATCACCGCCGCGACGAACGGCGAGCGGCTTACGGTGACCATCGACGATCGCGGCGCGGGTATCGATAAAGATCTGCGCGAGACCGTGTTCGAACCATTCGTCCGGCTCGAAGAGTCCCGCAACCGGAATACCGGCGGGGCGGGGCTTGGGCTCGCTATCGCCCGCAAAGTCGCAGAGGCCCATGGCGGCACCCTCACCCTCGCCGAGGCGCCCGGCGGCGGCACACGCGCGATCGTCGAGCTGCCGTTGTTTGTTATACCGGAGAAGGCGGCAAGCCGAACTCGGTGAAGGGAATGAAATCGACCATGTCGCCTTCTTTCACCTCGATCACCTCCTCAGGCACTTCGATCAGACCGTCCGCTTCGCGCAAAGAGGAGATAAGGCCTGAGCCGTCGCGGGGAAATTTGGCGACGGAAACCTGCCCGCCTGTCCCGCGCATCAATCTGGCGCGCCAGAATTCCCGCCGTCCCGGCTTCTTTTTTTGTGCAAACGCGGCGGGCAACGGAAAGCTGTGAGGTTCCGGCCATGCGCCGCCTGCGAGCCGCGTCAGCACCGGCCGCGCATAGATCAGAAAGCAAACGAACACAGCGACCGGATTACCGGGGAGCCCGAGCACGACGCACTCGCCGATCTGGCCGAAGCTCATCGGCCGCCCGGGCTTAATCGCGATCTGCCAGAGATGGCGTTTGCCGAGCGCATCGAGACTCTGCACGACATGGTCCTCGGCGCCCTGGCTCGCGCCCCCTGAGAGGATAACCGCATCGTAATTGCCGGCAGCCTCGCGAAGACACGCTGTCACCTGGTCCGCCTTGTCGGGGAGTATGCCGAGATGAGTCGGATTTGCGCCTGTGGCGCGAACCAGCCCTTCGAGCATCGGTGCGTTGGCGTCGAAAACCTTTCCCGGCGCGAAGGCGCCTCCCGGAGCGACGATCTCGTCTCCAGTCGAATAGATGGCGACCTTCAGCGGTGCGTAGCAGGATAGCGCATCGAGCCCCGTCGCGGCGGCGGCGGCCACTTCTTGCGGCCTCAGCCTCGTACCGACTTCGGCGAGCACGTCACCTTCTTTCGCGTCCTCGCCGGCAAGCCTGCGATTTGCGCCTTGCTTTAGGCCCGGAGGAATGATCGCCACAGCCTGATCGCCTTCCTGCTCGAGGCGCACATCCTCCTGCATGACTACCGTGTCCATGCCCGAAGGCATGACCGCGCCAGTGAAGATGCGGACCGCGCTGCCGTGCGGAGGAACGGTCTTGAACGGATGCCCCGCGGCCGCCTGACCTATCACGGGGAGCTTCGCTCCATGCGCCTCATCGTAAGCGTCGTGGCGGAAGACGTAGCCGTCGACGGCGGCGTTGTCGTGGGCCGGAATCGGGCGCGGTGCCATAACGGCAGCGGCAAGGAAACGCCCCGCTGCGCCAGCCAGACCGACCTCCTCAGCCTTCGCCACCGGATCGACCCGCGACTTGAGGATTGAAAGCGCCTCGCTGTGCGGGAGCCTGTCCTTGTCAAGAAAGAAGCAATCGTCGCGGAGCTTGGCCGTCATTTCCGTTCAAGCCCGAGATGATCCACGACGAAGCCGGCGATTGCGGCGATATCGTCGATCTGAAACACCGGTAATGTCTCCGTTTCGGCAGCAGGGCGGTCGGAGGCAACGGCCACGATCCCTGGGAACTCTCCACGCAGGGGTTTCTGCGACTTTGCTCCCTCTCTGCGGATCTCGATCTTCGGAAACTCTTCGCGCTTGAACCCCTCGACCAGGACCAGATCGCACAACCCGACATAGGCGACAATTTCCGCGAACGACATTTCCGGCGCTTCACCAAGCTCGCGCATCAGCGCGAAACGCCGCGGCGACGAGATTGCGACCTCGCATGCCCCCGCCTCGCGCATCTTGAAGGAATCGCGGCCCGGATGATCGATATCGAAGGTTTCGTGGGCATGTTTGACGACCGCGACGGCGTAACCGCTTGCGGCAAGCTCGGCGATCAGGCGGGTCATGAGCGTGGTCTTGCCGGAGTTCTTCCAGCCGACCACGCCGAACAGAGGCGGGCTCATGACGCCTCTTCCTTGAGCAAGGCATCCGCCTCGGCGAGTTGACCGGGCTCGTTAAGGTTGAAGAACGGATCGATCGGCTTTCCGCCGATATCGACGTCGGGAAACCGCACCTCCACCGCGCCATGCGCCTCGGTCCACGACCCCGCTTTACGCATGCCTCGTCGAAGCGAATCTTCCAGCGCAGACGCGAGCGCTACCGGCCATAGCCCGATAACCGGATGCACCCCCTCACCCGACCGCGCGACACAGAGCGCGGGCTCACCCTTCAGCGCGGCCAAAAACCGTCGCACCAGATCGTCTGGAAAGAACGGGGTATCGGTGGCGACGGTGACGGCAAGGCGCACACCGGGACGGTTCGCCTCGATCCACTTAAGTCCGGCATGAACGCCGGCAAGCGGACCCGCGAAACCGGCAATGTCATCGGCCACCACCGGCAGACTGAAGCCGGCAAAGCGCGACGGCTCGCCATTGGCATTGATGACCATGTCTGAGACCTGAGGCTCGAGACGCTCGATAATCCGGGCAAGGACCGGCCTGCCGCCAAGCATCCGCAGACATTTGTCGCCGCCGCCCATGCGGCTCGATCTGCCGCCAGCAAGAAGAATACCGACGACCGGATCACTCACGCTCATGACGGGAGTGTACGGCTAGAGGCCCACCGCCGTCACGTCGAGATCGGGCAGTGGCACGTCCGGCTCATCTTTCCCATGGGCACGCTCGATCCTGACGGCGCAATATTTGTACTCGGGGATCTTCCCGATCGGATCGAGTTGCGGATTGGTGAGGATATTGGCCGCCGCTTCCACATAGGCGAAGGGGATGAAGATGCATTTTTCCCTGATCCCGAGATCGGCACGCGCGGTCAGCTCGATCGAGCCGCGCCGTGTCGTCACCCGCATGGTCTCGCCGGGTTTGACGCCATAGCGGGCAAGTGTCTTGGGATTAAGGCTTGCCGTGGGGCCAGGCTCGAGCGCATCGAGCACATTGGCGCGGCGGGTCATGGCACCGGTGTGCCAATGCTCAAGCTGCCGTCCGGTGATGAGCACGAGCGGATAGTCCTCGTCGGGCACCTCGGCGGGCGGCAGAACATCGGCCGGTACCAGCTTGGCGCGGCGTGTTTCCGTGGGGAAGCCGTCGCCGAACACGACCGCCTCGCCCGGATGGTCGGGCTCGGGGCACGGATAAATGACCGACGATTCCCGCTCAAGCCGCTCCCAGGTGATGTTGTCGAGAGAAGGCATCGCACGTTTCATCTCGTCGAAGACCTGCGACGGGTGCGTGTAGCTCCAGTCCAGTCCGAGGCGCTTGGCCAATTCGACGAGGATCCACAAATCTTCGCGGGTATCGCCAGGAAGCGACAGCGCCTTGCGGCCCATCTGCACCTGGCGATTGGTGTTGGTGACCGTCCCCGACTTTTCGGGCCAGGCCGAAGACGGCAGCACCACGTCGGCCATCATCGCCGTTTCGGTCAGGAAGATGTCCTGCACCACGAGATGGTCGAGGCTAGCGAGACCGGCGCGGGCATGATCGAGATCGGGATCCGACATGGCAGGGTTCTCGCCCTGGATATACATGCCCTTGATATCGCCCTTGTTGGCGGCGTTGATGATCTCGACCACGGTGAGCCCCGGTTCATCGGAGAGCGGCGTCTTCCACAGGGCCTCAAACTTCTTGTGAACCGACTCGCTCTTAACGTCGGCGTAATCCGGATAAAACATCGGGATCAGGCCCGCGTCGGAAGCGCCCTGCACATTGTTCTGGCCACGCAGGGGGTGGAGCCCTGTGCCGGGCCGGCCGACCTGGCCGCACATCAGGGAAAGCGCAATCAAGCAACGGGCATTGTCGGTGCCGTGCACGTGCTGGGAAATGCCCATGCCCCAGAAGATCATGGCCCGCTCGGCGCGGCCGAACGTTTGCGCGACCTCGCGGATGGTCTTGGCGTCGATGCCGGTGATGTCGGCCACCGACTCGGGGCTGTAACTGGAAAGGTGCTCTTTCAGCTTCTCGAAGTTCTCGGTATTGGCCTGAAGATATTGCACGTCGTAGAGGCCCTCCTCCACGATCACATGCATGATGCCATTGAGCAGGGCTACGTCGCTCGCCGGCTTGAATTGCAGCATGTAGGTGGCGTGCTCGCGCATCGCCTGTCCCCGCGGATCGATGACGATGAGCTTGGCGCCTCGCTTGGCCGCCTGCTTGAAGAAGGTGGCGGCCACCGGATGATTTTCGGTGGGATTGGCGCCGATGATCATCACCACGTCGGCGTGCTCGACTTCATTGAAGGTTGCCGTCACCGCACCCGAGCCGATCCCTTCAATCAGCGCCGCCACCGACGAGGCATGGCAGAGCCGTGTGCAATGATCGACATTGTTGTTGCGGAAGCGCGTGCGGATCAGCTTCTGGAACAGATAGGCTTCTTCGTTGGTGCATTTGGCCGAGCCGAATCCGGCAATGGCACTGTTCCCGTGGGTTTCAGCGACTTTGACAAGGCCTGCGGCGGCAAAGTCGAGCGCTTCTTCCCAGCTTGCCTCGCGGAAATGGGTGTAAGGATCGGCCGGATCGACATTCACGCCCTTCGGCAGGTTGGGCTTGCGGATCAGCGGCTTCATCAGCCGCTGCGGATTGCTTACATAGTCGAAACCGAAACGGCCTTTGACGCACAGCCGGTTCTCATTCGAGTAGCCGTCCCGGCCCTGCACGAAAGCGATCTTCTCGTCCTTGATCTGATAGCTGAGCTGGCAGCCGACACCGCAATAAGGACAAACCGAATGCACTTCGCGATCGACCTTGCGGGTGCCGTGCTGGGTAATCGGATCGACGATCGATTTCGGCATCAGCGCGCCGGTCGGGCAAGCCTGCACACATTCGCCGCAGGCCACGCACGTCGAACGCCCCATGGGATCGTCAAAATCGAATACCGGCTTGGCGTCGATGCCGCGGAACGCCATGCCGATCACGTCATTGACTTGCACTTCGCGGCAGGCCCTGACACAGAGTCCGCAATCGATGCACGCATCGAGATTGACGGCCATGGCCGGGTGAGACAGGTCGGGCTTCGGGATACCATGGGCCGGGAAACGAGACGTCTCGATCCCCTGAACCTCAGCCCAATGCCAGAATGGGGATACGCGGTCGGGTGAATCTTCGTGCGCCGGCTGATCGGCGAGCAGCAGCTCCATCACCATGCGGCGCGCTTTCACGGCCCGGTCGGTCGCCGTCTTGACCACCATGTCGGGGGTCGGTTTGCGAATGCACGACGCGGTCAGCACGCGCTCGCCCTCGACCTCGACCATGCAGGCGCGGCAATTTCCGTCCGCGCGATAGCCCGGCTGCGGCAGCCAGCACAGATGCGGAATGTCGATGCCTTCGCGCTGGGCAACCTGCCAAATGGTTTCGCCCGGCCGGGCACTCACCACTTTGCCGTCCAGGGTAAAGAGCAACTGATCTGTCATTCCGGCCTCGTTTTCGCCCGAAGAAGGGCGTCCATCCTTCATATATGGCTATCAGCCTCGGCCTGCCACCTCGGTATTCTCATTTAGGAAGAACTGCATGGCGGAGATAAAGGCGTTCGGTGCCGCCTGACCGAGCCCACAGATCGACGCGTCGCGCATCGCCTGGGCGAGTTCGTTCAGAAGCGGCTCGTCCCACTCATCCCGTTCCAGAAGCGCCACGGCCTTGTCGCAGCCGACCCGGCACGGCGTGCACTGTCCGCAGGATTCATCCTTGAAGAAGCGTAACAGGTTGATGGCGATGTCGCTCACCTTGTCGCGCTCCGAGAAGACGACGATCGCGTGTGAACCGACGAAGGCGCCATATTTGTCCAAGGTGCCGAAATCGAGCGGGATGTCGGCCATGCTCGCAGGAAGAATGCCGCCGGAGGCGCCGCCCGGCAGATAGGCCTTGAAGGTTTCCCCCTCCTCCATGCCTCCGGCCAACTCAACCAACTCTTTCGCCGTAATCCCGGCAGGCGCCAGAATGACGCCAGGCTTCTTCACCCGGCCGGAAACCGACCAGGATCGCAATCCCTTGGCGCCGTTCACGCCCTGATCGGCAAACCATTTGGCGCCCTTCTTGAGAATCTCGGGCACCCAATAGAGGGTCTCGACATTATGATTGAGCGTGGGGCGGTCGAACAGCCCGACCTCGGCGATATAAGGCGGCCGATTGCGCGGGTAGCCGCGTTTGCCTTCAATGGACTCGATCATTGCCGATTCTTCGCCGCAGATATAAGCACCGGCGCCGCGGCGAAGCTCGATGTCGCCCTTCTTGATGATGCCCGCATCCTCAAGCGCTGCAATCTCGCGCGCCAGAATGTGCAGCACGGCGGGATATTCGTCGCGCATGTAGAGATAGATGCGCTCGGCCTCGACCGCCCAGGCCGCGATCAGCGCCCCTTCGAACATCTGTTGCGGGTTGCGCTCCAAGTAATAACGGTCCTTGAACGTGCCAGGCTCGCCCTCGTCGCCATTGATGGTCATGAGTCGCGGGCCGGGATAAGAGCGCACAATCTGCCATTTACGCCCCGCCGGGAAACCGGCGCCGCCCAAACCGCGCAAACCGGCATCGGTCATTTCCTTGATGATCGACTCGAAACTGAGCTTGCCCGCGCGGCATTTCTCGAGAACCTCGTAACCGCCCTTGGCGCGATATTCGGCCAGCGTCTCGTATTGCGGGATGACCGGTTCGCGCTTGCCGCTCTCGACCACGGCCATCACTGTTTCAGGCGTGGCGTTGTCGACATAGAGGTGACCGACCTCGGCCACCGGTGCCGCGTCGCAGCGGCCCACACAGGGCACGTGTACCACGCGGACCTCTCGTGAATCGGTACGAGATTTCAACGCCTCGAACAGCGCCTCGGCGCCCTTGATGGCGCAAGTAATGGAATCGCACACGCGGATGGTGGTGGGCGGCGGCGGCGTCTCCCCTTCTTTCAGCACGTCGAAATGGGCATAGAACGTCGCGACCTCATAGGCCTCCGCCTGCGGCATCCGGAGTTCCTCGCACAGAGCTCTCAGGTGGCGCGCCGAGATGGCGTGGTAGCGGTCCTGGATGAGGTGCAGATATTCAATGAGAAGGTCATGGCGCCGGGGCCGGTCGCCAAGAAGGGCGCGGATTTCTTCAAGCGCTTCGAGATCGAGTTGCCGCCCCTTCGGGAAGCCTCGAGCCCGTTTGCGCGAGCCGACATTTCTCGCCGGCCGGTCAGGGCCGCCATTACTGGGGGTCTTTTGCTCCACCCGATCCTTCTCCGTTTAGACCCCTTAAGCCGGCTCAGGCCGCTCGCAACAAGGCCAACAGCGTTTGGGTTCGTGATACAGCGAGCAAACTTGATCGGCAAGTCGGCCGGTTATGTGTCAAACCGGTTGGAGCCTGCCGGCTGGCAGGACTCCATGACCCCGGCGCTTTTTTATATAAGACTCCTGGGATAAATAACCTGAGAACGCGGGGCGCGTCCCGCCAGATAGAGCCGATTTTGCCGTCAGCATGACCGACCTCATCGAGGCATTCCACACCGCTTTGCGGCTCATCGCCACACTCGATCCCGACCTGCTCGGTATCGTGCTCCTCTCGCTGAGGGTGACCCTCACGGCCGTAGCAATTGCAAGTTTGATCGGTTTTCCGCTCGGAGCCGCGCTGGCCGTCTATCGGTTCCCGGGCCGCGGGACGTTATCGGCGATCCTGAACGCCTTGATGGGACTCCCGCCCGTGGTGGCCGGCCTCGTCGTCTATATCCTCCTCTCCAATGCGGGCCCCTTAGGCGTGCTCCAGTTGCTCTACACGCCGACCGCGATGATCATCGCCCAAGTGGTTATCGTGACGCCCATCGTCGGGGCGCTCACACGCCAAGCTTGTGAGGATCTTCTGGAAGAATATGACGAGCAGCTTCGCTCTCTCGGCGCTTCATCGACGGCCATTGCGCTCACGCTGCTGTGGGACGGGCGCTACCGCCTGCTCACCGCCGTACTTGCGGGTTTCGGACGGGCCATCGCCGAGGTCGGCGCGGTGATGATCGTCGGCGGCAATATCGACCACGTGACGCGCACGATGACTACCGCGATTGCGCTCGAGACCTCAAAGGGAAACATCGCCCTTGCCTTGGCACTCGGCATCGTCCTGCTTGTCATCGCCTTCGCGGTTAATGCCGCGCTGATGGGTGTGCGCCGTTTTGCGCAAAGGTTTGCCTATGCTTGATCCGACCGCACCGTCCGGAGCCTTTGGCGCGACGCGTGACGGTAAGGGCGCGTTGCTGCCGCTCGAACTCCGCCGTCTCTCCTATGAGGCAAATGGCAAGTCCGTTATCGACGGTCTCGATCTCAAGCTCGAGGAGCCGGGCATCACCGCCATCATGGGGCCGAACGGCGCCGGCAAAAGCGTCCTGCTAAGGCTGATACATGGTTTGATTGCACCCACAAGCGGCGAGATCGTTTGGGGCGGCCAGCGCATGGATCGCGCGCTGGCTCTTCGTCAGGCCATGGTGTTTCAAAAACCGGTGCTGCTTCGCCGGTCTGCTGCCGCCAATATCTCGCACGCACTCGGCTTGCGCGGCATCGAGCGGAGCGAGCGAGCGATCAGAGTCGGAGATGCGTTGCGCCTTGCCGGTCTCGAAGACTTGGGCGCGATGCCGGCCCGCGTGCTTTCCGGCGGCGAGCAGCAACGGCTGAGCCTTGTCCGGGCACTCAGCCTCGAGCCGGAGGTCCTCCTACTCGATGAACCCACGGCCAGCGTCGATCCGGCCTCGACCCTTGCTATCGAGAAACTGCTGATCGAAACGCAGCATTCCGGTATCAAGATCATCATTGTGACCCATGACATCGGCCAGGCCAGAAGGCTCGCGCAGGATGTCGTGTTCCTGCATCACGGCCGGGTTATCGAACATGAGCCGGCAAAGCGATTCTTCACCGAACCGCGAAGCGAGGCGGCGCGTTGCTTCCTTGCCGGCGGTCTTGTCCTGTAACGAAGGAAAACAATCCGATGGTTGATCGAAGAACGGTGCTTGCGCTTGTTGTCGGCGCGGCGATGCTTGTTGCCGCGCCGTTCACTCTTCAGGCGGACGACAAGTTCATTGTCGTACAATCGACCACCTCGACCCAGAACTCAGGCCTGTTCGACCACATCCTGCCGATGTTCACCAAGAAAACCGGGATCGATGTCCGGGTCGTCGCTGTCGGCACCGGTCAAGCGCTCAAGAATGCCGAGAATGGCGACGGCGACGTTGTCCTTGTTCACTCCAAGCCCGATGAGGACAAGTTCGTCGCCGACGGCTGGGGCGTGAAGCGTCATAGCGTCATGTACAACGATTTCGTCATCGTTGGGCCCACCGACGATCCCGCCAAGATCGCCGGCACCAAGAATGTTGCGGACGCGCTGAAGAAGATCGCCAAGGCGGAGGCACCGTTCGCGTCAAGAGGCGACGATTCGGGCACGCACAAAGAAGAGCTGAGGCTTTGGCAGGATGCCAATATCGATCCCAAGCCTTCAAGCGGTGAATGGTATCTCGAGACGGGCTCGGGCATGGGCGCCACGCTCAACACCGCCATGGGACGGAAGGCCTATACGCTGACGGATCGCGGCACCTGGTTGAGCTTCAACAAGAAGGACGATTTCAAGATTCTGGTCGAAGGCGATCCGAAGCTGTTCAACCAATATGGCGTCATCCTGGTGAATCCGGCCAAGCACAAGCGGGTCAAGGCCAAAGAGGGTCAGGCCTTCATCGATTGGCTGATCAGCCGTGAAGGTCAGGCGGCGATCTCAAGCTACAAGATCGATGGCGAGCAGCTGTTTTTCCCGAACGCCGGACCGCAGAGTTGAGCAGGCGCGGGGCCCTTAGGCCTGAGCGGTCTTTAGTGCGGCAGTCTCAGGTTCCTCGGCGTCCTGATACATGGTGAGCATCGGCTCATCGCGGAGCTCAACTTCATCGTACTGGCCGAACCCATTGAAACGATTCGCCAACACCCGGCCATAAGCGCCGACCTGGCCGATCTCGATATAGTCCCCTTCCCGCACGCATCCGGGCAGCATGAAAGGCCCCGGCAGATAATCGGAGCTGTCGCAGGTCGGGCCATAAAGGGCAAACTCGGCCGCCCGTTTTGTTTTGCGGGGCGTGGCTGCGATCAGCCGCGCCGGGAACCGGAAGCCCGAATAGGCGGCGTCGAACAGCGTGCCGAACGCGCCGTCATTGATATAGAGAGCCTTGCCACGGCGAGCGTCGACACGGACGATCACCGACTCGGCCTCGGCCACCAGGGCCCTGCCCGGCTCGCACAGGATCTCGCACGAGTGCTTGACTGCGAGCTCGTCTGCGGCGCGCGCCACTTCGTTCACGAAATCCCTCAGATCCGGCGGGTCGGAATGGGGATAGCGGCTCGGAAAGCCGCCGCCGATATCGACGGCATCGACAATGACGCCGGAGGCGACGATCAACTGGCCGATTTGCCGGACGGCCTCGCCGAAAGCGGCAGGAACGACCGCCTGCGACCCAACATGAAAAGTGAGACCGAGCCGCCGCGCGATCTGGCGTCCGCGCAAGAGCAGCGCCGGCGCCTCCTGGCGCGACGCCCCGAATTTTCCTTCCAACGGAATGAGGCTGTGCGTATTGGGGCAGGCCACGCGAAGGAACAGCGTGAGGTCCCGCGCCCCGCCGGTCTCGGCCACGATCTTGTCGAGTTCCTCGTCGCTATCGAAGGCAAAGCTCCTGATGCCGAACTGGTTATAGGCCCGCGCGATCGCCGAGCGCGATTTAACCGGGTTCATGAAGAACAGCTCGGCGCCGGGGATCCCGGCCAAGCGCTCGATCTCTACTTGAGACGCCACGTCGAAGTCGCGGATACCGGCTGTCACCAGAGCGTCGACAATCGGGCGCGCGTCGTTCGCCTTCGCTGCGTAGAGCACGCGACCGGGGAAGTTGGCGATGAACCAGCTCGCCGCGCGCTCCGCGGCGTGTGGCCTTAAGGCCAGGACCGGCCGCTCTGGGCGCTGATGCTGCAGAAATTCCGCTGCAGAAGTGAAAACGTCCATCCCATGTCTACTCCCACACGAGAGTGCGATGTCATTCACCGCCCGTGGAGCGGATCCGCTCTGTAGCTGCATCGGTCCCGTATGAAATCTGCGACCTCTTGTAAAGCGCTTTTACGCACGTAGCGGAGACGATCCGCGCCGGCTGTCATAATCGAAAAGGGAGACTGGCTCTTACCGCCGCGTGCGCCTCATTCGGCGGGCGCGGTCCGGGCGCTGGTCAGGACACTGGGCGTGGTCCCGGAATAGATGGGATGCTGAAGCACACCGTAGGTCTTTCGTGCCGCAAGATCGACCAAGGACGCGGTGAAGACATGGATCTCGACACTGTCGAGCGCCCCGTCGTCATTGCCGGTTGGAGGCAGATCAGCGGCGCCAGCCAGGCCCTCGATTAGATAGCGGGTGAACAGGCCGATATCGTAGGTGACATCGACCAGGCTGCGCTGTCCACGATCTGTGGCGGCAAGCACGGTGAGCCCGGGCACAGGCGTTTGCGGCAGCACGGTGCCGGCAGTCTCGGGCAGGTTGGGCGGTAGCACCGAAGCCCCGTGGTCCCGCCCGTACTCGGTCTCGAGCAGAACCAATACCGAGTTGACCTGAAGCGCGGCCAGATTGGCATAGAGCGTCGACAGCCCATAGCCGCCCGATACCTGCCTGTAGGGCTCGATATCGACCGGGAGGAGATAGGCTTCGACCTCATCGGTGGCGCCATATCCCGAATAGTAGACCAGGATATCGGCATCGGGCTTTGCTTCGACCAGACGGGCCAGTTCCCCATCGAGGCCTGGCTTCGAACCGAACACTCTGTCGAGATCGGCCTTCTCGGCATCCCTCACATCGATGATGTTGTCCGGACGATAGCCGAGATGCTCGGTCAGGAAGATATAGACCGCGTCCGCGTCGTTGTGAGACGTGACGCTTACCGGCAGGCGCTCATAGCTGCGATTGCCGACGATCACCGCAACCGCGTCCGGATTTTCGGCGGCAGGCGGCAGCGCGCGATAGAGTTCGCGCACCCGCATATACGGTCTCAAGCCGCCGGTCGCGCCCGCGCCGTATTTCGACAATTGCCGTTGCGGGGTCGGGCAAAGCTCAACATTGCCTGCCCGCTCGATACGCTGCACGTCGTCGAGGGCAAGACGGCCGGAGATCGGCACGCAAGCGCGGCACCATTCCACGCCGCCCGCGGCTTGCAATTCGTCAAGCTGCGCTTGGCGAAGTCCTCTCGGGGGCGCCACGCAAGGCCGCTCGCAGCTCTTCACCGCGACCCGATGAGAGCGGCGGAGCAGTGTCGCGATATCCTCGGCCAGGCATTCGAGCCGAGGCGGCGCTGGCACGGGCTCTTCGTCTTCGATGTCCAGGCCGGCGGGGATAGCCTCCGGGATTTCTTGAGACGCCAGAGCCACATCGTCCTGGTCTTCAGAGGGATAAACAGGAGCGAGGACCTCCTCAGGCGCGGCGGCCACTTGCTCGGATGACGCTTCCTCTTCCGGACCTTGGCACAGCTCGGCGAGTTTGGCTTGCACCGGCTCGGCCAGGAGATCGCTATGGCTTGCCAGGTCATGCTCCTGCTTGAACTGCCAATAGGCCGACCAGGTGGCGCGGCCATTCTTTCCATCGATCCCGCCTTTGTAGTAGCCAAGCTCCGCGAGGCAGCGTTGGGTGCTGGTGATCGCCGCGACCTCTTCGGGCGACGGCGCAGGCGGCGACGGCGCAGGCTCGGGAGGAGAATATCTGCGCACCGGTTGCGGCCGGCTGCGCCGCGGCTTGGGCCGCGGCTGGACGCGATCTTTCCGATAAATGATAGCTGCTTCTTGCGCTTTCCGCGCCGCACGGCGTTCCGCCCGCCTACCGGCATCGGAGTGTTCCGTCAGGGCGATCAAGCTCCACGACGCAACCACGAGCCCGAGCACGAGGTAATTTACTATTTTTAACTTCGCCGCCAATGCGCCCCCTCAAACTTCCGCCGCAGGCGCTTTCACTGGACAAACATCCTAACACCATTCCCGGCGAACTGGGAGCCTGGCATGCCGCGGGCGGCGATTTCAACTCGCGTTGCCGGTTATTCGTCTCCCTCACCTGCCCCTGGAGCGTCAGGCCGTGGCGGGAGCGACTTGATATAGGCGCCAATGGCCGCGCGGTCCTCGGGCGCAAGCTTGGCCATGTTCCGTTGCACCGGAGCCATGGTCTCGCCGATCACGTCAAAATCCGGCGTGTTTCCGGTTTCCAGCAAATAGGCAATGTCGTCTTCGCTCCAATCGCCGATGCCGTCCTCGCTCGGCGTGATGTTCGGGGACGAGCCACGATCCTCGAGACTTGGGGCCCCGGCGAACTCGCTCTCCTTGACGATGCCGCCAAGGAGATTGCGGGACGAATGGCACTCCGCACAATGCCCCGGGCCCCGCACCAAATAGGCGCCGCGATTGATCTTGGCGCTTGCGTCAGCGTCGGGCGTGAAGCTCTTGCCGTCGACATAAAGACGATTGAACAGGCCGAGCCCGCGGCGAATGCTATAGGGGAAGCGCAGCTTGGACGGCGGCACGTCGCTTTTTACCGCCGGCAGGCTGTCGAGATAGGCTTTGAGATCGATAAGATCTTCATACGTCATGCGCTGGTAGGACGTGTAAGGAAACGCCGGATAGAGATAAGTCCCATCGGGGGCTATGCCGCGTTTCATCGCGTTGACGAAGTCGAGCGTGGTCCACCTGCCGATGCCGGTTTCCTTATCAGGTGAAATATTGGGCACATGGAACGTGCCGTATGGTGTGTTCAAGCAGCGGCCACCGGTGAGCTTTTCGGAATCCTTGATCTTGAGATCGTCGCAGCCCTCAAGCGGGGCCGCATGGCACTCGGCGCAACCGCCTGCCGTGAACAGGTATTTGCCGTTGGCAAGATCGGGCGCGTGCTCGGGCAGCGCTGCTGCCGGCACTGTGACGGGGATCGTCAAGAGGTAGAAAGCAGCAAGACCTGCCACGAGGATAACGAAGAGAGCCAACAGGGCCCTACGCACGGCTCTCCCCTCGCCTCATCCTTTTTCGCTACGGCAAGTCTATCGCGCCAAGATCGCGGTCAGCCGCCATTCCGAGCCATATGATCCAGCAAAGCGGGCGACGGTTGTCCCGTCACCGGCAGGCGATAAGCATATTGATATTCGCTGATCGCCTCGGACGTCCGCTGACCGAAAACGCCATCGGCGGGACCGGGATTAAAGCCGAGCCGTTGGAGCTCGATCTGCGTGTCGTAGACGAGATTGGGACCGCCTTCGTAGGCTCCAGGTCCGTAAGCATAAGCCCGATCGTTCTCGCGCTCGATGGCACCGGTCACGACGCCCACGCCTGCGCCAATGGCCGCCCCGCGCCCAGCGCCTCTCCCCCCGTCGATAAGGCCGCCTATAATGGCACCGCCAATAGCGCCCTGGACGCCGCGTTCGATAACTTGGGCGGACGCCGCGTTCGGGACGAGTGTCTGGCCGGCGAACAATGCGGCAGCGAACAGCGCGCCAAGTTTGATCGTGCGACTGACAATCGTGACAGGACTTGTCATGTGGGGTCTCCTCTCGTGCCCGGCAGGGCGCTGCGGCACCGACTCTATTCTGCCACACAAGCCGTATGTTGAGCCAGCAGCATCGCCGAAAGTCATGGCAAGGGCAAGGCACGACCTTCCTTCAGAACGTCCCAGCCCCGCTTGACCGCAGGCCGCTCGGCGATCGCCAAATACCAGCGCTTGACATGTGGATAGTCGGCGAAGTCCACGGTTTGCCACGCGAAGCGCGAAATCCATGGCCAAATCGCGATATCGGCGATCGAGTAATCGCCTGCTACATAGTCGGTGTCGGCAAGACGCCGGTCCAGCACGCGCCACAGCCGCTTGGCTTCTTTTGCATAGCGCTCCTCGGCGTAGGCGCTTGTCCCCGGATTGAACTTCACAAAATGATGAACTTGGCCAAGAAAGGGTCCCGGCCCTCCCATCTGCCACATCAACCACTCGACCACACGCCACTTCGTCGGAAAATCCTGTGGCCATAACATGCCGGTCTTCTCGGCGAGATAGAGCAGGATCGCGCCCGACTCCATCAGATGGAGCCCTGTATCGGTGTCGACGATTGCCGGGATCCGGTTGTTGGGCGCGATTCTAAGAAAGTCGGGCGCGAACTGTTCGCCCTTGGTGATGTCGACCGCGTGAACGCGGTAAGGGAGTCCAACCTCTTCCAACATGATCGACACCTTTTGGCCGTTCGGTGTCGTCCAGGTGTAAAGCTCGATCATGGTCTTGCTCTTTGTTGCAACGCGCGGAAGACGCATGCCCGCGAAACGCCGTCCTGTCAAAGGGCGTGCAAGCCGCCTTTCGCAGTTGCGTAAAACGCGATTCACAAATCATTAAGTTTTCGGCCTTGCTGTTGCCCAGAACCTGTCGCGCCCGCGCCACAGGGCCATGTTAGCCGTTACATCAGGATGATCGCCGCCGATCGATGCGGACGACAGGGAGGAATAGATGCCCGAGTATGCTTACTGCGAAGAACAGCAGCCAAGCGCCGCATCGGCCGAGCCGGGTTACGCGCGCTATGCCATTTTCTATACGCCGCGGCCGGGCACCGCGCTTGCCGCGTTCGGGCGCTCGTGGTTCGGCCGCGCCAATGACGGCGTCACCTTGCAGGCGTTTTCCGAAGCCGGTCTCAGCGGCACCAACTTTGCGAGGCTCACGCCTGCACCAGGCCGATACACCGGTCTGCATGCGCCGATCAGAGCCGCGTTTGCGCCGCGCAACGGCATTGGACCTGACGCAATCAAGACGCGACTCATCGATTTTGCCGCCCGGGGAAAACCGGTTGCCACCGGCCCCCTGACATTGTCACGCGCGGGCCGCTTCCTGGTGTTGCGTCCGGTCGAGCCGACGCCCGGCCTCGATTGGCTCGCCGCCCAATGCGCCACGTGCTTTGAGGATTTCACCGTCTCGCCTCCTGAAGCTGCTCGCGAGGAACGGGCCTTCCAAAATCGTTTCTCGATCTCGCTGACCGGCCCGCTCGAAGCGGCCCATCTCGAACGCGTGACGCAAGCGCTGTGGCCCGTGCTCGACGAGATTTGCGCCTCAGGGGTTACCGTCGACGCCCTGTCGCTGTTTGGCGATAGCGGCGGCCGCTCGCCTATGCGCCTGATCGGCCGCTACCGGCTCGCAGCAGCTTAAGCCAGCCCCCCTCAGACCGGACCTGCCCCAAGCCTAAGTTTTGACACACGGGCTCGGCAGCCTGCCTCGGTTCGGTAAGAGTGAGGAGTAAAGATGGCGGATTACGGGGAGATTCTAGAGTTCCTCGCCGCGAACCCGCCTCAATTCGCCGGCGAGCGCGAACTCCATGCATCGCTTCTTGAAATGATTGCAAGATGCTTGCGCGCCGACGTAATGGCGGATGAAGAGGACGAGGTTTCGTTCGACGAGCTGCAAACATGCTCTATTCGCTGGTTGGATTTGAACTGACGTTGCGCCGTTCGCCTTGGACGCAAGGCGGCTTCGCTGATTTGGGTCTGTTTTGCGCGGCCCCGTGCCGCAAGTCATCGAACGCGTCGCATTTGCGCGAGCGGGGCCATGGGTGCTATTGAAGCTCAGAGACGAGGCCGCCTGGGCGCTGGATGGCCAGCATTTTTCCTAGATTCAAGGGGAGTTGACCGGCATCATGACGGATAGCGTTACCGTCGAGCCTTCGGCTGCATCTCACGCCAAAAGTGGGGCGGACGACATCATTCGCTGCTTCGTTGCGAGCCTCGACAGCGCCAAACGCGACGACGAGCCCTATCGTATGTGGACACTTGAGTCCTGTTTTCCCGCCGACACCGTGGAAGACATTCTGACCCTACCCTTCGACGCCCCTCCCCTCGATGGCGTCTCGGGCAAGCGCGAATTGCACAACAACACGCGAAAATATTTCGATGCCGACAATCGCGACCAGTTCCCGGTCTGCGAAGCGGTGGCACAAGCCTTTCAGGACAAGCGCATCACCGACCATATAGAAAAGAGCTGCGGGACTGATCTTAGCGGCAGCTATCTCCGCATCGAATTCGCGCAAGACGTTGACGGTTTTTGGCTGGAGCCGCACACCGATCTCGGTGTGAAGGTCTTCACCATGCTGGCCTATCTGTCGAAGGACCCGAGCCACCGCGATCTCGGTACCGACATATACGACGCCGACAAGCAACATGTCGGCCGTTCGCCCTTCGCTTCGAACTCGGCGATGATTTTCGTGCCCTCGAACAACACCTATCACGGCTTCGAGAAACGGCCGATCAAAGGCGTGCGCACGTCGCTGATCATCAATTATGTGACGGATGAATGGCGCGCCCGCGAGCAGCTCGCCTTTCCTGAAGCGCCGATCGCGTAGCCCGCTTGCGCGGCACTCGCTTCAAATTTAGCCAGGCCGGACTTGAGGACAGCCTCTTGTTCCGGCCATTTTCTTTTGGCTTGCCGATCCCGGCGCCGATGAGGCACTTACTCCCCTCACGCTGAGGCGCCCAACGGTCGAAACCTCCGCCAAACGAGTTGAGCCAATGAGCAAAGTCGCGTGGATCGGGCTCGGCGTCATGGGCTTTCCCATGGCCGGCCACCTCAAGACGCAAGGCCACGACGTCGTCGTGTTCAACCGCACCCACGCCAAGGCCGAGGCCTGGGTGGCGCGCTTTGACGGCAAATTGGCGCCCACTCCCGCCGAAGCCGCACGCAATGCGGACTTCGTCTTTACCTGCGTGGGCAATGACGACGACCTCCGCGAGGTGACCCTGGGGCCGGACGGCACGTTTGGTACGCTTGGCGCTGGCGCCATCGCCATCGACCACACCACCGCTTCGGCCGAGATTGCCCGCGAGCTTTACGCGGCCGCGCGAGATCGCGGCGCAAGCGCGATGGACGCGCCGGTGTCGGGCGGGCAATCCGGCGCCGAGAACGGAACGCTCACCGTCATGGCAGGCGGCGACGAGGCGGCCTTTCGCCGGGCCGAGCCCGTGGTCGTGGCCTATGCGCGGGCCTTCAATTTGATCGGCCCCTCAGGCTCGGGCCAGCTCACCAAGATGGTCAATCAGATCTGCATTGGAGGTCTCATCGAAGGGCTGGCCGAGGCGCTCCATTTCGCGCGCCATGCCGGTCTCGATATCGAGAAGGTGATCGACACGATCTCGAAGGGCGCCGCTCAATCGTGGCAGATGGAAAATCGGTGGCGCACGATGATCGAGGGTAAGTTCGATTTCGGTTTTGCCGTCGATTGGGTCCGCAAGGACTTTGCGCTCATTTTCGAGGAAGCCCGGCGGAACGGCGCCAGCCTCCCGGTGACAGCGCTGGTCGACCAGTTCTACGCCGAAGTTCAAGCGATGGGCGGCGCGCGCTGGGACACATCGAGCCTGATTGCGCTTCTTGAGCGCAAACCATGAGCCTGAAACACAAACCTGAGCCCCTCACCCTTTTTCAGCAATTGTTTCAACAGAGGTAAGCAAATGACCGCAAGCATCATCGACGGCAAAGCCATCGCCGCCAAACTCAGTGAAGAAACGGCCGACGCGGTCAAACGCCTCACCGCAGAACACGGCGTCGAGCCCGGACTTGCGGTCGTGCTGGTCGGCGAAAACCCGGCAAGCGAGATTTACGTGCGCAGCAAGACGGCCAAGACCGCCGCGACCAATATGCGTTCTCTTCTCTACAAGTTGCCGGAGACGGTCAAAGCGGAAGAGCTTTTCGAGCTGATCGACAAGCTCAACACCGACCCCACCGTGCACGGCATTCTGGTGCAGTTGCCGCTGCCGCCGCAGATCGATTCGCAAAGGGTGATCGAGGCTATTTCTCCGGCCAAGGACGTCGACGGGTTTCATCCGCTGACCGCAGGCCTGTTGTCGACCGGTTTGCCGGGGATCGTGCCCTGCACGCCGCTTGCGTGCATCATGCTCGCCAAGCATGTTCACGGCTCGCTCGCCGGACTTGAGGCTGTGGTGATCGGCCGCTCCAATATCGTCGGCAAGCCGCTCGCCCAGCTACTGTTGATGGAGAATGCGACGGTCACGATCGCGCATTCGAAGACACGCGACCTTCCCGACGTCTGCCGCCGCGCCGATATCGACTTTGCCGCCGTCGGCCGGCCTGAAATGGTGCGGGGCGATTGGATCAAACCCGGCGCCACCGTCATCGACGTCGGCATCAATCGCGTGCCTGCCGAAGATGGGAAGTCGAAACTGGTGGGCGACGTGGCCTTTGCCGAGGCGTCTCAAGTCGCCGGCGCGATCACGCCGGTCCCCGGCGGGGTCGGGCCGATGACCATCGCCTGTCTCATGCTGAACACGTTGAAGGCCGCTTGTGCGCAAAATGGGTTGGAGGCACCGTCCATTTCGCCGTCTTGAGCGCTCAATTTTTTTCCAAGGCGTAGTCCAGCGGAAGCGCGGTGGTGAATTTGATCTGCTCCATGGCGAAGGCCGAGCTGACCTCCGCCAGCTCGATCTTGCCGATCAGCTTCTTATAGAAGGCGTCGTAGCGCTCGATGTCGGGCACCACGACGCGCAGCAGATAATCGACCTCCCCGCTCATGCGATAGAATTCCACCACCTCCGGAAATTCATTGAGCGTTGCGTGGAAGCGGTCGAGCCAATCCTGGGTGTGGTGGCTCGTGGTGATCGACACGAACACGGTCACGCCGGCGTTGACTTTCTTGGCATCGAGCACGGCGACCCGCCGTTGGATCACGCCGAGTTCCTCGAGCTTCTGGATGCGCCGCCAGCACGGCGTGGTCGACAGCCCGACGCGCTTCCCGATTTCGGCGACCGGCAAGGTGCAATCGCTTTGCAGGATGTCGAGAATCTTGCGGTCCATCCGGTCGAGCATGGCAGAAACGACAATTCTTTTGCTGCACTGGGGCCTGTTCAGGAACTGAATTCTAACAATACAACAGTTTGGCCGCACCGATAGGCGATTTTTTCTAATATTGTTTATTCACAGCAGCCGCCTCACCTGGCGCCGCAGAACGGGGAGAAGCTCCCTCTCGAACCACGGGTTCTTTTCCAGCCACGCGTTATTCCGCCACGACGGGTGCGGCAGCGGGAAGACGCGCGGACGCGACTTGCGCTTCAGATGCTCGCGCCAACCGAGCATGGTCTCTTGCAAGGTCGCCCCGGCGTTTTCCCCGAGATGCCAGCGTTGCGCGTAGGAGCCGACCGCAAGCACGAGTTCAATCTGCGGCAACGCCGCGAACAGATCCCGGTGCCAGCGCGGTGCGCATTCGCGCCGCGGCGGCAAATCGGCGCCATTGGCATCTTGGCCCGGGAAGCAGAACCCCATCGGCACGATGGCGACCCGGTCCCCATCGTAAAATTCGTCATTGCTGACCGCCATCCATTCCCGCAAGCGATCGCCCGAACGGTCGGTAAACGGCGTGCGCGTTTCGTGCACCTTGGTGCCCGGAGCCTGACTGCACACGGCAAGCCGCGCGCTAGCGCTCGCCCTTAAGACCGGACGCGGCTCATGCGGCAGAGGCTTGCCGTGCGGCTGCTCGATGCAATGGCGGCAGGCACGGATGGCGGCGAGCAAATGCACAAGCTCGCCCGAAGGAACGGTCATAGATCGAGGACGAGGCCGTCATGGGCAACGAGATAGCGCGAGGCATCGACGTTGCCGACCGCCGCCAGCATCGCCTGCCCCATATGCGTGAGGAGCACGCGCTTAGCGCCAAGCCGTTCGTAATTGGCGTCGATGGTCTTGTAGTCGAGATGAATGGGCAAAGTCATATCGTATTGGAAGCACTCCGAGATAAAGAGGTCGGCGCCGCGGGCGGCCTCGCATAAGACCTCGACCCAACCGGTGTCCCCGGTAAAGCTGAGCACCTTGCCGTCGAGCGTAAAGCGCAGCGCGTAAGGCGGCGCGCCCGACGGGTGATGCACTTCGAAAGGTGTGACAGTCACACCATTGGCCTCGAGCGGAGCCCGCTCCTCATATTCGACGAATGTGAGTTCGAACTTGCGCTCGATCGTGGTGATCCCGGGATAGAGCGCCTCCGCGGCGATGACGAAGCGCGCGGCAATGCCTTTGGGCCCGGTCACCGTGAGCGGCCGCGTCCGGGCGCTGGCATAGATGGCATCGACCAGAAGCCAAGGGAGCCCGCCGAAATGATCGCCGTGCAGATGGGACACGAACACGGTGTCGATATCGTTGGGCTTAAGGCCCAGCCGGCGCATGCCGATCAGCGTCGTGACCCCGCAATCGATCAAAAAGACCGAGGTCGGTGCGCGCACCAGAAATGAGGTCTGCAGGCTGCCGCCGGCGCCAAAGGCATCCCCGCAGCCGATGACGGTCAGTTGCATTGCTCCAATCTTAACCGCGTCTCAGCGCGGAGCGAGAGTAAACGCACCGTTAGGGAATTCAGCACATAGTTCTT